>Ga0210044_10004729_pt1 | contig 18851 bp, 12 predicted proteins | sample CryGey13umfilter_2_FD_183959 | JGI IMG/M metagenome (GOLD analysis project Ga0210044, IMG submission 183959) | Groundwater microbial communities from aquifer in Utah, USA - Crystal Geyser 4/9/14 3 um filter (SPAdes) (version 2) | ecosystem: Environmental > Aquatic > Deep subsurface >... | reverse complement strand
CCCGCCACTGAGCTCGAAGATCCCCGCGGGAGAGCGAGAGGTATTCCACCCAGGGGTGTCATCGTCATGAACGACGTCGGCCTTCCACTCGTCTCCCCAGGCGTAGATGCGCTCCTCTGGACCCGCCGCGGCCCACTCCCACTCGGGTTCCGAAGGCAAGCGTCCGCCGACCCACTCGCAATAGGCCTCGGCTTCGGCGCGGTCGACGCAGGTTTGTGGGCCGTCGGAGTCCGTCAATCCGTAGGGCAACTTGGCGCCTTGGGTCCAGCCCTTCCGTGTCCTGACGCTGCAGCTCGAGAGGGACAGCGCGCACACCCCCGCCTCGACGCACATCTCGTACTGTCCGACGGTGACTTCATTTTTGTCCATGACGAAGGGGTCGACTTGGACCTCGAGCGTCGGTTGCTCGTCGGCGAAGTGTTTCGCCTCGCAGCGCCTCGAGCCGCTGGCCACGCAGGCCTTCATGTGGCGCTCGAGCTCGGCGTCCGACAAGCCCATCTGGAGTGTGCCGCCGCCGACCTCAACAAAGTCCGCCTGGTCGCGCGGCCTCATCTCGAACTCGAGTTGGGTGTGCTCGAGCGCTCCAAACTCGACCGCCTTCGTGAGTGTCAGGAGTTCGGCGTGCAGCGGGTGGTCGAGGAGAATGGATTCAAACTCGAAGTCATCCATCCGCTCCCAATCCTCGGCGAGCGCGGGGGAAGCGCAGAGGAGGAGCGCGAGGGCGACGGGCAACAGGAGCGTGGTTTTTGGCATGTTGGGGTCGGTCTTCGGGGCTCTGTGTTTGCTGCTCGATGGCCCCAAATCGATAAAACTTTATCGAGCGGAGAGCGTCGGCGGGCCCGGATCGATAAAACTCTATCGATTGGAGGGCGTCGGCGGGGCCGGATCGATAAAACTATATCGATCGGAGAGCGTCGGCGGGGCCGGATCAATATAATTATATCGATCGGAGGGCGTTTGTGCCCTCGGATCGCTATAATTTAATCGGTTTGTGGGAAATGGACGCCGAAAAGTGAGCGAAAACGACCCGGAAGTGGGAAATGCTCGCCGATCGCGCTGAGGGACGCGAGGTGGCTCGTTTCGAGCCACCTCTGTTTCCGATCGCCTCAGGGCAGCTCGCCTTCGACTTCGGGTTCCGTCGTCGGCTCCACCGCGGCGGTCGGCATGCGGGTGTAACGACGGCTGGCGGTGAACAACGACGGGAAGCGCTCGGCCATGGCCGTGTCGCGGAAGATGAACCTGCCGGTGTCCGCGACCTCGGTGTAGCTCTTCAAGAGCAGGGTCCAGATGCGCTGTTGCAGGTCGAGCTGGCGCGCGATGGCGCGGTCCTGCAGGCCGAGGTCGGAGATGATCTGCTCGGAATAGGTCAGGCACTGCTCGACGAGCTCGGGTCGGTAGCGCTTGTCGCCCGCGAGCTCCGCGGCGTGGGCGATGGCGAGGGCGCGCAGGCGCTGCAGGTCATTGGCCAGGTCAAGGTAGCCGGCGCCGGAGATGATGGCGGCGAGCTCGGCGCGGTCTTTGGGGTCATCGAGGTGGTAGTCGAGAATTCGTATCAGCTCGGCCCGGGTCAGGGTGGCGCCGTCGACGAGGATGACGGAGAGCTTGGCGTCGGTGGCACCGACACGAGCGGCGCGCAGAGTCATCTCGGCGTGCCAAATGGCCCAGGCCAGCGCGTGGAGGTTTTCGATGTGGGTGGGGTCGAAGAGCGCGGCAGGGAGCAGGGCGAAGCGCACCGCCACCTCGGGTTCCTGAGTGAGCTTCCAGACGGCGAGGGCGACGATGGCGGCGCGTTGGGTGTCGATGGTGGGTCGCTGCACGGCGCTGGGGGCCAGCTTCATGGCGCGGTCGAGGACGAGCTCGTAGTTTTGGTGGGCGAGGGTCGGCTCGAAGGTAAGATCGGGCATGATGGGTCTCCAAGGTTTGGTCGCTCGTGGGGAGACAAAAGGCGAGCGGGTTAGTGTGCGGGAGAATGTGCCAGACTGGGGTGGGGTTTTGCAAGGGGTGGGGGAGTGGGGAATTGCCATTATTTGGTTCAGGCTCACCACAGAGAGCACAGAGAACACAGAGAGAGGAACGAGAAGCGGCTGGGGGTCAGTCTTCGTCGTCGAAGCCCAGCATTGAACGGATCTTTTTCTGGCCTGCCGAGAGGCGGGTGGGGTCGGCGGCGCGAAGCCAGGCGAGCTCGGTTTTTAGGGTGTTTGCTGCGGCGGTTTCTTTTTGTGCGATTAGGGTCTGCAAGAGATTCCATTGACTGCTGGTGGTGTTTGGGTGCTTCTCGCCCAGAACCCGTCGCCGAACCTCGAGCGCTTTCTCTATGAGTTCTCTAGCGCCCTCGAGGTCGCCCTGCGCTTTGAGCGTCGAGGCCAGGTTGTTCATGCTGGTCAGGGTGTTTGGGTGCTCCTCGCCCAGAACTCGCCGCCGAACCTCGAGCACGTTCTCTTGGAACCTTCTTGCGCCATCGAGGTCGCCCTGCGCCCGGAGCGTCTCGGCCATCGAGTTCCCCCTGCACTTTCATCGTCCCGGCTGCCCGAACCTCGTCGACTTGTGTAGTCCCCCTGCCACACCCGCCCGACCCGCAAACCCGACGACGGCAACGCGCCCCGTTCGTCCAGGCCCAAGCCAGCCTGGGATTCAATATCCCGGGCTCGCAACGCACCACTCGCAGCTCAATTCGTCACCCATCAAGGGTCAACAAAGTTCGCTATGCGGCCGGCCACGTAGATATTCTTGTCTAGCGGTCAACGGCCAGCAAAAAGAATCGGCCCCGACCACAAACCCAGCCACTGCCTCCTCCCAGTCGTCCAACACCCCACGGGGGGTGCTTTGCCTCACTTGTTAGTCGGACGTTCTCGGCGGACGAAAGCGCTTGTCACCGTCCGCGCAACCCCGCACTATGGGCTTCTCCTGCAACTCCGCACCGACCGTAGCTCAGCCAATGGTCGCCCCGGAGACGCGGTTGACCACAAGGGCTGGCGGCGACACCGAGCCGCTCAACCAAGGACAGAACGATGCACCATCGGCGACCCAGGTTCTCGTGTTTCCTCTCGTTGTTGCTGGCTCTCGCGCTCGGCCTGCCTGGATGTGACGACGCCACCTCGAATCAGAAGGCCGACGTCCTCACCGACACTGCTGGCGACGGGGTGCTCGATGCCGCCGACGGCGCCGGAGACGTCACCACCCAAGACACCGACACCAGTCCTGGCGATGCCGTCGACACGAGTGACGCCGTCGACCTCGCGGACACCACCTGTGCGCCCGACCGGCTCTGTGGCTCGGCCTGTTGTGAGGCGCCGCAGACCTGCACCGCTGGCAGCTGCGTCGACACCTGCTCGGGCGAGACCTGCGGCGCGACGGGGGGCATCTGCTGCCCGCTAGGGCGAAGCTGCCAAGCGGATGGGACCTGCGGGATTGACTGCACCGGCTTGGGACCCCAATGCGCCGGCGTGTGTTGCGCGCTCGGTCAGGTCTGCAGCGCCGGCAGCTGCCAACAGGATTGCGGCGCCCAAGTCCTCTGCGACGGACAGTGCTGCGGCGCAGGTCAGATGTGCCATTTGGGCTTGTGTGCTCCCAACTGCGCCGTCGACAAGCTCTGCGGCACGCCAGCCACCGCCTGCTGCGGCGCTGGCCAGGTCTGCCTGAGCGACCAGTGCGCAAACCTCGGTCGCACCTGCCGCTTCACTGAAGAGTGTGAGCTCGACGAGTACTGTGAGCCTACGCTCGGAGCCTGTGTTCCCCGAGCGTTGGTCGACGTCTGCGAGTTCAGGCCGCCCATCGAGGCGTTCACTGCTCGGCTCGGCTGCCGCTGGCGGCCGCCGACCCGCGCCACAGGCTGCGCCGCGGGCGACGCCCAGCACACCAACTACTGCGGCATCGACCAGCGCGCCGTGGTCATGGCGCCCGTCGTCGCCAACCTCACCGACGACAACAGCGACGGCGTCACCGACGAGCTCGACTTCCCAGACATCGCCTTCATCGCCTTCACCGATCAAACCACTACGGGCGGCGGCCGCGAGTGCTGCAACCGCAAAGGGGTCCTCGTCATTATCGACGGGCGCTGCGTTCCCGACGGCGTCTGCGTCAACGGCACCTGCCAAACCTCCGCTGTGAGCTGCACCGTCGACGCCGATTGCCCAGGCAGCATGCGCACCCTCGCCATGCTCGGTCAACCCGAGAATCCCATGACGCCCGAGCTCTGGCTCGACAACTCCAGCGGCCTGGCCGTCGGCAACCTGCACATGGACACCGACCTGACCCACCGGGAGCCCGAGCTCGTCGCCATGGGCCGCAACCCCCAAGATGTGATCGCGTGGACCCGCGCCAACACTGGGATCTCCTGCTCCGTCGACGACGACTGCGGTGGCGCGGCCTTCTGCCAGGAAGGGGAGTGTATCACCTGGGACATCATGTGGCGTACCACCGCGGCCGGCACAGGCAACACCTTGTGGACCGGTTCTGCAGGCCCCACGCCTTCCCTCGCCGACATCGAAGGCAACGGCTCACCTGAAGTGATCATCGGCAACGTCGTCTTCGACGGACTCACTGGCCTCCTCGAATACGACGGAGACAACGCTGGGACCGGCCTCGGCGTGGGCAACAACGCCTTCCTCGGGCCATCCTCCACCGTCGCCGACTACGACCTGGACGGGAAGATGGAGATCATCGCCGGTAACACCGTCTACGAGTACGACTCGACCACCAACGCCCTCGTCGAAGAGTGGACCTACCCCTACACCAGCTCGAACTCGAGCTGTGGAGGTTCGGTGCCGTGTGATGGCTTCAACGCCATCGGCAACTTCGACGCCGACATCGAGGGTGAGATCGTCATCGTGCGGCGAGGCGAGGTCTTCGTCATCGACAACACCGGAGCGCTCCTCCACAAAATGGCGATCCCTCTCGACAGCGTGCTTCCCTACGACGGCGATGGTCCTTGTGGGGCCAACGAGGGCGGTCCACCGACCGTCGCCGACTTCGACGGCGACGGCCGGCCCGAGATCGGCACGGCCAGCGCCGACTACTACGTCGTCGTCGACTGGGACTGCGTCGGGGATCCAGCCACACAGCTCATCGACCTCGACGGCGACGGCACTGACGACGTGGTCAATTGCGCTGCGGCCGGTATCCTCTGGAAGATGCCCAACCAGGACTGCACCAGCCGCGCGACCGGCTCCTCGGTCTTCGACTTCAACGGCGACGGGCGCGCCGAGGTCGTCTACGCCGACGAGCGCAACTTCCGCGTGTATGACGGTCTGACCGGAGCGGTCTTGCTCGACGACAACACCCACTCCAGCAACACCCGCATCGAGATGCCGCTGGTGGCCGACATCGACAACGACGGCAAGGCCGAGATCGTCGTCCCCGAACCCGCCTACTGGGACGCCAACGCCCTCATGAAGGGCGGCATCGACATCTGGGAGCACGACAACTGGGTCCGCACCCGGCGAATCTGGAACCAGCATGGCTACTACGTCAGCAACATCACCGAAGACGGGCAGGTGCCGCGGCAGGCCGACATCAACTGGACCCACAGCCGCCTCAACAACTTCCGCCAGAACGTGCAGCCCGCGGGGCTCTTCGACGCCGCCGATCTGGTCGTCAGCTCCTTGCTCGCCGACGGTTCGGCCTGCACCTCCACCGGTCAGGTCCAAGTCGCGGTGACCGTCGAGAACATCGGCGCCATCGGCGTCGCCTCAGGGGTCGACGTGAGCTTGGTCGCGACCATCGTCAGCACTGGCGAGGTCATCCCAATCCAAACGCTGCAGACCACGACCTTCCTGCTGCCTCAGCAGAGCGAGACCCTGAACTTCAGCTGGACCATGCCACAACAATACAGCCAGATGGACCTCGAGCTCACGGTCACGGTAGACGCCGATGTGCTGGGGCTCGGGACCCACAACGAGTGTCACGAGGACAACAACTCCGCCTCGACCCTCGGCAACTGGCTGTGCTCGATCACCTGAGCCACGCCGCAAAATAGCCCCAGGAAACGAGATGGGCCGCAACAACACGCCGCGGCCGAGCGGACTTCGCGCGCTGCTCGGAACAGAAGTGGCTCGAAGCAATTCACCTCGCGTCCCACCGCGCGCTCGGCTCTTCTTGCCGACCGATTTTCTCCGGATTTTGAGGAGTTGCGTGCGAAAGTCGACGAAAGAGCACGGAACCGGGCTCGGACTTGCCACCTCGTTCAACGCGCTCCGACATGGCGGGGGGCACCTCGCGCTGCGGCCCCAGGTGGCAGGGTGCGGGGCAATCTTCGAGATGATCTTGCCCGCCACGAGCGCGGCGCCGGCCACGATGCCCGAGCCGGCGCGTTCCTCCGAGATGGCCACTCTCGCCAAGGTGCTGGTCATGGACGACGAAAAGCAGGTCCTGCGCTACATCGCGCGCTCCCTCGAGGCCATCGGCTGCGACGTGACCTGCGTCGACAACGGGGACGCTGCCGTCGAGGTCTTTGAGGCGCACAGCCGGGTCATTCCCTTCGATGTGGTCATTCTCGACATGACCGTCCCCGACGGACATGGGGGCATCTGGACTCTAGAGCGGCTGCTTCGCCTCGATCCCTATGTCAAAGCCGTTGCCATCAGTGGTTACACCATCGAGACGACTCGTGATGAGCTCCTGAGCCATGGCTTTTGCGAGTTCATCGCCAAGCCCATGAAACCACAGGTGCTGTGGACAACGGTTCGGGCGGCGGTGGGTTGATTCTCGGATTCATCGACGAATCTTGGACTTCGCGGACCAAGCAAGCAGGCTGGCTCAGCTTCTCGTCGTCATCCTCGACCACTCGCCGCCATCGGATTTCCCTCGCCTCCCGGCACGGCGCTCAGCTCGATGCGGGCGAGCTGAAGTGCCTGTGCTCGCGAGCCACCCCCACACCCGCTGCCCCAAATCTCGCCACACCATCACCGCGAGCACCCACCACAAGGCGATCCAGACGGGCACGCCACCGAGCCAACCCAGCTTGTAGTGGTGCAGCCCCCCGACTTGGATGTAGAGCACCTCGACCAACGGCCCGACGACGAGCACCACGAGCGCCAATTTGCGCTCGACCCGCGTCAGTCCGAAGAGAACGACATAGAGCGCGCCAGCCAGGAGGAACGGGACCCACGACCCAATCGGGTCCGCGGTGGTCTGATAAATGGCTTGGCGGGTGACCAGCACCAAGGCGAGCTGCACGAGCACCTTGAGCCATGGGCTCCTGGAGCGCCAAGGCCCCAGCCTGGTCTCATTGGTAGGAGCGGTGTCTCCAAGCCCTTCCCAGGTGCCGAGCGTCACGAAGAAGCGCAGGATGAGCCCCCAGAACAGCAGCATCCAGATGGGGATGGTCGTGAGCTCTGGGAAGTAGACGGGAACGGTGTAGTCGTAGACCCGGTGATTGACGACCGAGTTCCAGTCGTTGAAAGCACCCAGCAGTGTACACAGCGTCAGGAACGCCACCTCGACCCGAAGTCGGCCCCGTCCCCAGCGAGCGTAAGCCGCGACGCGCAGGCCGAGCACCAACGGGACGCACACGGTCATCAGCAGCAGGTTGGAGGCCGCCGCGCAGAGCCACGCGCTGACCGCGACGATCGCGACACCATCGATGGCCAGCTCCCTCGTGCTGGTGCGCGGGAAGCTGGCCACTCGTGCGTCGACGTCTCGCGCTGGGTGGCTGGTGACCTGCGGAGGGATGGGGGATGGGAGCGGCTGTGGCGCGCCCCCTGGGTTTGCGGCGCGCATGGTCAGGCTCCGAGGAACTCGACCACTTCGCGCAACAGCGAGAGCGGATGCTCCAGACCGTGGGCGTAGGTGTCGGTGGTGTAGTTCTGGGCCCAGTTGCAGTTGGCGCCGCATTGGTTGCTGGCTGGCCCGTGAAAGCGCGTCGGCTCGACCAAACTCGAGGCGTGGGCCCACAAGGCGTCGACCCCGTCGAACGCCGTCACGTCGATGGAGACCGGCTCGACGTTGACGCTCGCCTTGCACGGCCAGATGAGCTTGCCGTCGAAGTCGACGTGGGGCTTGAGCGTGTTGCGGCAGTTCAGCGGCTCGCTGCGAAGCAGCCGCTCGTTCATGCGCAGCGACCCCGCGATCCGCGCGGCGCCGCGCTTGCGCTCGAGGAGCTTCTCGACCAGCCGCTGATAGTCTTTTTGCGCGTGCAGGCCACCGTGCACCGTCGGACCGACGTTGACCGGGACGGCACAGAACCAAATTCCCATGTCGTTGGCGAAGTCGAGGACGTGACTGGCTTCTGCGACGGTGTCGGGTTGGATCACCGTGTTGACCATGAGCTTGACGCGCATCTCTTTGGCCAGCTCACGCAAGACGAGGAGGTTGCGCAGCACGTCGCCGGGCTGCTTGCTGACCCACAGGCTGGAGAGCCGTTGGAGGTCGAGGGCGTCGAGGGAGACGACGATAACGTCGGTGTCCGCGAGCCAAGTGCGCCAGCTCGCGTCGCGCAGCCGCCGCTCGAGCAGGCTGCCGTTGGTGTTGATGACCACTGGGAAATACCCCGTGTCCCGAGCGTGTCGAGTGAGCTCGGGCAGATCCTTGCGGATCATGGGCTCACCCCCCGCAAAATAGACCGACGGCGTGCGCGTGCGCATCACGTCGAGCAGACGTTTGCCGCCCTCGGTGTCGAGCATGCCAGCGTTGGAGAGGTTCGGGTATTTGTGGCCTTGGTGATCGTCGCAGTAGGTACAGCGGAAGTTGCAGGCTCGCAGCGTGGTCCAGATGAAATAGAGCGGCAGCAGGTCCTCGCGCCCGGATTGGGTGCGGCGGCGGTTCTCGAGGAAGTTCGAGGCGGCCGTCTGATAAGAACGCTTGCGCCGCTTCAGCTCCGGCAGCCCCCTCTGTGGACGCTCGAGCTGCGGGCGAACTTCGTCCGCGATGGCCTTCGCCTCGCGCTGCAACGTCACCCAGTCGGGGTGTCCAGGGGCGGGATGATAGTGACGAAACTCCGGCAGGCGAGTCGGGGTTTGTGAGGCGGAGCACGGCGTTGTTGCTGGCTTTGAGCGCACGGACGCGACGGAGGAGTCGATTGCAGACGAAAGAGGTGCGGATGCGTTCATGATGGCTCTCGTGTGTTGCCCGGGGCTCGCGCCAACAGGCCATTCAGCGCGCCGCTGGTTAGGTCGACGAGCAGGTCGATGGCCTCGTCCCGAGCGATGGTGGTGTGAAACACGTATTGGAGTCCGACGCGCAGCCACATCCCGAGCAAACCCTGGGCGGCGAGCGCGATCCGGGTGGGGGAGAGGACCACAGAGCGCTGCCCGGCCAAGAGCGCCAGCCCCGCCGAAAGGGCTTGCCCCAGACCTGGGCTGAAGCCCTCTGCGAGCTGGTCGACGGAGGGGACCGCCATGGCCCGACGGGCGTAAACCTCGATGAAGCCGCGGTGACCGCGCCAGAAGTCCAAGTAGAGGGCGGCCGTCGAGGCGATCGCGTCGCGCAAGCCGCCTTCCGTCAGATTTCGCGCGCTACTTGGCAATGAGTTGGCTGGATGCGAGCCAGCCGCGCCCCTACGCGCAACGGCCTGAGCCCAATCCTTGGCAAAAGCCACGCTGAGCTCGGCGTTCAAGTCGTCGAGGAGCTCGTCGAGCAGCGCCTCCTTGCTCTCGAAGTGGACGTAGAACGTGCCGTGGGCGACGCCCGCGCTCTTGGTGATCGCGCCGATCTGCGGATCGCTGGAGTCGTCCTTCAGCAGGACCAGTGCAGCCGCCTTCAAGGCCTCACGGGTGGCTTCCTTACGGGTTTGGCGAGCGGTCTTTGGGGTGGGCATGGGCGTCTCGGCGATTCGGTGATGAAGAGTCGGTGACTGCAAGTCGGTGACCTTGAAGCACCGTACTCGTCGGCTCCTCGCGCGTCAACCTCAATGTGGGTTGCCATCACCAAGAGGAGCGGACCCTTCTGATATTGCTTCGATCTTTCACCACGAAGGACACGAAGAACACGAAGGAGAGGAAGGAGAAAACAGCCTTTTCGTGCCCTTCGTGCTCTTCGTGGTGAATGAGAAGCCGACCATCGAGAGACGGAGCCCCAAAGATTTCCTTGGGTGACGTGCAGGGTCTCAATCCAGGTTTCTCACCTGAAGAAAGAGCGGCCTCTCTCTGATATTGCTTCGATCTTTCACCACGAAGGACAAGAAGGACACGAAGGAGAGGAAGGAGAAAGCAGCCTCTTCGTGCCCTTCGTGCTCTGCGTGGTGAATGAGCTGCGCCCCTATGGAACCAGGGATCCGGCCGACAAAGGAATCACTCCGACGCCGCCAAGCGCGCCCGCTCCAACAGCGCGGCTTCCTCGCACCAGACCTCCGTCACCAAACGCTTTATCGCAGCCGGCTCGTCGCGCTCACCTTCCCAGCCGTTGTCGAAAACCCATCGCCAATCCAGCGGCTCGCAGAGAGTGACTCCGGGCCCGTGCCACCAGCGCTCGTACTCATCCGACGCCTCCGCGCTGGCCACCGCGCCGAGCGCGGCGGCCAGCACGGAACCGACCAATCCGTCGATGCACAAGTGCAGCTCCATCTTTGGCGCCAGCCGGCGCAACAACTGCTCCAAGAAACAGGGTGGGCTCGACGAGACCGGAACGGCGACCGACATCTCGATCTCGTCTTGCATCAGCACCACACCTGTCGGGTCCAAAAAGTAGTGATCGCCGCAGTCTCCCCACATGAAAGGGACCAAGGGCTCGCGTGCGCCGCCTTTCTTCGCTTTGCGAAAGGAGCGCAGGTTCCACAGCGCGCCCAAGAGCCAGAACCGCTCGGGATCGGGGTCGTTGCCGTCGAACCTCAGACCCGCGAAGGTGGCCTCGGTCTTCAGCAGCACCTCGCTGGACTGCAAGCCAAACCGCTCCAACAAACCCTCGAGCTCCTCGACTGGACCGACCCGCGAAAGCTCGCGCCAGGCCTTGCGGCGCTCGAGCTCCGCCACCGCCAAAGGACTAAGGACGCCGTTCAGCGAGTCCGCGAAGCTCAGATAGGAGACCCGCTGCACGGCGCCGTCTCGGTAAGACTCTTCCACGGCGACCTTGCCGTCGCGAATCTCGACCTGGTCGATCCGTGGCTTGCCCCGCTTGGGCACCCAGAGCAGCCCGCTCGCTCCTGTCTTCTCGCAACGCATGGGGAGCACCAATCGGCCGCTGGGAGAGGGCGCCTCGGGAGCGCTCGCCGCAGGCTTCTGTGTGGTCTTCACGCGCTCAGCGTCGACGGGCTCGATGCACCACGAAACCCCAGGAATCGAGGTCTCCAAAACCGACACGGCCGCGGCGATGTCCCGCGGATACAGGGCCACACAGACCTCGCCTCGGTCGGTGTTCTCCACCAACACGTTGCCGTCGGCCCACCACCACCTAGCCGTCGCCGTCTCGGCGCCCGACAAGGGCTCAAAGCCTAGCGCCGCGGCGATTTGTGGCGCGCTCGCGCCGGTCGGCACGAGCACACAGACCGCCTTTGCCAGCTCCCGCTCCAGGGCAAGACGCTCCACGAGCGGCAAGGGCGAGTCGGCGAAACGGCGCAGGCCCTCCTGCCCGAGAACATAGATCACAGCGGCCTCATCGGCGTAATACCATTGCGGCCAAAGGTGGGCGTAGGCCACCAGCAGCGCCCCGTCGTGCTCTGCCGTCCAGTGCTCGCCTGGCGAGTGAGGACGGGCCATCAGCGACGTCAAACCGAGGTACGCACCCTGGGACTCGAGCCCGCTCAGCAGCGCCTCATAGCGCAGCAACGCGTCGTAGACCGGCAAGCCCCGCGCGCGCAACGCCGCTTCCACCTGAGCGCGGGCCCACCACTGTCGGCGCTGGCCTTCCGTGAGGAAATGGTGCGCGACCTCCGAGAACACAGCATTTTCCTGGCTCACGACGCCCTCCTGAGGAAGCGGACGTTGCCCATCCCTTGGCCGTACACCAACGTCCCATTGGGGAGGACAGCCACCGCCGAGAGGCTGGCGCCGCTCTCCCACAACACCGAGCGCTCCTGGGTCCGAACGTCCCACCGCACGAGCCGACCCGACTCCGCACCGCAGAGGAGCGCGCCGTCAGGTGCGCGCGCGAAGCTGCGCAAGTGCTCCTCCGGCTCGTCGAGCTCGCCCACCAACGTCAGAGAGGAGGCGCCGACCTCGAGGAGCCGGAAGTGGCGTCCTTCCAGGGCCACTGCCCAGTCGCCCTCTTGGCCCACATAGAGGGAGGTGTTTGCGCCGGGCTGCGCGTGAGTGGCGACCGGCTTGGGGCGGTCGACGTCCCACAGGGCGACGGTCCCAGAGCGGCTCGCGGTAAGCGGAGCACCGCCCCAGGCCGCGCCGATGCCATCGTTGCGGGCGGACTTCCCTACAGCAAGCCCATAACGAGTTAACGCGCCTGAGGCGAGGTCGACCACAGCGCCGCTGTCGCAGCCGTGGCCGCAGATGAACGCTCTATTTCCATCGGATTTTTCGCGCGCTACTCGGCACCGAGCAGTCTCGAAGCGAGACCGCTGACGTGCCTGCGCGCGATCGGGCAACGCGACGATCAGCCGCGTCTCGGAGTCGAAGGCGTTTGCCGGATTTGGGATGCGAAAGACCTCGTTCAGGCCGGCGTCCAGCAGAGCGAGACGCACCGCGTTCCCGGCAGCCAAGATTCGCCCATCCTTCGTCCATGCGACGGCCGACCCCGCGGTCGAGACCTTGCCCAGGCGTCGGCCGGTTCCCAGGTCCCAGACCGACACCGAAGACAAGCCGCCGACCAGCACTTTTCCGTCGGTTGGGGGGATGGCGACGCTGACCACCGGCTCGCCGTGGGCCAGCTCGAGCAAGCGCTCACCGCTCGCTGGCTCCCAGAGCCCGATGGTGCCGTCGTTGCTCCACGAGAGGACTCGCCCGTCGCCCAGGACTCGAAACCCCATCACTCGCTGAGTGTGGCAGTGCGCCTCGGTGAGGGGTGTGGAGGCATAGCGCAGCAACCGGTCGCGAGAGGTGCCCCACACCGTCTTGCCGTCGGCGCTGCAGGCGAGCGCCCCGAAGCGTGGCGGAAACGACTGACTGAAAACCCGCGCCACGCCTCCGTCCGCGAGCCTGCGGAGCTGAGCGCCATAGGTGCTGAGGAGCAACACGTGGGCGCCATCGGGATGCAACTCGAGAGGACAAGGTGAATTGACGAGTACTTCAACCTCGACGGGCGTTCCCCCATCGAGGTTGAAGACCTGAACCCGGCCGTCCAGCCGTGCGCAAAGGACCCGCGCCCCGGACAGGTCGAACAGGAGCTGTCCAACTAGACCTCCAGCCGGCCATTCGACCAGCCGCTCCCCCGAGCCGACGTCCAGCACGACGACCGCGCCGGCGGCGGTGGCCACGGCGCACCGGCGCCCGCAGGGCGACAACGCGAAGGCGTCCAAGGCCCTCGAGCTCACTTGCATCACCAGCAACGGCGCGCCGCTCGCCAAATCCCAGCTCCTGACAAAGCCATCGGCGCTGGCGCTGATGATTATTGGGTCTGCGCCGCTAACTTCCGCGATCGCTACGGCCACGACGCTGTCGACGTGCCCCTCGAGGCGGAGTTGGCAGTCGCCGCTCTCGGCCGACCACACCCGCACCACAGAGTCCCAGCCGCCGCTGACGACATGGTCAGCCTTCACCGCGATGGCGAAGACCGGAGCGGGGTGGAGCCAGGTCTGCACGGGCTCGGCGAGCTCCGTCGACCAGAGTCTGACGCTGCCGTCGAGGCTGGCGCTCACGAGCCGGCCGTCGGGTAAGTACCGCAGAGCCCGAACTTGGTCGCGATGCCCCTTCAGCACTCGAGGATTGGCGAGGTCGGAGCCCCAGACCAGGAGCTCGTGCTTCTCGTTGGCGCCGACCCTCTCTCGGTCGTCTGACCGGACGCAGAGCGTGTGGACCTGTGCGCCTGTGAGAGCCACCGTCGCCTCGGGTTCGACCACGGGTTCGACGGCCGCACCAATGGGTTCGAATGTCATTGCTGCCTCAGCGTGAGAGACGTTTGACGAGTTTGAGTCACTATTTGCAGGGCTCTCCCGGTCGAACGCAAGTTGGCAAATCGCGATTTCCAAGAAATGTCCGCTTGCGTTCTCGTCGTGGAAACGGCATTCGAAAAACGGTGTTCTCCCCGGTGGTGTTCAGTTGGCGTGCACCGGCAAAGGATCCGCGACCGAGATGACACGGGACCCATCGCTGGCGATCGTGCCCGAGAACGCCCACTCTTCCACAGTGTCAGCTCCTGTAGCAACGATTGTGACTGACCTAGCCCGTCGCTCCATCAGGCCTTGAGCAGGGCGACCAACCGGGTCTTCTGCTCCTTGCGTTCGCAGCTCGAGAGCGCCTGTTGGAGCAGCCGTTGCCGCAGTGGGGGCTCTCCTGCCGCCAGCTCGCTCATCCGTTCCCAGAGTGCCGACCAGCGGCCCCCGCTGCCGGTCATTTGGGTCCACACGCCGGGGTTCCAGCCGAGCTTGCCGAGGAGCTCGAAGATAGGCTCCAGCGTGGCGATCTCGGAGGTCGAGAGCGCGCCGTCCCGAAGCAGGCTCTCGGCACGTCGTCCCACCGCGAGGAGCTCGGTGTGGAGCGCGTCGAGGTTGGGCAAAGACCGCGGCGTCTCCTGCTTGGTGAGGAAGGTGAGCGGCGAGCCGACCGCGGCCTCGGAGAGGTGATCGAACCAGCGCCACATCTCATGCACGCGCGTCTCGAAGGACTCGCCTTCGAAAAGGATGGGCTGCAGGCCAGGGAGATGCGGGATGGTCGCGCCCGCCGGCTTGTCCAGGCTGATGGCGAAGGCCGGCCGTTTGGCGTCCCGCAGCATGCCGACCACCTCGTCGTGGAGATGGCGAAAGTCGGTGTCCTCGAGGCTGTAGCCGACGAAGAAAAAGTGGTGGTTGAGCAGCAAACCCCTGAGGAGCGCAGCCTTGGCGGGGCTGCGCTCGAAGAAACGCCGATAGTCGCTGCGCGTCAGGACAATGCCACCCGACTCGGCGTCGGTCCCTTCCGACTCCGCGGCATGCCCATGGAACTTCACCACGCTGGCGACGTTGAAATCGCCGGTCTTGGGCACGTCCTTGTCGCGAACGATCACCTGACGGCTGCGGCTGAGGCCGTCGAGGGTGTGCTCGATGAGGTGGTCGTAGTTCGTGGTGACGAAGATGCGCAGAGGCAGCCCCATGAGCAGGTAGTGCGCGACGGTGGGGGGGTGGGCGCTGGACGCCTCGGCCCCATAGAGGTCGATAATGTGTTTGAGGTGGTTCCTCCCGTGCTCAGCGCTGAGCTCCTCGTGCCACTCGGCCACATCGAGATAATCGTCGAAGTTGAGTCTGGGGTTCTCCGCCAAGGTGTCGATGACGGTCTTGACGACGCTGACGGCGGTCTCATTGAGGCCACGCAGCGCCCGCTCCCAGAGCATCTCGCGGATCTGTGGGACGTCCTCGATGAGCTTCTCTATGAGCTTGTTCCAGTTGGGCAGCTTTGCACCGATGGAGAGACCAGAGCCCAGGAACAAGACGCACTCACCGCGGTTGAGCGCCGTCGTCAGCTCCTCTTCGTCGTGTTCGGTGGTGTGCAGCAGGTCTCTCTCGCGCAGTGGCTCCAGCCAAGAGTACTCTCCTCTCGAGCGCACCTCGGCGCGGGCCGCCAAGAGGCGGCGCTGGTCGGTCATGGTCACGCCGACCATGACCACATCGACGTCCTCGACCCCGTCGATAGCCGCCGCCGCGGCCTCGAACTGGGCCACGTTGAGGGTCATCGGGTCGTGTTTACTTCCCCCAGCTCCAGTCCCGAGGCTGGGAAAGGCGATGATGCGGCGCTTCGACTCGCGAACTGGCAGCGCCTCCAGGGCGACTTGGATGCTGCGCGCGGTGGCGTTGGCGATGCTCTCGGCGTCAGCGTACGCCGTGGCAACGACGACCACTCCTTTCACGGAGGAGTTCTCCGGGAGCGGGAGCCAATAGGCGTCGCCGCGGCGCTCGAGCTTTCCCGGACGGGGCTCCTGCGGGCCTCCATAGACCTCCTTGAAGCCGACGACTTGCTGGTTCATGGCCTGCGCCAGATGCCCGACGCCTTCCTGCGCGCAGCTCGTCGGATAGACGATGGCGTCGGCCTGAAGCCGGGTCAGATCACCGCGAATGACGAAGATGGAGGGGGTGGCCATGACTCAGCCCTTTGAGGTCGGTGAGAAAACGAGGCGCTCCCCCGATGTTACCTTGGGGCGCTGGACCCATCCACCTATCCGGTTCATGGCTGGAGATGGTCCCCTATCGGGGCCCAGTGAGGAAAGCCTGTCAATCCATAAGACGTTTGGGGCTTGCTCGGAGCGGGTCCGATCCGGGCGACGAAAGCCCATATCGGACGACGACCGAACAAGCCCTGAGCCTAGACTCGTTTCGAGTCGACTGCCGTGTCGCCAGACGCCACTACCGAACGGAGTTGACGTGGCGCGTTGAAGGCAGGGTTCAGCCCGGTTGAGCGCAAGTCACTAGGCCACTATAGATAGCAGTCAACACAGACGCTGACGGTCACCCAAGAGAAACCGAAATTGCCAACCCCTTTTCGTCGACCTCGAAAAGTCCCACTCAACCTCGCCACCCTGAGCTCACAACGAAACACCCCCCCCCATCTCTCCAAGCTCTCCGCGCCTCCGCCGCCCTCTGCACCTCTGCGATAAGATCGAAGCAATATCAACTACATGCCACTCGAACGCAGCAATTGAAAGCAGGGTAAGCAACCCATGGATATCGACCAAGACCGACTCAGAGACGAGCTGCGCAAGATGAAACAGCTCATCGCCAGCGATCCAAAGGTTCTGGCCCGCTTCGACACCGACGGCAACGGCGTGATCGACGGCGACGAGTGGGCCGCGGTGCGGCAGCTCGTCATCCAGCGACTGGAACGCGAGCAGGGCGAGCACGAGGAGGCCAAGGCGCTCGCCGCCGAAGCCGGAGGCTGGAGCGAGGAGCCCGTCGTGGTCAGGGATCCGCGGGCCTTGGCGGGGGCTGGGCAGGGCGTAGCCGAGACGATCTTCGGCGAAGACCTCCAGGCGGCACCGCCCAAAGCGCAAAACTACCGGCGCATCGCCGACGCCGACACCATCGTGCTGCAACAAGAAAAAACCTTCGTCGGGCAGCTCCTCGGTGGCCTGGTGGCCAGCGAGTACTCGATTCGCGACGCCGACGGCGAGGTGATGGGGGCGATTCAGCAGCAAGGAACGGACTTCGGCGAGGAGATGAGCCGCGGCGTCTTCGAGGCCCATCGTTACGTCTACCTCGTCACCGACGCCCTCGACGGCTCGACCTACACCATCGAGCGCTCGCCGGGGCTGATCGCAGGCGAGCGCATGTCCGTCAGCCGAAACGGCCACCAGCCCGTCGCCGACTTGAGTCTGGTGTCGCTCCTCAGCGGGAAACTCGAGGTGCGCGGACACCAAGACGCGACCTCGATCTACACAAAGTCGCCGTTCTTCAAACCCTGGTCGATCCTCATCCAGGACCCATTCGACGTCCAAATCGGCGACATCTCGAGGGGCTGGGCCGGCCTCGGGGCGTTCCTGTCGGGCAAAAATCGGATCCGAATTCGAGTCAATTCCAAAGATGTCTCAGCCAACGCCAAGTGGGGCCTCATCGCGGCGGCGCTCACCTACGACGTTAAACGGGAGAGAAGACGATGAGCTACGAACTCCAGAGCATCGAAGGCAATCGGCAGTGGTTGGATGGCGGCGCCATGTTTGGCAATGTCCCGCGACCCCTTTGGTCTCGCTGGATTGAGCCCGACGAGCGGCACCGTATCGAGTTGGCGACGCGCGCCTTCCTGGTCCGCGACCTGTTCGGCGGCCGCAACCTCCTGCTCGAGGCCGGCATCGGCGTCTTCTTCGACCCCAAGCTCCGTGACCGCTACGGGGTGGTCGAGCCCGAGCACGTCTTGCTCGACAGCCTCGCCGCCCGCGGCCTGAAGCCCGAGGACATCGACGTCGTCGTGCTCTCGCACCTGCACTTCGACCACGCGGGCGGCTTGCTGACTCCTTGGCGCGAGGACGGACAGTACGAGCTCGTCTTCCCTCGAGCCCGCTTCCTCGTTGGAGAGCAGCAGTGGGCACGCGCGCGCAAACCCCACCAGCGCGACCGCGCGTCCTACGTGCCCGAGCTGAACAAGCTCCTCGAGGACTCAGGCAGGCTCGAGCTCGTCAGCGGCGACGGCTCGCTGACCCTAGGCGAGGACTTTCGCTTCATCTTCTCCGACGGCCACACCCCCGGTCTGATGTTGACCATGCTCGAGACCGAGGAGGGCTCGGCATTCTTCTGCAGCGACCTCATCCCTGGCACGCCGTGGGTGCACTTGCCCGTCACCATGGGCTACGACCGTTATCCCGAAAAACTCGTCGAGGAGAAGGAGGCGCTGCTGAGCCGCTACGCCGAACGCGGCACCCACCTGCTCTTGACCCACGACGCCAAGGCCGCGACGTGCAAGGTGGCGCGAGACGAAACGGGGCGCTTCAGTGGGGTCGAGCCGCAGGAGACGATTGAAGGATTGGAACTCTAGCTCCTTGCGTCTCTGCGGTCCTTGCGCCCCTGCTATGAAAATCGCCGGGTTCTGGCGGTATATTGCTGATATTGCTTCGATCTTATCGCAGAGGCGCAGAGGGCGGCCGAGGCGCAGAGGGTTTGAGGTAAGGAGCTGTCTCGTCGTGAACTCATGGTGGCAACGGTGAGTCGGGCTCTTTGTTTTCTCACCTCTTGGGTGACGCGCAGCGTCTCAGATGACTGCTATGAAAATCGGGTGGGATCGGGCGGCCTCTCTCAGATATTGCTTCGATCTTTCACCACGAAGGACACGAAGGAGAGGAAGGAGAGGAAGGAGAAACCAGCCTCTTCGTGCTCTTCGTGCTCTTCGTGGTGAACTCGATGCCGACCATCAACAGACGGTGGT
>Ga0210044_10004727_pt1 | contig 18855 bp, 32 predicted proteins | sample CryGey13umfilter_2_FD_183959 | JGI IMG/M metagenome (GOLD analysis project Ga0210044, IMG submission 183959) | Groundwater microbial communities from aquifer in Utah, USA - Crystal Geyser 4/9/14 3 um filter (SPAdes) (version 2) | ecosystem: Environmental > Aquatic > Deep subsurface >... | reverse complement strand
TAGTACGGCTAAGTAAAATTAGATACGGAAGTCTTCAAGAGCTATAGTCAATAATGATTATTAGATAGCAGAGTAATTACTTTATTATTCCAATATCAATTGGTGATCCATTATACTATTCGAGTAGAGTGTTAAGTGTAGTACTTTAAAGGTCTAATTCCTTTAATTACTCCATTATTTTCACCCTACTGCTTGTCCTATGGCTAAGAGAAATCAGTATTCACAATACTTAAATACGGAACCATTCAAGAGCTATAATCAATAGATTATTCGCAGTAGTGTGCTCAAAGTAATAGAGTTTAATTTTAAAGGTCTAATTCCTTTAATTACTCCATTATTTTCACCCTACTGCTTGTCCTATGGCTAAGAGGAATGTTATTCTACTTACTCTGCAAATAAGGCTTTTGCGGAAAATCTAGGAATTCCGATTTTATCGCTGCTAAGTGATTGATCTATAAAGGAAAAAAAGGTCGTTTTCTGGGAAAATCGGTTTTCCTTATAATTCCATTGCCTTTTTTATCGCTGCTAAGTGATTGATCTATAAAGGGAAAAGAACAATATTTTCCCTGTCTTGTCTGTATCTATGGCTTTTAAAAGATTTTACAATTCTTTCAAACCAAATTATAATCAATTATTATCAAGAGTGAACTATGCTAAACAACGATGAACTTATGGCCAGTTGGGCCCTAGATTGCAAAATTGATCAAACTAATCTTTCCGAACGAATGTCTTCACATCCAGTTCTACATTCAAAATATCTTACATATCTACAAACATATAAGATAAAACTGCGGACACTTTCATTAAAATATCAAAAACGTCGCCAGCTCATGACGAAATATTATAATGGTGAAATGGATGAGGAAGATCTTAAGTTCAACAATCTTAAACAATGGCTTTATAAGAAACCTCTTCGTTCGGAAATGGAAAGTCTTCTTGATGCAGATGAATCATTACAATTGATTAAAGAACAAATTCTTTATGTAGAAACTATGGTACAAGCATCCGAAAGTATTCTCAAAGACATAGGTAATCAGTATTTTTTACTAAAAAGCCTCGTAGATTATACGAAGTTTCAAGCGGGGGTTTAATTTATGAATGCAGGCGCAATTGCTATCGAAAATAGATTTTTAAAATCAGCTGATAGAGCTGAAACACAACTGTTGTTTAAATGGTTAGAAGCTAATGTAACCGATCAGCAGATGATTGTAGATTTTAACACAGAAACTTCTTATATCATATGCGATTCTGATTTGTTCGACTCCGCTGTTTTTAATGGTGTCTATCCAGTCTATAATCTGATCTTAGATCAGGTTAATAGAGATTTTACAATTTATAAAACAATTTCTTCTGTGCGCATATGAAAGATATTGTAGTTACAAAATTAAACGAATCATACATAAAAGTAAAGTGTGATCTTGATTTAGCTCGAGAAATTTCAGATACTTTTACGTTTGAGGTTCCTGGAGCAAAGTTTATGCCGGCCTATAAGATGGGTCGGTTTGATGGAAAAATCCGCATCTTTAACTTAGGTCCACGGACATTACCATTCGGACTTGTCTCAGAACTCAAAGCTTTTGCCGAATCAAGAAATTATTCAATTGAAGTCAATATCCCAGATCATATTGACACCGGACTGATATATAAAGACATTGCAGATTTTGCTAATACTTTGGGTATAGATAAAAGAGTACCTCCAATACAAATTAGAGATTATCAGATTAATGGTGTATTTCAAGCACTGAAGAATAAACGTGCTATACTTCACTCAGCTACAGGTAGTGGAAAATCTCTTATACTGTTTATCATTTGTCGTTATATTATAGATGAACTTCAGATGAGAGTACTTATAGTTGTCCCGACTATTTCTCTCACTTCTCAAATGAAGTCTGATTTTGCCGATTATGCTTCGGGTACAGATTGGTCGGCCGAAGACAATGTGCATTGTATAACAGCAGGGGCAGATAAGAATCTTAAAAAACCGATTACGGTTTCTACGTTTCAATCCATTTATAAAATGGATTCTGAGTGGCTAAATCAGTTTGGGTGTATTATTGGTGATGAAGGTCACAAAATTGTTGCAAAAACTATTACTGGAATCTATGAACGTGCTACAGAGGTAGAATATAAGTTAGCTTGTACTGGTACTCTTCATGATATGAAATGTAATCTTTTGGTGATGAAAGGTATTACTGGTGATGTGCATGAAATTGCCACTACTTCTACTCTAATTGAAAATAAACAACTAGTTCCCCTTAAAATTAAAGCAATTATTCTTAATCACCCGGAGCATGTTGCTAAAGCAATGAAAAATGTTGACTATGATACTGAGATAAAATATATTGTTTCTAATTCAAAACGTAATGAGTTTATATCTAAATTAGCTGCACAATGTAAAGGCACTACTTTGGTGCTTTTCCGTTTTATCGACATACAGGGAACTGCTCTGTACAGTATTATCTGTGATAAAGCTGTTGATAGAAATGTCCACTATATTGATGGTGGGGTCACTGGTAAGGCCCGAGAAACAATACGCAAAAATGCTAATGATGGAGATGATATTATTGTGTCTAGTTACGCAGTTTTTGGAACTGGGACTAATCTTCCAGCAATTGAAAATATTATTTTTGCACATCCAGCCAAGTCTGCCATTACAATCATTCAATCTATAGGTCGCGGACTTAGACTAAAAGAAGGAAAAACTTCTTGTACATTGTATGATATTTCTGATAATATGACGTTTCATAGGAAACCCAATATTTCTTACCGGCATTTGGGTGATCGTTTGGGAACATACACAAAGAATGGATTTACCTATTCTATCGTTAACGTGGATTTTAACTAAATAATTATGTCTGAAGAATCAATGATTACATGTCTGTCTATAAAACTTTCCACTGGAGAGACTTTACTGACCGGGCCCGCATATGAAAAAGATGGTATCTTTTTCGTTCTTTATCCATTAAAGATAAATTTTACTCCTATTCTTTATGATGATAAAATTATAACACAAATGGTGCCAGTACTTTATCAACCTTTTGGGGACAATAAATACATTCCCATCACTGCAGATCATATAATTTCTACAGTAAATGGATCCGAGTTAGATTTTAGGTTTTACAAGAATTCCCTCCGCGGGTTATTAATTGAAGATTTTAAACGAAAAATGACTTTTGATTCATTTTTAAACTCAAAAGATTATGAGAACATTATGGAAACTCCAGAAACCGTGCAATGAGTGATTGTTATTTTTTAGAGGTGGCGTACGCCAAAATTCTTGGTGCTAGATTAGAAAGATTCAAAATAAAAAAAGAATCACCTTTTCTAGCTGTAGCAAGGTGTCCAATATGTGGCGATTCTGCTAAAAATAAAACTAAGACTAGATTTGCCATCTATATGAAAGCTAATTCTTTGAATGTCGGATGTTTTAATTGTGGTTTATCTACTACACTGCTAAGTTTTCTAAAAGTACATTACAAACAAATATTTGATGAATTTTTGTTTGAAAAGTTTAGAAATAATGCACCGGCAGCAAAAAAAGAAATTGTGTTTGTACCAGAAAAAGTAGTGTACGAAAAAGATACAGATACAACTGAACTGAATGTTTTGGATTTGCAATTGGTCTCTGATTTATCAGATGATCATTATGCCCGGCAATACATAAAAGATAGAAAACTTCCTAACTACCCTTTTTATTATACGGACAAATTTTATGAATATTCTTCCCAATTCAATGATACTTTCAAACACAATAAAAGAGACGAGGCCCGCATTATTATTCCCTTCTTTGACAAAACAGGAAAAATATTTGCATATCAAGGAAGAGACCTCTCGGGCCACTCAAACCAAAAATACATCACAGTTAAGATCAATGAAAAGACACCTTTGTTATTTGGTTTCGAAAGACTGAATTTAAATAAACCCATGACATTAGTAGAAGGACCCATAGATAGTTTGTTTCTCCCAAATTCTATGGCTTCGGTTAATGCATCTTTATCAACTACTGCTAATTGGTTTATTAAGGGAACAAAAATTCCTGCCGATTTACTTACTGTAGTATTAGACAATGAACCCCGCAATAAGGCGGTTGTGAAGGAATATGAAAAGGCTATTGAGTCAGGATTGAAGATAGTAATCTGGCCCAAAGTCGTCGAACAATATAAAGACATCAATGAGATGACTAAACATAATATAGACCCAGTAGCTCTGATCGAGAGTAATACATATAAGGGTTTAATGGCTAAAATTCAATTTAATACATGGAAGAAAATATAACAAAATGACAAAATTTATCGAAACCTTCTCAGAAGAAGTATGGACTCAGACGTATAAAGACCATAATGATGTGACTATTGATGATAATCTTCATAGGGTAGCCAAATCTATTTCTTCAGTAGAGAAAACGGAAGAACTAAAAATTGAGTGGGAACAAAAATTCTATGATCTGCTCACAGACTTTAAAGGTACATGCGGCGGCCGAACTTACTCAAATGCCGGTACTGAATGGAAAGGTACTACTCTTCTAAATTGTTTTGTTTCACCTCGTGGAAACAAAGATCTTGATTCGTTGGATGCAATTATTGATGACTTGAAGAATCAATCATTTACATTGAAATCTGAAGGCGGTTGGGGACAGAATTTTAGCTGGATCAGACCTCGTGGTGCATTCATTGCTGGTGTTGGTGTTGAAACTCCCGGTGCAGTGAAATATATGGAGCTTTATGATAAAGCATCGGAAATCATCACAGCCGGTTCTGGTAAGAAAAGTACAAACAAAAAAGCCAAAGGCAAAATCCGCAAGGGTGCCATGATGGGTGTTTTGGATGTTTGGCATCCAGATATTATTGAATTTATTACTGCTAAACAAGCTTCAGGCCGGCTCACAAAATTCAATATCTCTGTGAATTTTGCAAATGAATTCATGGAACGTTTGGAAGCAATTAATCACAGTACAGATGAAGAAGAAATTGCTAAATTAGATGCTTGGGTTCTGAAATTTCCAGACACAAGCTTCTCTGCTTATGAAAATGAATGGGATGGTAATCTAAAGAAATGGGAATCCTTGGGTTATCCTACAGTTGCATACCAGACTATTTCAGTCAAATGGTTATGGAATCTTGTAATGGAATCTACATACAACCGTGCTGAACCTGGAGTTCTGTTCCTTGATCGCGCAAACGAATTCAATCCATTATATTATGGAGAAACTATTATAGCCACAAATCCATGTGGTGAACAAACGTTGCCCCCTGGGGGTGTATGTTGTCTCGGTTCTTTGAACTTGACACAGTTTGTCACTGGTAAAAAGTTTGATCTTAAGAAATTAGAAAAATATGCTAAGATTATGGTCCGTTTCTTGGACAATGTGAATGAATTCTCTGGTGCACCATTGCCAGAATATGTTGATTCAATGCGTAACAAGCGCCGGGTCGGCGTAGGCATTTTGGGATGGGGTTCGGCTCTGTTCATGCTCAAGACCAAATTTGCTTCTCCAGCTGCCGCCGAAATGCGAGATCAAGTTATGGGCACAATTGCTCGTGCAGTATATGAAGCATCTATTGATTTGGCTATTGAGAAGGGTATGTTTAAGTACTGTGATCCAGTAAAACACGCCGAAGGTAAATTTGTTAATAGCATCGGTTTGGCTCCAGACTATATGGCCAAGCTCAAGGCCTTTGGTATTAGAAATAGTTCGTTGCTTTCAATTCAACCTACTGGTAATACTGGCATTTTGGCTAATATGGTCTCTGGTGGACTTGAACCAATTTTCATGCCAGAATATACCAGAACAGTTATCGTTGGTAAAGTTCCAGAAGATATGATCGCCATCACACCTAAGTGGTATGAAGGTGTCTGGGAAGAAACTGATGTATTCAAATTCGCCAAAGAAGGTGACGAAGAAATTCTGAAGGCAGTTTTTAATGGCACCACATATAAGATTGATAAGAACCGCGGATTGACTAAAGAAGTTGCTTGTAAAGATTATGGCTATCGCTATCTTCAAGATAACAATCTCTGGGAAGAAGGTGCCGATTGGGCAGCTACTGCTCTTACAGGTTTAACCGCAGAAGATCATTTGTCCGATTTAATTGGATTTGCTAAATATGTTGATTCAGCTATGTCGAAGACGATCAATGTACCTAACGAATATCCATTTGAAGACTTCAAAAATATCTATCTAACTGCTTATAGATCAGGTATTGTAAAGGGTGTTACGACTTATCGTTCGGGTACAATGACCGCGGTTTTATCATCCAAAGAAAGTACCACAAACGGATATGATGAAGAAGTAATTTTGGATTCTGTTAAAATGCCAACTTCGTCTGAAGCATCTATGAAAGTTCTTAGAGCCGAAGGCAGAAAATGGTATCTGACAGTTGTCTGGAATGACACAAAGACTCGACCCCAAGCCATTTTTGTTCATACCAATCATCACGAGAAAACAGTGACGACCAGTGATGCGACTGACCGACTGCTCAAATTGGCCCGTGATAAAAAGATTCCAGAATCAATTATCATTGATGCAGAAACTAAAATTGCTACGGATCCTAATATTACAAAATTGACTAGAATTCTTTCTCTTCTGCTTCGTCATGGTGTTCTGATTAAGAATATTGTTGCTGTATTGGATTCTGTTGACAATGTATTTGTCGGTTCTTTCCTGTTCCAAATTAAGAAATTCTTGGGTTCGTTCATTAAAGATGGTGAACGTGTTGAGGGTGAAGTTTGTCAAGAATGTGGCTCAGATAAGGTTGTATTCCAAGAGGGATGCAAGATCTGTGTCTCATGCGGCTCAAGCAAATGTGGTTAAACTTAACATTAAATATCTACTGGAATAACTTCTGGTAGACATATGACTTGGGTTTATAACAATGAACCGATAGACGAAATTGATCCTTTGTTTGTCGGTTTTACTTATTGTATTACAAATTTACTAGATGGTCGCAAATACTTCGGCAAAAAGAAATCGACGTTCAAGAAAGTATCAATCAAAACAGTAAAGATTAAGTCAACTGGTCTTAAGAAAAAAAAGAAAATTAGAACACAGGTAGATTCGGATTGGAGAGATTACTACGGTTCGTCTGAAGAACTTAAGGCTGATGTAGAAAAACTTGGTAAAGAAAATTTTTACCGAGAAATTTTAAGATTTTGTTCTTCTCTTTCTGAATGCTCATATTATGAACTTAAAGTACAAATGGATAATGATGTTTTACTATACCCAAATCTTTATTATAATGCTTATGTTGGTTGCAGAATAAACAGAATGCATATGTTAGGGAAGAATAATTCATCGGTTAAAGCACTATAGCTAAAAATGTACATAAAATGAAAGTTGTGTTAAAATCAAATGAAGTTGTTGACGAATTACCATTCTATTTGTTAAAGAAGGTAATTTACATACAAGATTCTGGTACGAAGTACACTGTTTGCGATAACGGTAGATGTACTATATTTTTAGATGGATATCATATTACTTTTATTATTGACCCAGTAGGTTTAGTGGATCAAAATTCGATCAAAATAGTTTAACAAACCGTGAGGCTAGTTCCTCGCCCATTAAAAATGAAAACAAACAAATTACCTAGTACGGTAGTATGGAAGATTTTTTCTTCTATTACTAAGATTTTAGAAAGTCAGATATTTAAAGTTACTAAATATATTACTTACTTTGGTTTAGCAGCTGCGCTCTTGCTAGGAATCTTATATCTTAACGTAATTAAAGAACAAGTATTCTACCTACAAAACAAACCACAGACGACTGCCATATATACTTCTGGTATTATTTTAGATAAAACTGCAGCTATTATTGCTCGTGATGGCCATCTGCCGGCTGCTGTCGCTAAGAAATACTCAATATGGATATATGAGGCCGCAGCTAAATATTCCCTTGATCCAATATTGTTATTATCAATTATATATACAGAATCTAGGTTTAATTATAAAGCAGTTTCTCCGACAGGGCCCATCGGATTATTTCAAATAGCATCTAGTTATCACAAAGAAAAGGCAACGAAAGCAGCTCTATTTGACCCAAAGATAAATATTATGGTTGGTGCTCAAATCGTACGTGAATATTCTAATATGTCCAGTGGTATAATTGAAACTCTGCTACGGTACAATGGAAGCCTTGGCCAAGGCACTAGTTATGCATCTAAAGTTATCAGAACTAAGCATAAATACGATGCAGAAATTATGAAAGCGGTGGCATCGTGAAATATACGACAAAGAACTATAGAATCGACAGTACTCGTAGAATTATAGAGATTTATAGAGATACAAATTTCATAGAATTTTACAAAGTACTTATTCGTTGCTGGTCAGAATATATGGGATTCTATGCTATACCATTTCCAAATCCGATCACGGAAATGTTCCCAGTAACACTAGAAACCAAACTATTAGCTAACACTGTGATCAAGTGGTAATTTACACATATTGAAGAATAGTTTATAATTTCATCATGAACGGACCAAAAACTTTGTGAGTTTCACCAATCTTTATTTGATTGCTGCTATTGGTGCTTGGGATGAAGACAGTAAAGTTTCTGGTATGATTAAAACATTTTGGAGTCAAAATAATGGGTAAGAAAACATTTTCTGTTGATACTATGCGACGCGACATTAATCTGAATTTGAAGAATTCTACCAAGAGTTATTCTACTCCCGATGTTCGTCAAGGTCTGATGGATGCTTTGGAATATGTGCTGCATCAATCCGGCAACTATGAAGGGTTTCGTTACCTACTGCTCGATGAAGTACCAGACGGTGAGTTGCCAGGTATGGTTGTGCATGGTACTATTGAAGATACTCCACACGAAGTCCGATTTGCCGAAGGTACTGTTGACCGAACACGTGTGGAGTATTTCTAATGAATTTAATAGAACAACTTGTAGAATTGGTAAAAGAAATCGAAACGGAAGATCCGATTGATTTTGCCATGCTTCAAATAGATGAAGATACGGCATACACATTGATGGCAACATCAATATTGGAAATGTATTTGAGTAATGATGCAGACTCTCGTGATATGATTCTTTTGGCCACTGTGGTTAAACTTACTGTAGAGAATTTTGTTCTCAATTTAAAACTTTTGCAAAATGTCAAACCTGTTTAGTGATGCGAAGCCCATTTTAGGCTTCTTTGGTGAATATAGATTTTTATCTAATTATCATCTGTGTACTTGTGTGTTTGATGGGATTCCTTTCATGTCTTCTGAACATGTTTATATGTACCAAAAAAGTTCAGATCCGGAATACCGTCTTTCAATTATTCGATCTCCTACACCGCTCCAGGCCAAAAAATTTGGAAGTAAAGCTGAATTAAGAAAAGATTGGGATACATACAGAACCACAGCTATGCTAAAAGCATTAAGAGCAAAATTTGCAAACAAGGCCGAACGAGATATGCTTCTCTCTACCGGGGATGCGCACCTAGAAGAAACTAATTATTGGCATGATACATTCTGGGGTGTCTGCGACGCCGTAGGTCAAAATATGCTGGGTAGGATTCTCATGAACTTGAGAAACGAATATAGAATCAATCACAATTGATTTTGGTATGCAGTATGCAGATATGATTTTTTTGGCCACCGTAATTAAATTGGCGATAGAAAATTTTGTGTTAAATTTTAAAAAGGTAAAAAGGAATGAGTAAATTAGTATTGGTAGATGCAATATCTACATTCTACGTCCGTTATGCAGTTGAAACATCGGATAATGAGGTGGACCAAGCGATTGATGAAGTTAGACTGGGAAAGTACAAGATGAATTTTCACAGAAACATCTTGGAGAATCGGTTATTTCTCAACGTGTAGTATCAGTGGATGAATATCTTGAATTGTTTGACAAAGATAATTATCATCTTAAGTCTTGGACTCCAGAACAAAAAATGAGATATATCCACGTGCATGATTCAAATGATGAATAATTATATCACCAAACAAACTAAGATTAAAACAGAAGATATAATTTCTGATATATTGATTATCCAAGATGCACAAGAAAAATATATGGACTCAGTTAATCAATTATCAAAAAATTTCTCAGATATGATCAATTGTTTTTGGTCAATCCCACCTTCAGATAAAGAATAATTTACACATATTTCCAAGTGTAGTATAATTATTTATCGAACCGAATCTCAAAGGTATTAATATGTTGACGTTAAAACAAAAAATTGATCAAGTTGGAATTGAAATTCGTTTAAAAGAGAATTTTATCAATGTTCTCAAAAAGCAGCTACATGAATTAGAAAATAGTAGAGTAAATTGTATACACGTGTGGGATAATGGTGTGAAAGGGTGGGAGCACGAAGGCCGCACTTGTATTAACTGTGGCATAAATGAATTATATGCACTTACTTTATTACATATGGTAGAAGCACGGAAAAATATAATATAAATTGATTTACACATATTTCTGAGTGTATTATGATTAATCATCAAAACAATTGGGGTGCAACCATTACTAATGTAGTGTGGTCCGGACACTCTGATCTTTCTCCTACTTTAAAATTCGGAATTTTAAAGTTGAAAACAAAACTTATTCATAATGTCACTTTACACAACTAATTCTCTTAAACCTGTTTGCTATATGCTGGTCGGTGTGCCAGGTTCGGGCAAAACTACTTGGGCTCAAAAAGAACACTCAAGCTTGGCTTATGCGTCAACCGACAAGTATATTGAACAGTTTGCTGCCGAATCTGGCCATACTTATAACTATATTTTTAAAGCATCAATCAAAACTGCTACTTCACGTATGTTTGATGATGTGTCTGAATTTCTTGATGATCAAAAAGACTTTATCTGGGATCAGACGAATCTTACCAAGAAATCTCGAGCCACTAAAATTGCTTTGGTAGCTAAAAAAGATTATACAATCGTTGCTATTGTGTTCGAAACTCCAAAAAATCTTCAAGAACGGCTGGCTCAGCGCCCCGGAAAAAATATTCCATCTTATATTGTGGAATCTATGATTGAAAACTTTGAGATGCCTTCATTGAACGAAGGTTTCTCTAAAATTACTATTGTTGAAAATGAGTAACATTTATTTTACATCGGATCTTCATGTTTATCATAAGCGTATTCAAGAATTCTGCCCAACTACTCGGAAGGGTAAAGATTGGGAAGAAATGTCAGAAATTCTGATGCAGAATCTTGTGTCTGTACTTCAGCCCGGAGATATTCTGTACAACCTTGGTGACGTAGCATTCCAAGGAAAAGAATTCTGTCACAAGGTTCTTGAACGAATTGCAGCGACGGGCGCAGAACATCACCTGATTCTGGGTAACCATGACCATAACATTCGAAAGCATCAAATACTTCGTGACTTCTGCACCACTGTTTCTTCAATGAAAACAATTTTTATTGAAAAACAAATGGTAGTAATGTGCCATTTTCCACTGGTGCAGTGGGAAAATTGTGAAAGGGATTCTATACATCTTTTTGGTCACTGCCACGGTAATTTTACACAACCAGGTAAATGCATGGATGTAGGTATTGATACTAGACCGGGTGATATGATGCCTTATACCTGGGATGAAATTAAAAGAAAAATGGAAAAACTTCCAGCTACACAACATCACCCAGGTCGTATGTCGCTATAATCGTCGTTATAAATTTGTTTAATTCTTTTGAGAAAGTTCACCTTCACGGTCATTAGCATAATCAATTTACACATATTACTCAGTGTAATATAATAAATTATTTTCCGAGACAAAGGAACCGAAATGATTAAAGAAATTAAGACCAAGCGCCCAAAGCATGTGTTAGTAGAAATTTTATAGGAATAATATGAAAAATAGTTTTTTAAGTTTTTTAAAGTTGCTTACAACGTTTGTTGTAATGAGTGTTATTGCAATGTTGGTTTTAACATTTAGTATGTATGTTTTAGTAATACTTGGTGTTATTGTTGTGATTTTTTCTATTGCCTGGGTTTGCAATATAAAATTCGTAATTACGGAAGATGGTGTACCAGTGGGTACTTATAAACGTTCGACTGGGTTTGTGGCAAAAACTTCACAAAAAGAAACAGTATGAATGCAATATCGTATGGCTAGTAAGTCAGGTGCTGTTGCAGCTACGGAAGAAAACAAAAAATTCTTGTTGGCATGGGTGAACAATTACTCAAAGAAAACACAATTACTAGTTATCAATTGGTAATGGCAATTGGTAAAGAGGTAAATAATTTATGAAAAGTAGAGAAGCAGGTAAAGGTGATGCACCGCGGCTGGGAGCAGATTTAAAAAAATACGCAGAGGGTTGGGATCGAATTTTTGGTTCGGATAAACGAAAAAATATTTGTCCTAATAGATCAGAGATTAATAGTGATCAAACTCTCTGTGATGAAGAGGCAACTGATACATGCAGGGATGAAATTTAATTTACATATATTGCTGAGTGTAGTATAATAAATTAAATCGGAACAAATAACTTGTCACAACCTGGCTGTTTTCTGCTCTGAATATGACTTTTGTGTTAAAGGTGTTTAATTATGAATAGGACAAAATGAATTTAACTAATACAATGTGTCATTCACATTTATTGTGGATGTTATCACAAACAAAAGAGTTTGAACAAGCAATTTTTAAGTACTCTGCATCTAGTCCCGCTTAACAATACGAAGGTGTTGCTGGGTACATTGAGACAATTGTTACATTTGAAATTAGGGATCTAGAAAAGTTTAGTAACCTATATAATCAATATAATAAACTGCCAAATAGAGATATTTGGTACTATAATATTTGTAAGCAGGCAGACATTAGATAAATTATGATCAGTACTAAAATAGTTCCGGAAAATTATTCATCTGATATTTCTATTCCATCTTATCCAGAACACACAGGTTTTGGATTCTCTGTCCCGGTTGTAATTTAACGACAAATTTTGCTATATATCTTTAGCGGTTCGTCAATCTTGGCAATTGCTATTGTAAAGTACATTGATTTAATTTTCTTTAAAGGGTTACTAATGAAAAAAATTCTTATTGCTTCTCTTATCGTTACTTCTCTTGCTGCTTCTGCTTATACACAGGAAGATTGGATCGTCGAATCGGATAATACGGATCCTGTTGTGTATTCCGTATTACCAGCCACGGCGACATTTGTTCGGACGGCCGAAGATATTGAAGCTCGAGTTGTGATTGAAATCTACACCAAGTCGGATGAAGAAACAGTCATCCGATATCGCTTGAGAGCTAATGGATGTAAAAATGGCACAGGCAAAGTTACCATCGCAAACATGGATTCTACTCTCATCAAGAACAATCGAATCTTTGATTGGGACATATCAGGGGGCCGTGTTTATGATATGTTGGCTGTGAGGGCTTGTGTTGCTGCAATTGAAAAACTTAAAGAAACAAAACGACCCCCCGGGGCAAAAAATAAAGATGTTTCGGTGTGAAACATGTTGCAGCCTGCATCAAATTATCAGGAATTGGTGTTACTGACGCTAGTTATGGTTGGTTTGAGTAGTAAAAACGTGAATTTTAAACAAATGAAAGATAAGGAAACTATAAAATGAATATGTCTGAATTTAAACTGACTCGGTTTAAACTAACTACGGTTGTCTCAGGTATTATGACAGTTGCTGTTCTTGCTAGCAGTTTTTATACGATTGACGCGGGTGATCGAGGTGTGATTTTGCGCAATGGCAAAGTTGTTGGAACGGCAGATCCGGGTTTGAGTTTCAAACTTCCGATTATAGATTCAGTGAAAAAAATTAGTGTTCAAACGCATGCGCAAGTTTATGAAAAAGTACTGGTATATAGTCGAGATCAGCAAACTGCTAATCTTCAAGTATCGGTAAATTACAGGCTGCTTCCTGATGAAGTCGAAAAGATTTATACAGAATTCGGCAGTTCCGAAGGTCTGATCAGTCGTACACTAGACCGACAGGTCCCAGAAGAAGTTAAGAATGTATTTGGTCGGTTTAATGCAGTGACTGCTATTCAAGAGCGTGAACGGCTTGGTCAAGAAATTATGGTCGCAATTAAAAATGCCGCTGCTAGTCAAATGATGACAATTGAGTCTGTACAAGTTGAAAACATTGATTTTTCTAATGTATACGAACAAAGTATTGAACAACGAATGTTGGCAGAAGTTGAAGTTCAGAAAGTACAGCAAAATGCTCAACGAGAAAAGGTACAAGCCGAAATTAAGGTAATTCAAGCTAAAGCAGATGCAGATGCGGTTCGTCTTCAAGGTGATGCCGAAGCTTCGGCCATCAATGCTCGAGGTAAAGCACTCCGAGATAATCCTGGTCTAGTAGATTTGGTTGCAGCAGAAAAATGGGATGGTAAACTGCCCACAACGATGGTTCCTGGTTCTTCTGTACCATTTATTAATGTAGCAAAATGATGAAAATTGTCTGGTACGGAATTCCAACTGCATTGATAGTACTCTTCTTTTGGATTACTATAAACGGAATCAATCAAATGATCTTGCGTAACAACAATAATAAGTTTCATGCAATGTTATTGGGGTGTACTTATTTGGGATCCGTACCAGACATTGAACATGTGTTGTATTTTGATTGTAAAGATAACATTGAATTACATAAAGAAATTGAATGGGTCAGTGGTACACTGTACAAATAATTTACACTTAATCTTATTTGATTTATAATTAATTTATGCTTACATCACAAATCATCAAACAAATTGCCTCCACTGCATCAACCAACGCAAAGAAGGTAATTCTACAAGAAAATGCTTCAGATCAAATTTTGAAGCAGTGTTTCTATTATGCTTATAATCCACGGTTTAATTTTTGGATTAAAGCGGATGGACTTGCCACTTCAGTTGGATTTGATAATGTAAATATTGATACATTTAAGAAACTTGATGTTCTAATCAACCGAGAAATCACAGGGAACTCAGCCCGTGATTTCATGACTCAGTATCTTAATACTCTGACAAAAGAGGATCAGGAACTTGTGGTAAATATCATGAACCACGATTTACGCTGTGGCGCTTCCGATACATTGGCAATGAAAATTTGGCCAAAGCTTGTTCCTGAATATCCAGTGATGCTTTGTGATAAATTCAACGAAAAAACTCGTACATATCTTGAGAAATTTGAGAATAAATGTGGCTATAATATTTCCTGCAAAGAAGATGGTGGCCGTGTTCTGGTTACGGTAGATGCAGATGGTGTGGTTGCTGCTAGGTCTCGGAATGGTTCTGAGTTGAATGTTTTTCATCTATTTGATGATGACTTTAAAAACTTCCCAGGTCAAGTATTTGATGGTGAGCTTATCATCAAAAATCCAGATGGTACACCAGATCGGAAGCGCTCAAACGGAATTTATAATAAGCTTGTGCGCAACACTGCTACAAAAGAAGAAGTTGATCTGTTTACAATCATACTATGGGATATAGTTCCTCTCGATCAGTATCTTCTGGGTGTTGGTACAGTTCCTTATTCTGACCGGTGGATATCTCTGAATAAAATTGCTTCAACCTGGTCGCGCAGGGTTCGTCTCATTGAAGGCAAGAATGTGCAAACGATTGATGAATGTCTTGAGTTTTACGAACAGATGCGGGCCCGCAAGCAAGAAGGTGCGGTAATAAAAGTATTAAATTCTGTTTGGGAAGATAAACGTTCTAAGAACTCAGTGAAGCTGAAAAACGAATCAGAAGGTGATTTTCTTTGTACTGGAATCGAAGAGGGTCAAGGAAAGTATGTCGGTATGATTGGTGCTCTTGTTTGTGAAGATTCAACTGGCCAACTTAACTTTTCTGTTGGTACTGGTCTTAAAGATGAAGATCGTCAAAAAGATCCAAACGAATATATTGGTAAAATCATTGAAGTGAAATTTAATGAAGTTATCACTAGCAAAAATAAAACTACATCTAGCCTATTTTTGCCTGTGTTTTCAACCGTGAGATTTGACAAAAAGATTGCTAATTCTATAAGCGAATTGCAGTAATTGTCTGTTGATCGCCCCCACAATTTTTAACTAAAGAGGTATAAAATGAGTAAATTTACATTTCATAACATAGACGATAATGGAGTCGTGGCTACAATTAACTTTGAATCTGAAACTTGGTTGGATGCATTTCCACAATTTTTGAATCTTTGTCGTGCAAGTGGGTTTATCGTCGATACGAATACCAGATTGTACGCGCCAACGGCAAGCGAAACTTTGTTTGGCGACCGCGATTTTCTATTGTTTGACTCTGATCTTAAAGATTCAAATATTCCCACAAAAAATGCAGATTACTATTATGATTTCGACCGTAACAAATAAATCAGCAGCCGGTGTGTCTGGCTGCTTAATACAAGGTCATGACCAAATCTTTTTTAGAGTCTATGATGATCAGGGTAAGTTTATAGATTATGCAATTTTTCATTCTGATCTTTTTGTAACTATTAAAGATACGGATGCTTTTTTCTATCATAAAGATTTTGGTGTTTATAGTGATATTTTAGACCATTCTCCTTCAACATTGGGCATTAAAACATGAAAGTTAAATTAGTAGGATATACTCAACCCGCGGAAGAGTTTAAAGATGATTTTTCTTCTGTCAAAGATTTAGTTGCGTTTTGTGCTCGAGTTTCAAATCCAACTAATCAGTTTAACACTGCTACTTCGGATAAATTAATCAAATATCTCATCAAACACAAGCATTGGAGTCCGTTGGAAATGGCTTCTGCTACACTTGAGATTGAAACTACCAGAGATATTGCAAGACAATTACTTCGTCATCGTAGCTTCTCGTTTCAAGAATTTAGTCAGAGATATGCTGATCCAACAAAAGATTTGGATTTTGAATATCGTGATGCCAGGTTGCAAGATTTACAAAATCGACAAAATTCTATTATCACTGACAATACAGAATTAGATACAGAATGGAAAAACAAACAAAAACAAATTCTAGATTTAGTAAAAGTTAATTACAAATGGGCCATCGATAATGGAATTGCCAAGGAACAAGCAAGAGCAATTCTGCCTGAAGGTATGACGAAATCTAGACTTTATGTGTCGGGTACTATCAGATCTTATATTCACTATATTGAAGTTAGAACCGAAGAATCCACACAATTAGAACACAGGCAACTAGCACAAGCGGTTTCCGAAGCAATTTTAAAAATCTTCGAAATTTGATACAATTTACTAAATCAAACGTATGAAAAAACTTATAGCAATTATTATTTCTGCTTCTCTTCTTGCCGCATGTGGTAATCCAGCATCGTTCAAAATAGAAGATAAAGTTAAGAAATATCCTACATATGGATTTTTTAACAGCGATACTCAAAAAAGTGAAAAGATTTGCTATGAGGTTTCAGTCGGAAATGTTGTTTGGTCAATCATCTTGGTTCAGACGATAGTCGCCCCAGTGTACTTTATTGGTTTTTCTTTGTTTAATCCGGTTACGATTAAGAATGTTGACGGCACTTGCCCGGGCATAGATTCATGATTCTTATCTGTAACTCGTGTGGATGGGCCCATTTCGGCCTATCTAAGGAAGTTGCTCGGAAAAGTATCAAAGAATTCATTGAATACTACGGAACATTGACCCCGGAACAAAAAGAATCATACTACGTCAACCGACAAGAAAATTACATTGAAGAAGATCTTTACCGAAAATACGAACTGTGCTTTAATTGTGGCGGTTCTCGTGAAGATTTTCATATAGAGACAGAAGAGGATAAAGTTCCGGCTGGTGTTACACTTCAGCCAATTATAAACAATTGATAACGAAAGAAAATTATATGGGTTCTAAAGCTAAATCGGTCTATTTGTCTGTTTATCCTCGTGGTTCATTAAAGCGGGTTTTCACAAAAATGTTCTTTGATGCAAAATCTTATAATGAGTTTGTCAAGGGGGAGGAATTCCTAAAGACTTATCCAAAAGAAGAATTTGAGTACGTCAAAGAAGTCATGTAAATTAATTTACACATATTCCTTTATGCAGTATAATAAACCATCTTCTGAAACTCAAAGGAACATAATGAAATACACACTGATCACATCTAAGGGTAAAGTTATTACATTCTATGGTATGGCCGGTGCCATTATTTTTCAACAAGCATACGGTGGCGTTATTTTTACTAATGATATTTTAACTGACATAGTTACTGTATAATTATCTATACCGAAACAAAGGAATTAATATGGATCTCGTTAGTATTGTTGTTGTTGGTTTGACTCTCGTGTATATTGTAGCGGCTGTTGTGTTCCCGGATAAATTCTGAACCACAAAGGAATTAAAATGAAATTTGTAAGTGCTTCCAGAGCAATAGAACCCTCAGCCAAGGGTGTTTCATCTAATATTGCTGGAGAAAAGAATGATTGTGCTATCCGAGCTGCAGTAAATGTTACCGGTAAAGATTATCAATACGTTCATGATATATTTAATTTTTATGGACGTAAACTGGGTCATTCTAGTGTGGGCCCAGTTTGGATCAAATCATACAACCAGCTCGGGTTGAAACCTATGTGTTCATTTGGTAGTACTAATGCCGCTAAATACGAAGTTAGAATGTATGATCGGTTACTTGGAATCGAATTGATTAAGAAACCAGGTATCACAATCAAAAAGTTTTTGAAATGTTTTCCTGTCGGTAAGTTTCTGTGTATGTCAAGAAATCATGCATTCGCTATCATTGATGGTGAACTGATTGATTACACCACTTTGCTTATCAACACAAGAATTACTATTGTTTTTAAAGCATAAAATGAAAACTCTACTCCAGACATTAGAAACCGAGCCCTCGGTGAAAATCAAATTCATCACGAAGAAAAACACAATTCGTATCATGGAATCTACTCGTAATTTGAATTATATTCCAGATAAACAACGTGCCGGGCTGAACACACCTATGTACACTAAACCCGGCATTATTTGGGTGTA
>Ga0210044_10004726_pt1 | contig 18863 bp, 23 predicted proteins | sample CryGey13umfilter_2_FD_183959 | JGI IMG/M metagenome (GOLD analysis project Ga0210044, IMG submission 183959) | Groundwater microbial communities from aquifer in Utah, USA - Crystal Geyser 4/9/14 3 um filter (SPAdes) (version 2) | ecosystem: Environmental > Aquatic > Deep subsurface >... | reverse complement strand
CTCCTGGATCGAAATAGACAGGTCGCCCGCCAGCCGCTCCACAATGCCTTGCGTGAACATGGGAGACCACGCCGCCTCTGGCGCGCGGTAGCTGATGATCGCGGTCACGGCGTCGGAGACGCTCGCGTTGCAGTGGATCTCGGAGCCGAAGCGGTCGAAGGTGATTGCGGCGCCGTTGACGAACACGCCATGCACCGCCAGCGCCCCGCTTGGCTCCTGATAGGCGGCGGAAAACGCGCCGCCCGGCGCCTCGTCAAGCCGGACAAGGCTGCTGGTGACAAGCGCGAAGCGAAATCGGTAGCTGACGATTGCAGACTGGACGACCGCCTCATAGGTTTCGTCCAGAATACGCCCGGCGATGGTCGATGCGTCGATGATCTCGATGCGCGGCTCGCCAATCAACGACAGCGCCGCGTTGGAGACCGCGATGTTGGTGGTCAAAGCGCCCATTGCGTCACCTTCCAAGAAAAAAGGGGCGAGCCTGCGCCCGCCCCCAAGTCACGCACGTCTTTCGTGGCGCATTACACGGACGGGGCCACGTTGAGATCGACGGTGAAATCGAAAATGCCCGTCGAGTCGATCGCCGCCGCGCCCATCGACTGCTTGGTAACGATGGCGAACTGGCCGCCCATCGTGTTTTCCTGAGTGATGCGGGTCTGCGGCGGCATGTTCACGCCGTGGCCCATGCAGGACGGGTGCCACGCCATGTTGTGCGAAAGCAGGGTGACAGCATCGACAGGGGTCTCGCTGAACTCGATCCACATGAACGACTGCCACCGGCGACCGGACGTGCCGACGCCCTTGAACGGCAGGTTCTCGGGGCCGACGTAATCCGCGCTGGCGTATTCCTTGAACTTGGTGAGCTGGCTCAGCACGCTCGGATGCGCGAAGATCACCCTCTGACCATCGTCGGGAATATGGGCCAGCGTGAACGCCTCACGCAGCTTGTCGATGTGCTCGATGGTCAGCGGCACAGTGGACGCAGCGCCGTAGGCGGTCGCGTTCTTGCCGGAGGTGAACGCCGCGATGATCTGCTCGTCGGCCTGACGGCCAAGCTGAGCGATCTGGTTGGCGGCATAGGCGGAGCGGTAGTCCACGGAAGTCGTGAACTTCTGCATGTCCTCCTCTTTGATCGCCAGCGGGGTCGCGTAGCGGTCCGTCATGGTGACGGAAACCTGGGTGTGCTCGCCGCCCACAAAGGTCAGCACGCCGCCCACATTCGGCCCCGCCTGCCCGGTGCCGGCCTGCGCCGACAGCTTCGGCCAGAACAGCGTCGATCCCTGCACGGTCGCAGGCTTGGTGTAGGCCGCCAGCTTGTTGCCGACGTTCTGAAAGGCCAGATGCACGTCGCCCGCGTAGAGCGTCTGTGCAAGGGTTACGAGTTCGTTCGCCATGATGGGTCCTTGTGACTGGGTGCCGGGGTCGGGTGTCCGCCAGTCGCCAGTTCCGGTTGTCCTTACGGGCCGGTCGGCTCATGCAGGGCCGTGTCGAAAGTCATGCAAAAACGCACAACCTCAATGCCTGATTGATGCACAAACACTTCACCGAAGTCAAACCCTAAATAACGCAGCCAGCAAATTGTCGAAGTCCGCATTGTTGGGACGTAATTTCCAACGCGCCGCCAGCCGCGCACGACTTGCGGAAGCAACGCTTTGGTGGCCCGGCAGAACGCCAGCGGCTTGCGCTCTATGGCGTCGGCGCCGAGAAACCAGATGCAGCCATTGTCGGCGGATGGCCCGGAAACGCCGCCGACCGCGACCGCCGCGCCGTCAAGACACAGCGTGACGCAGCCGCCAGCAAGAATATGAAACCGCAGATAATCCAGCGGATCAACGTCGTGCATCAAGCACTCCACCATATCCCATGCCCTGATGCTGCGCGCAATCGTCAGCGCGTCAGCAATCAGCGCAGGGCGAAGGTGAAACTTAGTCAACATCAAGAAAAGAGTTGGTCACAATGCCCATCTGCAAGTGAAGATGCCCAAGCATCTGAACGCAGTCCTTCACATTGCAATAGCTATAGACATCCTTGCCGTTGGCGACTTCGGCGGTGAAAACAACGCCGACAATCTCCCCGGCAATGACGCGCTCAAGCAACCGCGAAACCACATCGACCAGATCGGGGTCGGCTGCTGGCGCGGAGCAAACCGCGCGCAGCGTGACAACCCGATCCCCGCTCATCGCGCCGACGCCTGAGCGAGCCGCACCGCGTAGGCGTTGACCTGCCGCATGTATTCGGGATCGCGCTTGTTGGGATCGGCATAGCGCGGATCGCTGAGCATGGCGTTGTAGCCGTCCTGCGTCACCCTCGGCGCCGTCTCGACAGCCTCCGGGTTCGGCATGACCCCGCCCATCGACGCCCTCATCAGCGCCTCGAACACCTCAAAGCCCTCGGCGCGGCGCATCATCTGCGCAGCCTGTTCATGCAGCGCGGCGGGGATATGCTTCACCGCCCATGGTTTCAGCGCGGCGATCCGGGCATCCGCGTTGACGCCAAGCAGCGCCTTTTCGGCAGTCACATCGACCGCCTGCGTCTCGGCGTAGAGCGCGGCCATGCCGTCGAACTGCGCCTGCGTCATGCCAAGATCGTGCGCCTTGCTCTTGAAGGCGTCAGCCAGCACGTCAGGGGCAGCCAGCCCCTCCGGCATGACATAGGCAGTGGCGTCGGCAGGCAGGCCCGCTTTGGCCTCGGCCTCGATCTCCAGCCGCAGCGCGGCGCGGGTCTCGTCGTCGCGGCGGCCAATCAGCTTCTGCGCTTCGACATACGCCTTGGCCTGATCCTCGACGCTGGCGAACTTCTCAGCCAGCCATTCGGGACGGACGGCGGCGGGCGCGGCCACGGCGGGCGCAGCCACAGCGGGCGCAGCCACGGCGGGCGCGGCGGCGTCAGCGGCGGGCGCGGCGGTGTCCAGGCTGACAAGTCCGGTCATTATAGGCTTCCTTCATTCCTGGGGGACATGCGCTCTTTGATGATCGCATAGAGGGCGCGCATCCCCTCCATGTGCCGTAACTCAGCATCGCTGGCGGTCGCCATCAGCACGGCGTCGGCGGTGATGGAGCGCAGGTAATTCAGCATGGCGCCGCCCTCGGGAAGCGCCGCGATCGTCTCGAACACGCGCACGATCTCGGCTTCCACGCTGGGCTTGCGAGGTATCCCGTCCGCGCCGACATGCGTGCCGCCATGGCCCGCCAAGAGCCGCTTCATCTGGTCGCTGGACCGGATCACGCCGGAAGCCCGCCCTGCGCCTGCGCCTGCATCGCCTGCACCGCGACGCCTGCCTGCTGCTGCTGCGTCGCCGGGTCCGCCATCACCATCAGCGGAGACCCAAGAGAGCGCCGCACGAACTCGTCAAGGCGATCCATGTCGTAACGAGACGCGGCAATCTGCGGGCCATAGATGCCCGCGATAGTCTGAAAATGCTGGACAAGAGCGTTGACCCCCTGCTGGCGCACAGCGCGGGCGAGCGGCCCCTCCGGCGTAATGACGATCTTTTCGATTGGGATGGGAAGCTGGATAAGCCCGGCCCTGACGTGCAGATGCAGAACGCGGCGCCAGTATGGCACGATGAACTCGGTGCGCAGCCGGCCGACGTTGGCGGAGATCCGACCCGCCAGCTCCTGCGTCCGCACCATGATCTCAGATGCTGTGGCCGGCGTGCGGTTCGGATCGGCAAGCGCATCGGAATACATGCCCCGCTTGATGTTGCGGCGCTGGTCCTCAAGGATCAGACCCGCGACGTTGAAGCTGTTCGACCCGGTATCAACGCGCCGCAACCCCTGCGCGCCGCGCGCGTGGGGGATGATCGCGCCCGGCTCAAGCCGGATCGTGTCGATGTTCATCTGGGAGTCGTTCTCGATCTGGTAGATGCCGACCATCGCCATCGCGGCGTTCTGCAGCATCAGCTCGATCACGAGGTTGGTGGTCTTGATCCCGCTCATCACCTTCATCAGCGGGCCGCGACCGTAGATTTCGCCGGCGGCCTTGGAGAACCGAAACGCGGAAAACGGGATCGACCCCATGCCAAACAGCGGTTCTTCCTGGATAAGCTGCGAGCCGCGCAGCCCGGAGCCGTTCACAACCACCGCGCTCAGCCCGTCCATATTGCCCGAATAGACGCGCCATAGCGCATCGGTCACGGACACCTCACGATCTGGCTCGGTTGCAATCAGCTTCCCCAGCTCGGGGCTGATCTCGGCGCGCGGATACATCGGCGGGATCAATTCAAGCCGAACCTTATCGCGCACACGGAACAGCCCGCCAACGGTGTCGTCGGCGCCGGCCTCGAGATACGCCTGCGTCAGCGGCACCGATGAATGGACGAGACCGCTGTCCCACTGCGTGACAAGGATGCCCGTCGAACAGCCAAGATCAAGATAGGCTTCCTGCGCCTCGCTGGAGAAGTTCGAGGCGTGAACCTGCTCGAACAGGAAGCGGTTGATTTCCTCAAGGTCGCGGTTGACCGCCGCGCGGTCCTGCTCGTGGACAGACCCATCGGCGGCCATCGAAACCCAATCGGCGTTGTCGGGCGTCATGCGGTCGTGGATCACCGAGGCGTAGTCCTCGATCGCCACCACCGCCGTCTCGTCAAAGATGTCGTCCTCGCCGCCGCCCGCCCGGCTCTGGTTGAACTGCGCGCGCCCTGGCAGGCCGTAGCGATAGCAATCGTCCAGCCGGTCCTCGATGGCAAGGCGCACCGCCTTCGCCTTGGAGAGCCGCTGCTTGATGCGCTCGGCGGTCATGCGGAGGCTCCCGTCGGATCGAACAGGCTGCGCATCCCTGCGGCTGGCGCCGCGCCAAGAATGGCGAGCGACTGCACCGATCGGCCGCGACGCTCGGCCCTGCGTCGCGTGAGCGTGTCAGCCTTTGCCGCGCCGCGCGCGTCGTCCTCGCCCTCAGCCGCAACAAGCGCCTGCCGCTCTTGCAGCGCGACCTGCTTTTTGGCCGCGCTATTGCTGGGTGGCTTGATGCACATTCACGTCTCCTGATCTGTGCGATACTGCACAAATGCACTGTTCAAAACAAGCGCCTTTTGCCCGCCCCGCGCCCAAGGCTGTGGACACGCGGGGAAAACCCGCTGCGCGCCACCCATGGCCGCATCGCCCCCTCGGCGGACTGAACAAGCTGGCGTCCGGCGCCGGTGCCCATCATGCGGTATTGCTCGGCGTCATGCGGGTGCGAATAGCTGTCTTTGGCAGGCGTAGAGTGGCCGTCCTTGATGTGGTAGCCGCCGAGAAACCCGGCCTTCATCACGCGGCAGCACGCGCTGACGACATAGCCCGGCAGGCCGTTGACCAGCGAGCCAAGCGCCGTCTCCACCGCGCCCTGCCGGATGATCGGATCGTTGGATGAGGCAGGCTTTGCCGGGATGCCCGCCGCATTGAGAATGTCGAACGGCGTGCTCTCGTCAGTCTGCGCCCGGAAGTCGCCAGCCGGATCGCCGGTGAACACGAAGCTGTAGCCGGGATACTCGCGCGCCATCAGCTCCTTCAACATCGGGATGAAGCGCAGGATACCCATGTTGGTTGCGATAAGTTCACGCTGGAGAAAGTGGCGCCCGTTCACAAGCTGGCCGAACGTGGCCGCTGGCGTCAGCCCAAAGTCGATGCCGACATAGACGACGTGCCCCGGCACTGGCGCAAGCTGTTCGCTGGCGACGTGGATTGCTTCATTGAACGTGCCGTAAACTGGCCGGCCTTCCGTAATAATGCCGTAACGTCCCATCACATAAACGTCGATCCATGCGCGCGTCTTGCCTGCAATCATCCGCTGATAGTAGCTGGCCGGAAGATAGGCGCCGTTTTCTCTGGCGGGGTTGTCGGTGTAGCCGGCCAGCTTTGCCTTGTCTTTCTTGTCGAATACTTCAAGCATGGCGGGCGGCTGCGAAAAGAAACGCCAGCCCTCGGGCCGCACCAGCGACGCACGCTCGGCCTCATTCATCCAGTCGGGCGCAGGCGTGTCGCCGGCCATGATCGGCCACCAATGATCGTCCTCTGGCGGGTTGGTGTCGGCGGTGATGCCCGACCATGTGCAGCCGCCATCCCGCAGCGAAGGGTAGCGCCCCACGCGCTGGGTGCAGCCGTCAAGGATCGCCTTCGGAAGTTCGCGCGCCTCGTTGATCCATACGCCGGTAAGTTCCAGCGACAGCAGCTTGCGCACGTCAGCGGGAACATCGAGCGCCAGAAAGATCACTTCCAGTTCAACATCGCCAAAGCGCAGCATGTGCGTGTAAGGCGACGACCAATTAAACTTGCCGAAGATGCCTTCGGGGAACCAGTCCAGCCACGTCTTGATGGTGGTGGTTTTAAGCTGCGGATTGGTGTTGCGCACAACAGCCCATCGGCTGCGGCGGATGCCGTCCTGGCCCGGTGCCTGCCGCGTCGCGCGGATGAAAATATCGACGGCGCACGCTACCGACTTCCCCGATCCGACATTGCCGCGCAGCAATCGGACAAAGCTATTGTCCTTGAGAAAACTCTTTAGCACTGCCCCGTCTGGATTATACACAAAGTCGAAGGCCATGTTTCACCTGATATGCGAGACAATCCACGCGCTAACGCTATGCAGCCATGCGGATATAGTCGTGCCAGTTGTGCTCAGCAGCGCGAACAAGGCGATAATTGGCGTGAGCCATAAAATAACCTTGCGGATAAACACGGCAACGCGACCGAAAAACAATGCAAGAGCACAGACAGCAACGCGCATCTTGCCAATCTCAACGGCAAGTTTGGTCGCGTCGGCCAGCATGTGCATCTGCTCTTCGGTTGGAAGCCGCTGTTCAAACTCGGCGCGGAAGGATGCAATCACCGCGATCACATCGCCGATCGACTTTGCGCCGTCTATGTCGTCACCGCACGGAGAGCGCCAGCCCCGGCCAGAAGGATCATGCTCCAATTTCAGCCGCACCCGCGCTTGGCGTGATCGCCGTCGCCCACGGCCCGGCGTCGTTGATGTTGTCAAGCACGACGCCCACGTCCACGTCGGCGTAGGTCGCAGGGATATGGGTCCCCGACACCATCGCCGGCAACGGCGAGACGAGCACGCTATCCATGGCGTTTCCGAGAACAACCACGCCAGTTCCAACAGGATCGTCATACGGGCTGGAACTCATCTGGCGCCCGAAGCAGTTGTAGATTTCGGTGTATTGCCATACCGAATTAGAGTGCGAGACGAGGTTCCGCGTCTCGTCGCCGGGAATGACCGCGTATCCGGTCTGGTGCGCGACGATGGCGATGCCCTTCTGGTCCGCAACCAGCGGAAGCCCGCTGTTGCCAGGCGCCCGCTGGATTTTTGCGCCGCTGCCCTGTTCGTTCTCGCCGCTCGGCCCCGTGTAACCGTTAAGGGAGAACGCCACGATGTTGCGCGCGATGAGCGTCGGCCCCCAATAGCCGGTCGAGACGCCGATGGCGGCGCGCGGCGAGCGGGTCCGGTTTGCGACGCGCGACATGCTGATGTGGTTCGCGAGCAAGACAAGGGTCTGGTTGGAGCCCTCGATCTCCAGCCCGTCGTCGGCCATGCCGGCAAAGTCGTTGTGCGCGACGAAGGCGTTCGGCCCCAAGCCGCCGATCTCGGCCGTCTTGTTGTTGTTGCCGGTGATGCTGTCCTCGACAGGCCGGTGAATGTTCCCGGCAAACGAACAGTCCGCGATGTAGATGCCACCGAGGTAGCTGCCATCCTTCACCGAAATGTGGTCGCAGCCGTAGGGGTGCGAACCTGTTCCTGGGGTCGGCGTGCTCACCGCCGGGTTGTGGTGCTCCCATGTGTTGCACGAATAGCGCGGGCTGCTCGCGCGCAGGCCGATGACCCTGATGGTATCGTTGCTCGTGTGCGCGCGGCACAGCTCCACCGCCGCGTCGTGCTGCTTGCCCCAGCCGAAGTTCCCCGCCTTGAAACTGGCGTCAGACCGGCCCCAGCTGCTCACGCGACCCCGCACGATGTGCACGTCGCGCGCGCCGTCGGCAAAGATGATGCCGCTGCCGAGCGGCGCGATCACGTCCACGTCGCGCAGAATAACGCCAGAGGCGGCGATGGTGATGGACCCGCCGCGCACCATGCCGCCGCGAAACTCGGCGTGCGCCTGCTTGACGTCAAGGCGCTCGATCTTCACCGCGCTGACGGCAGAGTCCAGCGTTGCAGTCAGCGCGCGGATGCGAAAGTTAAACGTGTTCTCCGCGCCGACAGGGATAACGAAGTCGTAAGTGGCCGCGCCTTCCGCACTTGTGGCGCTGTGCGACGAAACAATCGTCGTCCCAACACGCGGCTCAATGCGGAACCGCCCGCTGGGGGTGGCGAACGTCGCGGTGATGCGCATCCGCTCGCCGGGCGTGAACGCGACAAGGCCGGTGAAGTCCCAATACAAGCTGCTCGATGTGCTCGCGGCGTTCACCGTGAAAGTGCCAGCAGGCCCTTCGGTATAGGCTGGATCCACAGTCATGGCCGCGAGCGAAGTCACGTCCGAGACGACAGTCGGCAACGTAACCGAGACCGGCACGCCCATCCCCGGAGTCGCAGTCACAGTGTCGCCGGATCGGGTGATGGTGATGTCAGTGTCGCTCCATAGCCCCAGCGCAGCGGAGACCTTGGCCGGCTTCAGCGTTCGCGTGCGCGCCAGCGCGTCGTAGCGATCCAGCCCCTGCATCACCTGAACCTCATAAGCCGCGTCAGGCTCAAGGTGCAGGATCATGTTGCGGTGGTTGCCCGGCACGACCGGCGCCATCAGCGCCGTCGGAACACGATCATCATAGCGCAGAGCCTGCGCCGGGTTCCACGCCGTCTCCCCAGCCTTGCGGAAACGCACCAGCGCCTGCGCCGTGTCAGCGCTTTGAAGGTAGAGGTGCAGGCTCTCGGGCTGCCGCTGGATGGTCAGCACGCCCGCCCCGCCCGCCGCAACCGGCCAGCTCGCCCAGGACGGCTCCGCCCGGACGCGGGTATAAGCCGTGCCCAGCGTGACCGGCGTCTCCAGCAGCGGCACAAGGCCCGCCGTCGCCACGACACAAAGCTGCGCCCCGCGCCACGTCGCCACCCGGTTGACCGGGACCGTCTGCTTGCCGCCGTTCGCAATCAGCACCACGCCCGCAGGCGCGACCACGAAGGGCCGCCCGTCGGGAAGCTGGCCGATCTGGTGGCGGCGGTCGAAGCGGAACGCCACCGGGTCGCCGTCCGCGTCCAGCGCAACCGCAGAGACGCCGCCCTGCGTCGAGACGCCCGCCGCGCCGCGCACCACCGCCGTCGCCGTCTGGTCCGCGCCGTCACCCACCGCCCGCAGCTTGAAGCTGACGGCCCGCGTCGCCAGCGGCGCAAGATCGGCGTGCCGCCCGCCCGGCTCGAAGAAACGAACCCGCTTCTCGATCTCATTGAGCGGGGGCGCCGGATACTGCGAACCATAAGCCGATACCCAAAGCTGGCCCGCGCCGCCCATATACTCAACTTCCTCGCCACCGCTCAGCGCCAGAGGCTTGTTGATCGCGCCAGTGGACGCAACCGTCTCGCCAATATGCGTCACGGCAGAATATGCCAAAAGGCTGTCAGTCACCGGCGCATCCGACCATGCCGCGAAACTCGTCATGCCCGAAGCAGTCGGCGTCACAGACACGCCCGCCGTCCACGCGGTGGTCACGCCGCCCTGCGTCGCCCGCACCGAAATCAGCCCGTCAACGCCCAGCACAAGCCCGCCGCCAGAAAGACGGTGCGCGCCCGGCAGCGTCGGAGACAGCAACTGCGCAGCCCCAGCCCCAACACGCCACTCAACCAATGTCGTGCCGCCACTCCAAATCGGATCGGAAGGGTCAAGGTAAAGCCATACGCCCCCGCCATCGGCCGCATCCGCTGCGGAAAACAGAATGAACGCCGTGATCGGCGGCGCAACCGGAGGGACGTCAGCCGCAAGCGCCGTGGAGAAAAACAAAAACCGCCGGGCGCTCGTGAAAGGCGTGAAGGCGTCAGCCATGGCTCACAACCACCCCGGCGGTGATGCCAGTCCGAACAGAGCGCGCCCAAAGCCGCGTCACAGCCGCGCCCGGAAACAGCGTCGCAAACGACGCGCCAACAAAGCCGTCGCCGTCCTCGACAAGAATGCCGCGAAGCGCAGCAGAAGGCGCAGAGGCAGTGACCGTGCCGCGAATATACACAACGCCCGTAACACACTGGAGCGTCACAGCCGTCGCGTCGGCGTTCGTAAGCTGAACCCAGCTCGCGCCAACCTCAATGTATGCCTGATCCTGAGCCATGTAGCCTCCAACCACGTCGTCCAGCCAGACACTGCATTATTGCACAGAGAAAAGCGAGCAAATCCTGAGCGAGCCCTGGAAGGCTTTTTCCCGCGAGAGGGTAACGAGCTTTGGGAGGCTTTTTACCGCGAGGCGGTCCTCACCCAACCATCACAGCCAAGAACTTCCGCCCCCCTACCTGCCACAAGTGCACATGCTGCGAAAAGAAGCCTAGTCGCCCAAGTTAATCTGTATGTTCACCTGCGCCGCTACAGCCTCGCCCTTCGGAACACCAAGACCAGCACGGTCAAGAACATCCTTGGCCGTCTCAAGACGAACGTAGCCCGACTGGTGCTCAAGCAAAGCACGGCGCGCAACTAATGCCGGGCCAACGTCCTTCAATAGTTCAAGCCGAGCGGCGTTTATAAAAGCCGCCTGCACATGAGGCAAGTCCCAAGCCTTATAAGCCGTTGCGTGGTCTGCATAACCTGCGGTCTTTGCAGCGACCATCAGGTTCTTCGCCCCTGACAGCATTGCGTTCACGAGGCGTCGCTGATTATGCGTCAGGCCTTCCTCATCCTTACGCATTGGGGGCTGTGGCTTCCGAGGTTTTCTGGCTGCAACCTCTTTCTTCTCAGCCACTTACCTGTCCCTTGCATCAACCGAAGAAGGCGATCCCCCCTGCCCCCCTTGTTAGCATCTTGGTCTGTATCGTTGTCAAGCGTTTTTTATAGCCCAATGCTCTCAATGGCTTGGCCCCCCCCCCCCAACGTGCTTGGGGGGCCCCCCCTCTGTGCTTGGGGGGGGTTGCCTGTGATGCAATGGCGCATTGCCATAACTGTTCGCGATGGCTGGGCGATGGCCGGGCTGCGGTCCTGCAAGCCCCGCTCCATCATTCACAGGACATGCGGGCTGATCTGGCGCGCATACCGGCGCCGTTGGGGGCTTGCAGGATCGAGCCTGCCCCAAGAGGCAGTCTCGCCCCATTCGGGCCTGCATCCCTATCGCAAGACAGCGCATGGCCGGGCTGCGATAGAGCCTGCCCCAAGGGGCAGTCTGCTCAGTTCGGGCCTGCATCCCGGACACAAGACAGCGCCATGCCATGGGAGCCGAACAGGAAGAACGAGCAATGAATGGGAAAACATAACTTGCTGCCACAGACGGGAGCGACCCGTTCCCTCGCTACGCTCGGCAAGCAGCCGCTTCGCTGGGCTACTTGCGGTTCGCCCCCGTCCGTGGCCGCTGCGGTTGTATGATGAAACTATGGATAGGAGGTTGGGGCGGATGAAGAAGGACGTGATGCGAATGTCGCTCACCGACACGCACGGATGCGCAAGGTGATCGACCGGGCAAGAGGGCCGCAAGCGGCTTAAAGCTCGCTTGAGCGACCTTTAACGGGGGGCTGACCCCCCCTCAGACCCCCATGAGATGGGGGCTGCACCCCCATACCCCGCAGAGGGGGCGGCACGCCCCCTACCCCCCCTGCAGGGGCTTTGCCCCTCGCGTCGGGCTGGCGCCCTAGCTACCCCAGCAAGGGGCCGGCAAGAGGCCCCCTGCACCCCCAAGAAGATGCTATGAACAAGGAGGAAGAAAAGAAAGAGGAGCGCATCTTTCTTCTGCATCACTGCAAGAAATGCTTGTATCAACTGCTGCAATAGTGCATATTGTTATTGCTACCTGATGCAACCAAGGAGGAAGACATGAATGACTTCTACAAGATGACCTACGGACTCGATTACGTCGAGGATATGAACTGGACCGCCGCCAGCGCGAGCTATCCGGTTAAGACCAGCTTTGACATCAACGAGCTGATCGCGCTGGCGACCGGCGCCACCAATTCCGAAATCTGAACACAAAAGGAGAACGAAAATGAATATTGCGGTTTTCAACGACAACGAGTCCGGCAACCTCTGGATATCGACGCGCGGCCGCTATGCTGAGCGGGATGACTGGACCCGCCGCAGCAAGGACGACCTAGCCGCGATGGTTGACGTTGTGCTGCGTTTCGGCGGCACGCTGAATATCAGCGCAGGCGAGCCGTTTTGCTTCAAGCAGGAGCGAGAGACGGCCGCCGAGACCGCCAAGGTCAAAGCCGAGTACGACGCAGGCTGGAAAGCCCGCCTCCGCCAATACGTTAAGGAGGCGAATGAAGAATACGCCGCAGATTAACTGCGCAAATCGCGCTCGCGACTAGCAACACCACCAAAATCAACCAACCAAACGGAGAGAACCAATGACCAAGCACACCAACACCAACACGATCCTCGCCTTTGCCGACGCGATCGCGGCGGATGTGGAACGGCGCAATAATGCGCTCGACCGCAACGCCGACGGCAGCTGGCCGCCGATGATCGACGGCGCGACCAAAGGCGAGGATCGGCGTTTCACGTCCAGGACGGCAATGATGGCCGCCGACAACATGATTTCAGCGCTGCACCAAGCGTTGCACGGCTACCACGACCGGGCGGGGGTCCTCGTCAACCGGTATAGCTTGCATCAGCAGGCCGCAGAAGTGGCGGGAAAGATCGCCCAAAAGGAAGACGAGGAAAGGGGCAAAGACGTGTCCGACTGGTCGGACGCGAGCGCCGGGTACTACGACCGGCTCTGTGACGAAGCCGACAGCGTTGACGCGATCATCGCCGCCGCCCAAGCGCTGATCCACGACTTGGAGTCGATCTACCTGGACGCCGCCGCCGGAACTGAAACGAAGTGGACCCCCTACGACCAGAGGGCCAAGGCCAAGACAACGGCGCCCGCCCTTTCCGCGACCGCCCGCAAAGCTGCTGACGCCCGGCGCGCCGCCCGGATGGCTGGACGCAAGACCGCCTGACAATCCCCGCCCGGTCACACCAGACCGGGCGCCATCACCGCCACAAGCCGCGCGCCCAGACACGGGAGCGCGGCTTTCGCTTGCGTGGACGTCCGCCCAGGATGGACCGACCCGCCCGAAAAAAATCGCGGGGGGCTGCGCCCCCCGACCCCCCGCTCTCACTGCATCACGCTTTTACCATCACCCTCGAGCGGCGGGCCGGGCGGCTATGTCGCTCGCACACACAGGAGACCGCCATGCTCGACACGCTCGACACGGAACTGTTGCTGGCAAGCATCGAGGACGAAGAACTCGACCTACTGCTGTTGGCGCTTGAGGACGGCGAGGGCGCGGGGCTGGACAGGTAGCGCCAGCAGCACCGCCAAGCCACCGAAACGTAGCGCCAGCGGCACCGCCAAGCCGCTGACACCAGGCGCCAGCGGGGGGGGGGGGGGGGGGGGGGGGGGCGACCTTGGGTTTAAGTTAGCTCGCGGTGATGCAATGCTGCACAATGTCGTTTGACATATGCTGCAATATCTGCATTACTGCACACACACACACAGGAGACCACGATGGACCACATCAAACAGACCACCTTTGATTGGTGGACGGTAGTCCTTTCGGGACCGATCGTTGCGCACGACGCGGATACAGGCTGCATCTGCACAATGCGCACAGACAACGGCGTCCACCGCGTCACGCTGTATCGCGAGGAGCCGCCGGGCACCTGGCACTACGAAGGCGCCCAGCGGCTCACGATGAAGGACGTGGTGCTCGCCATGCGCACCGGCGTCGCCATGATAGCCGCCCATATCGCGGAGGCTGCGTGATGTATCCGCGCACGCCCGGCTACAAGCGGAGCGGCACATCCAAGGCTGCGGCCAGAACGATGAAGCCACGCGCGCCGACGCTTCACTGGCGCATCCTCGACAGCCTTCGCAACGAGGGCGACGGCACTGCCGACGAGATCGCCAGCCGAATTGGCGCGACCGTGCTGGCGGTCCGGCCGCGCATGACCGAACTCTCGGTTCAGCGCGGCATTTCCGACACAGGCAAGCGCCGCGCTAACTCAAGCGGCAAGATGGCTATCGTATGGGAGCTCGGGTGATGGACATTACCGCACTGCCACAACAACAGCAGAACGCCATCGAAGAAGTGTTCTATGCTGAACCCAAAGGGATGCGTTGGGTTAACTTTCTCCGGCGAGTAAGCCCGATCCCCGAGAGCAGCCTTGTCTGCATCGAGACCACCACCGCGCGCATTTATGTTTGGCCTGCGGGCGGCATTCTGCGCACATGAACTGCCAACCCAACCAAGGAGAAGTGAACATGGGCTACCACATGAACCCGGCGCGGGCCTACAATGGCTCCGTCGCCAGCTACAAGCCGCTCACCGACGACGACCTGTTTCGCATGGCGCCGTCCATCTTCGCCGAGGCTCCGCACGAGAGCCGGAGCGACCGTTATGCGATGATCCCGACGAGCGCTGTGATTGCCGGGCTGCGGCAAGAAGGGTTCACGCCCTACCATGCCGCTCAGGGCAAGAGCCGCATCGAAGGCAAGGCGGACTTCACCAAGCACCTGATCCGGTTCCGGCACGAAGCATGAGACAAGGACGCGGCGCATGTCGGCGACAACATTCACGAACTGGTCATGCTCAACAGCCATGACGGCACGTCGGCCTACCGCCTCATGTCGGGCGTGTTTCGGCTCATCTGCCTGAATGGGCTGATCGCCGGCACGATGTATCAGGACGTGAGAGTGGGCCACACCGGCAAGGTCACGGAGAAAGTGATCGAGGGCGCCTACACCGTGATCGACCAGCACAAGGCCATCGAGAGCAGCATGGGCGAGATGCAGGAGAAGGTGCTCACCGACCATCAGGCCCGCGCGTTCGCCATCGGCGCGACGGCGTTGCGCTACGACGAGACCGTGACCACCAACGAGGTGGTCCCCGACAGCTTGCTCCGGCCGCGCCGCACGGAGGACAGGCGACAGGATCTCTGGACCGTGTTCAACCGCGTGCAGGAGAACACGGTGCGCGGCGGCTTCACCAAGTATTCGCTCAACAAGGAGGGCCGAGCCGTCTCCCGTCGGCAGGCGGGGCCGGTGCGCAACATCGACGGCCTGACGGCAATCAACCGCGGCCTGTGGGCCATGGCTGAGGCGCTGAAAAGCGCCTGACTTCCGGCAACCGGCGCGGACAAGGGCGCGTATCCCCTTCTTCATCATCACGCCAGCAAGGGACGCCATCATGACCACCACCCTCTACATCGAGCGCCGCGTTCGCGAGAACGCCGACGCCCCCGACACCGGCGTGTTCACCGCCATCAGCAGCGACGGCTACAGCCCCGCCGAAAGCCGGTTCAAACGGCAGGATGTTTACGCGCAGAACGACCTGATCCGCTTTTCGATGATGCTTTTCATGGGCATCACAATCCGGATGATCGACCTCGACGCGAGGGACCGGGACACGGCTCTCCTGAACAAGTTCAGCGAGAAGCTTCAGACCGGCATCGACTCCAGCATCAACGCCAAGGTCAGCGCCGAGCACGACGCCGACCGGATCGAACGCATTCGCCATGAAGTGAAGATGGCGGAAGCCGAATACGCCGCCGAGTAACCTGCGCAGACGCAGCTTCTCGCTACCCCCCCCTGCCCCCTCTCGAAAGGAGAGAACCATGGACATTGCAATCTACAAGGACGCGGCGGGAGCCATCTGGGCTTCGATGCGCGGCACCTATACGGAGCGGGGCGACTGGACCCGCCACCAAAAGGATGACGTCGCCGCGCTAGTCGATGTTGTCCTGCGTTTCGGCGGCACGATAAACATCAGCACGGGAGAGCCGTTCTGCTGGAAGCAGGCGCGGGTGAAGGCCGCCGAAGACGCCAAGGAAAAGGCCACCTTCTGAGCAGGGCGCGGCGGGGCAGGTGTAAGCCTGCCCTGCTTGCTGCATTTTAACACAAAGGAAACCATGCAATGCTGCACTCGTTCAACATCAGCCAGCTCACCCTGAGCAGCCAGAACCCCCGGACACAGCCGCCGAAAGACGGCGAGATCGAGGCGCTGGCCGAGAGCATCAGGCAGATCGGACTTCTGCAAAACCTGATCGGCGTGCGGAACGCCAACACCGGCATGATCGAAGTTGTCGGCGGCGGGCGCCGGCTCCAGGCGATGAAGCAGATCGGCGCTGACAACCTCGTGAACGTGATGGTCTATGACAACATCGCGGACGCGGTGACGGCGGCCATCGCTGAGAACGAAGCCCGGCTTGGGATGCACCCGCTGGAGAAGTGCGACGCCTATCTGGCGCGGCGCTTGAACGGCATGACCGATCGCCAGATCGCGGCTGCGTTCTGCGTGACCGAAGTCGAGGTGACAAAGATCACCGCGCTCCAGTCGCTCGCCCCCTGCGTTCGGGATGCGTTCAGACAGGACAAGCTGACGCTCGATCAGGCGCGCGCGTTTTCGCTGGGCGCCCTGACCGACCAGACGGCGCACCTTGCGCTGTGCATTTCCGATCCATGGAAGGCGGCACCGGCGCGCATCCGGGCGGCCATGGCAAAAACCGCCTGCACCAGAGACCAGATGAACAAGATCACGTTTATCGGCGGGCTTGACGCCTATGCTGCGGCGGGCGGCGTTTACACAAGCGACCTGTTCTCCGACATCGTGATGATCGACAGCCCGGCGCTGCTTGAGGAACTAACGGCGAAGAGGCTGGGCGGCGTCGCTGACAGGGTTTCGAGAGAAGGCTGGTCATGGGTCTCGCACGAAACGCCCGCCGAGTTTAAGCAGCTTCATGGCGCCGAGCCTGAGATTTCCGATGAGGATGCCGAGCGGCTTGAAGAACTGTCCTCGGAGGCGGACGAGGGCGGCCTGTCCGACGCCGACGCTGATGAACTGGATCGGCTTTGCATTCTGCAAGAATCCATGCTTTGGAGCGACGACCAGATGGCGGTGTCGGGCGCTGTCGTCATGCTCGACGCTTACGGTGAACTGATGGTGCGCCGTGGCGTTCTCGCCAAAGAGGACTATGCGCGCGCCGTCGAACTTGGCGTGGTCAAGGCTGATCGCCAGCCAGCCGCCGAGAGCGATGCCGACGCCGAGACCGGCATGTCGTCAAGCCTGATGATGGACCTTGAGGGGCTTGAGGTCTTGCTCATGCAGAAGGCGTTGATGCGCAAGCCCGAGCTGGCGCTGGCGGTGCTGGCGGCGACGCTCCAGGGCGACCGGCTGATGGAGTGGCACACCAAGACGGGCGAGGTGTGCATGACCCAGCGCGAGACCGAAAGCGGGAGCATGATGCGCTGCGGCCCGTTCGGCGTCGATCTCCCGGCCTTGCCAGAGGCCGAGGGAGACGGGCTGACGGCGATGATGGCGGACAAGCGGGGCCGCAACGCCGTGCTGGCCCATGGCGTCGCCACCGGCCTCTCGCGCTACAACAGGCGCCACTATGGCCCGCTTCGCGAAGCGCTTGGCTTCAGGATGCGGGATCACTGGACGCCGGGCGAGGCTCTGTTCAAGCGGATGAAGGCGTCGATGCTGAGCGACATCTACGAGCAGACCACCGGGCTTCCGCTCAACACCATCAACCCCAAGCAGACCAAGGCCGAGAAGGTGGTGATGCTGGCCGAGCTGTTCGCGGACACCAAGACCGTGGTCGCCAACCTCACGGCGCACTACGGCGACAAGGTGCGCGCGGACGCGGCGGACAGGGTAAAGGCGTGGATGCCCGACACCCTGATGCCCAGGCTGGCGCCGGACGAGATCGCCGTTGATGAAGTGGCGAACGACGAAATGGAGGATGGTGAATGAGGTTGCCGCCGATCCTGACGCTGCAAGAAGGGGCGGAATATCTCCGCCCCGGCGGCGGGATCACGTTGCGCGGGCTCAGACGGGCGCTGCGCGCGGCGGGGTTGGAGCCGTTGAGCATTTGCAATAAGCATTACTGCACTCATGCAATGCTGGACGCGCTCACATGCCACGACCAAGGAAGGACGCAAGGCTCTATCTCCGGCGCCGCGTCGGCCGCCCCGACCAGTGGGTCATCCGCGACGGAGACAAGGAGATCGGGACCGGATGCGGCGCTGCGCATCGCCGAGAGGCTGACGCAGCCTTTGCCCGGTATCTGCAAGAGCGATGGGTGCGACCGGATGGCGGGACAGAACGGATCTTACTGTCCGACGTGCTCGCGCTCTATGCCAGCGAAGCCGCCCCGCACAAGGCCGATCCGGCGCGCATAGGCTGGGCCATAAAGGCCCTGCTTCCTTTTTGGGGAGACAAGCATGTTCACTTTGTCACGGCAAAAGCGTGCCGGGATTACGCGCGCGTTAGAGACGTGTCTGACGGCACTCTGCGACGAGAACTTGGCACGCTCAGCGCCGCCCTGCACTACGCCCACAAGGAATGCGTCATCGACAAGGCGCCTCCCGTATCTCTGCCCGCGCCGCCGCAGCCGAAAGACCGCTGGCTCACCCGAGCCGAAGCCGCTCGACTTGTCGGGGCGTGCCTTCATGGCAATCAGCGGCGGCATGTGGCGAGGCTCATCCTCCTGTGTCTCTACACCGGAACTCGACCGGGCGCCGCGCTTGGCCTTGGCTGGAGCCCACACCCGGCAGGAGGCTGGGTGGACGTTGATCGTGGACGACTGCACCGGGCGAGTGCTGATGCAGTTTTGAGCAACAAGCGCCAGCCGCCTTGCCCGATGCCGAGGCAGTTGGTGGTGCTGTGCAGAATATGGAGAGACCATGACGCGCAAACGCTGGGAGCGCTGGAAGCTTACACTCGAATTAATGCACCCCGACAAACCAAGCTACCCAGCATTGCTGGAATGGTTTCGCGCACAGCCG
>Ga0210044_10004725_pt1 | contig 18863 bp, 17 predicted proteins | sample CryGey13umfilter_2_FD_183959 | JGI IMG/M metagenome (GOLD analysis project Ga0210044, IMG submission 183959) | Groundwater microbial communities from aquifer in Utah, USA - Crystal Geyser 4/9/14 3 um filter (SPAdes) (version 2) | ecosystem: Environmental > Aquatic > Deep subsurface >... | reverse complement strand
AAAACATACGATGGCATAAGGGCGCTTAAAGGGGTGGGCGACTACACAGCGGCGGCGATAGCATCTTTCGCTTACGACCTCCCGCATGCAGTCGTGGACGGCAATGTGTACCGGGTGTTGTCGAGGTATTTCGGCATGGAAGAACCGGTGGATACGACGGCAGGCAAGAAACTGTTCGCCCGGCTGGCACAGGCACTTTTGGATGAATCACAGCCCGGCAGGTACAACCAGGCCATCATGGATTTCGGCGCTTCGCAATGCACACCGGCTTCGCCGGAATGTGGCGCCTGCCCGCTCCGGGAGCGATGCCTGGCTTTTGAAAAAGGCATGGTAAACAGCCTGCCGGTCAAGTCGAAAAAGCTGGAGCGCAAAACCCGCTTTTTTAACTACTTGGTCATCCGGCAGGCAGGCAGTGTCTTTATCAAAAAAAGAAAGGAAAAGGACATCTGGCGGAATCTGTACGACTTCCCGCTCCTCGAAACGGAGCGCCTGCCCGAAAAGCGGGAAGACCTGACGGGAAGCGAGGCGTGGCAGCAAACCTTTGGCGAAACCGCCTGGCGCCTGGCCCGCATTTCACAGCCGTTCAAACAGGAACTGACGCACCGTAAAATCGTGGCGCTTTTTTGGGAAATAGAGACAGGCGCTTCGTTTGAACCACCCCAAAATGCCTGGCTAAAAGTGCGGCAGGACGTCCTCTCCGAATTTGCATTTCCAAGGGTCATTGGTTTGTACTTCCGACAGAAGTTTTTACCTTTAGAAATCTTTTAAACCCCCGCTCCGAACCGGGGATACGAGAAAACCTAATCTCTTCACCTAAAAACAAAACATTATGCTGAACCGAGTTATGTTAATCGGCCGTCTTGGGAAAGACCCCGAAGTCAGAAGACTGGAAAGCGGCGCTGCCGTCGCCAAGTTTTCACTTGCTACCGATGAAAACTACAAGGACAAGGAAGGCAACAAAGTCGAACAAACCGAATGGCACAACATCATTTGCTGGCGGGCGCAGGCTGAGTTTGCCGAAAAGTACCTCAAAAAAGGCATGCTGATTTACGTGGAAGGAAAACTCACCCACCGTGAGTACACCGACAAAGACAATCAGAAAAAGTATTTTACCGAAGTCGTCAGCAATACCATCAGGATGCTGGAGCGCAGGGATGCCGGCGGCAGTGGCTACTTCCCCAATGCCACTGACGAACCGGCCAGCGTTGCCTCGGCCAGGAACGATGCCCCGGCCTCAGCCCCTGCCGTGGAAGACGGAGGCGATGACCCCGCTGGCGATTTGCCCTTCTGAATCACTCAAGAAAATATTCTGTTTGAACGAGCCGTTTTTTCTCAAAAAAGGACGGCTCGTTTTGTGTAAACCATTCCACTTAAAATGAGGATTTTACTTTCCCTGTTGCCACTTTCTTTCCTCTTTGCGCAATGTGAAGAATCCGCTTTTACGCCCAAACCAAGAGGCTATCCCAAGGTTATTTATCCGGCAAAAGAATACCAGCAGTTCGACGAAAGCTACTGCCATTTCACCTTCGAATATCCGAAGTATGCGGAAATTCAGCAGGACACTTCCTTCTTCGATGAAAAGCCATCTGACCCCTGCTGGTTCAATGTTTACATGCCCGGGTTTGCGGCTTATGTCTATTGCAGCTATGCACCAATTACAAAAGACAGGCCCATTGGCAAGCTGAAAGCGGACGCTTTCAAAATGACCGGTTGGCACAACAAAAAGGCGACCTATATTGACGAGCATCCATTCAGGAAGCCGAACGGGGTGACCGGCATATTATTCACGGTAGATGGGCCGGTGGCCTCGCAGTTGCAGTTTTTTGTCACCGACAGCTTAGAGCAAAAGCATTTCATGCGGGGAGCACTTTACTTTTACACGGAACCCAGCCCCGACAGTCTGGCCCCGGTGTACGATTTCGTCAGAAAGGACATTGAGCGGATGATAGAGACGTTCGAGTGGCGGAATTGAACGGGTTAGCCTTTCAATCAATTGACGGGCTTCAACCAGCGGTCGCATTTCTGCAAAATTTCCCGTTTTACCTTTTTTGAATTTTCGATGGTTTTATAAAACGAGCCGAGGTATTTGAGCACGTATTTTCGGGAGCGCTTGTCGAAATACGGGAATTGCGCTGCATAGGTCATTATCTCCTCTTTTTTATTCAAAAAAAGTGCAATGGTTCGCTGGGTATCCTCCATCGGGCGGCAGAATCCCTGGTAATACCGCTCCGAGATATTTGCGATCGGAATCTGGTCGTTGGGCACGGCATAGGAGGCATCCACCAAGCCGGCGTAATCGAAATCGTAAGGAACGGGGATGGGGGTAGAGCTTCCGTTTTCGCCAAACATCTGGATGTTGTGCGCCGAGTACACGTACCAGTCAGTGTTGCCTATCATGTATTGAAAAAGGCTGAAACGTTCGCACTCGCCGGTATTCAAAACCCGGCTGCTGGTGATGGTACCGGAGAGTATTTTACCGCCACAGCGCTCCGCCAACTCATCGTCGTCCTCAATAATAAAGGCAAAGTTTTCCGAAGGCGCTGTATCGCCACCGGTATCTATGATTTTCATTTTGACGAGTTGTACTCTAAAACTCTGCTCAGTGAGAATATTATACAGCCGGTAAGCGAGGTATTCACGAAGGATGTATTGCTCAAACCCTTTTGTGTCGCGGCAAGATATCACCATCTTCAAATTGTTGTGTTCATTCAACCCCTTTGCTGCGAGTTCTTCTTTTGAAAAACGCAATTTCAAAGGTGGCAAGCTGCACACTTGCAGGCGCATGTTTCCACGGGTGCGCACTTCGATATCCCAGTTTTGCTGTCTGCCGCTTTTATCTTGAAAGCGCAACATGCCGGGCTTATACTCTTTCGCCTGTTTGTGACGGAGTATATCTTTAAAATCCAACTCAAGCGTCATTTCGAGATAGTCCTCTCGCTGAAGAATTTCGAAAATGCTTTTAGCGGTATCTTGCTCAACGTGGTGAGCGCCCACGCAAAAGGGCAGACCTGTCAGAGCAATTATGGTGAGTATTCGCTTCATTAGGGAAATTTTTCTTCTACTCAGTAAATCCAGCATCCAGCTGCATCAATCCTCTGGCACCTGTAAATCCTTGCGCAGGCCGTTCAATTGTTTTTTCAAATCAGTTACAACGTCTTGATACGCCGGGTCGTCGTAAAGATTTTTCAACTCTTTGGGGTCCTTTTGCAGGTCGAACAGTTCCCATGCGTCGATGTCATTGTAAAAATGGATGAGTTTGTATCGCTCTGTTCGCACACCGTAATGCCGTTTCACATCATGCCAGCCATGCGGGTATTCATAATATTGGTAGTACATGGATGTGCGCCAGTCGTCTGGCGTATGGCCTTCGAGGATGGGCCGCAACGACCGGCCCTGCATGTTCTCCTGAACATTGGCACCAACGATATCCAGGAAGGTCGGTGCAAAGTCGAGATTCAGAGTCATGGCATCGGTGGTTTGGCCTGCTTTGATGGCTGCCGGATAGCGCATCATCAGGGGCATGCGTAATGATTCCTCGTACATAAACCGCTTGTCGTACCAACCGTGTTCACCGAGGTAAAAGCCTTGGCCGGAGGTGTAAACGATGAGTGTATTTTCAGTCAATCCGTTTTTGTCAAGGTATTCCAGCATGCGGCCGATGTTGTCGTCCACTGAGGCGATGCACCGGAGGTAGTCCTTTATGTAGCGTTGGTACATCCATTCCACGCGTTCTTTTCCCTGCGGATTTTTCTCACGGAACTCCTGCCGCATTTTATCGTAATGGGCATCCCAGGCGGCTTTTTGTTCCTGGTTCATGCGCAGATAGCTACCCTCCCACCATTTGATGGGGTTTCCTTTCCGGGTACCTCCTCCTCCGGTGCCAGGGTCCACGCCGCCGAAATCTTCCGGCATGAGTTTCATGTCCTGCGAGAGGTACATGTTAGCAACGCGCATGTCAGCCTCTTTGGCAGCGGGGGAGCGGTTGGAGTAGTCATCCCAAAACGTTTTGGGCGGGGGAAGGTCGTCCTCGAACATATCCATGTGCTTGGCATCCGGCATCCAGTTGCGGTGGGGCGCCTTGTGGTGGTATAGCAGGCAGAAAGGCCTGGTTTTATCACGGTTGTCTAAACTTTTGAGGGCTATATCAGTGATGATATCGGTGGTGTAACCGGTATGCACGGAAGTGTCACCATTTTCCACCATTCGGGGGTTGTAGTATTCGCCCTGCCCGGTGAGGATGTTCCAATAATCGAAGCCCGTGGGGGCAGTCTTCAGGTGCCATTTACCAACGAGGGAATTATAATAGCCTGCCTGTTGGAGTAGCTTCGGAAAGGTTACCTGGCTTCCGTCAAACTTATCACTGTTGTCGCGTAAACCATTCAGGTGGCTGTATTTCCCGGTCAGTAATACTGCCCGGCTGGGGGCGCAAATGGAGTTGGTGACAAAGCTGTTTTGAAACAGAACGCCCTCTTTTGCAATACGGTCGATGTTGGGCGTTTGGATGAGCTTGCTGCCATAGGCACTGATGGCCGCGTTCGCGTGGTCGTCGGCCATGATGTAGATGATGTTTGGACGGGGCAGCGGCCCCGACTGGGTGGATTTGTCCCCACTACAAGACGAGACTAATGCGAGTGCAAATAAAATCAAGAGGAGTTGGCCTTTCATGATGCTGTGTTTTTTGATTGCCCAAAATAGGAAGTTCTTGTGGCTAAATGAAAACACAGCACGGACTTTGAAGCGGGGAGGTTAAAGCAGCAGCGGGCAGGCTGCCCGCTGCTGCTGAGTACCGGTTCCGGAGAATTTGGACGGCCGGGTTAGCATCAGTGTTGTCTTATTGTTTTACTTCACTATTTTGAATGCTCTTCCAAATTCAGTTATTGCATTGTCCGGAAACATTGGCAAGTCATTGAACCATACTTTGTCGCAGACAAGCGAAGATGACGTGCCATTGTCCTTTCTCACAAAATGGCATTTGAGTGTATCGGTATCACCATTCCCCCAGTCTATGTAGGTGATTGGGTACTCTTCCTCCTTATCCGAATTTGGGGCAATGCCTACTCGTTCACTCCCTGAATCGGTTATATAACAGACTCCGCTTGGACAATCACTTAATGGGTTGTAAACCGTATGGGTATTGCCATCAATGAGGTAGATTAATTTGATTGAATCAGGGTTGATGGCATTGGAATATCCACCGGTTAAAAGGTTATTGCCATTTGCATCTTCGACGAAGATGTCAATTTGTATGTCAATTACCTCCATGCCTGGGTTTTCTTTGTCGCAAGAAAACAGCATTGCGAATACGAAAAGAATTAAATATTTCATTTTGCTCGATTTAGAAAGTGAAGATTTATGGATGGATATTGTGGGTGAAATCCTGGGCATACTGGAAATTGTATGAGCCAGGGCTCCACGAACCGAAATCGTACCAGCCATTATAAGGGCCGTTAACGTCGCCTGATAAACCCCAACCCCAATTCATGTGGAAAAATAAAGTGGAGTAGCAACTATTTTGATGATGCTCGTATCCGTCACATACCCACATGTGGCAGTTGGAATTGGTATACCACAGCCATGGAAATTTTCTTTTCCTTGTTCTACAGCCGTCAAGGAGAACAGGCCGATTGGCATTTATGTCTTGCATTACGGTTTGGTAGCTTCCTGAACCATAGCTATCCCTGTCTGCCGAACCGTAACAAAAATCATTTTTGAAAGCATTGTCCGTCTTATTGCCATTAGCACTTGAAGCATCACATCCGTAGTCCATATCTACTGCATCACCGACGTCCCTCATCATCCTCTGCACCTCCCCATTGCCCGAATTATTTGGCATGGTAGCAAAATTGTATCCCTGTGTACAAGGGTGTGACCAATATCGCAGGATTTGTGCCATAGCGGTTGCGACACAGCCTGTCCAGGCATTTGTATTTGAAAAACATACACCAACACAATTTTTGTCAGGGCATTGCTCATTGTAGGTACAACCTTGATTCCAGTTAGTGGTCATCAAAGGTCCTTTTGTGGTCGTTGTGTAAGGCGCACATGGGTCACTGCCACCTTCACAGTCAATGCCCGGCGCACCACACCCTATCCATGGATGGGTCAAACATCCAGGATAGTTGGGACATTCCGGGCAGCAGTTATCAATAACCAAATATTCTTCCTTATCAATGTCTTCAATCAATCTGAACCATTCTTTATCTGCAAAGTTTAAACTATCGGGTTCCGCTGACCTAACAAGTTGAATATTCTCGAAAGTGATGTCGAGCCAGTCCAACAACATTGACGGCACTTCAGAGGATTCATATTTTCCATGTTCTGCAACTGCACATATCGGCCCAAACCTTTCGTCTGCCGACATTACGACAAACCCGTCGTCTGCGTAATTGGCAATATACAAAACCGGAACCCCTAAACTGTCAGAAATTGTGAACAAGCTGTCAACAGTTCTTATTGTTGTTGATGTACCAACTATCATAGCTTCCGAAACCGTCATGTTGATTCTTTCGGCCACTAAACGGGCAACCTGTGCAGGAACGATTTTGCCATTGCCAAAAAGTGATGGAACGTAATCCCTTGATTCGATTTGAGAAGGAAGATTTCCTTTTGTTTCTTCCTTTTTGGTTACTTCTCTCTGTATTTCATCTTCTTTACTGCATGAAGACTAAAACAGCAAGAAAAACAGCATCGCTGCTGTTGTTGACAAGATTTTGATTTTTTGCATGATTGTGTAATTTAATTTATGAACGAAAATTGCATGGAATTGAAAATAGAAATCATCCCCTTTCAGGTTCATTACTCTGATTTTTCCGTTTATACCCGATAGCACCGGACTCTGTCCGGTGCAAAGCCTTACGTTGAAGTTTGCGTTCGTAGGTGTAATTAAAATTGGAGCGGCAGGGTTTGTCATCTTCGGTTTTTTATGTCGAGCCAAATATAAACTTTTTCGCCGCATTTCAGATGGGCGGGGCTTAATAATGTTTTCGCAGGCATCGCTTCACAGCGGGAGGATTCCGGATGGCAAGATGCCCGGCCGGGTTTCATGAAAAAGCAGCAGCGGGCAGCCTGCCCGCTGCTGCTGAATTTTTTCTCAATAAATGAACTGCTCGGAAACGACCTTGCCGTTTTCAACTTTGTAAAGGCAGATTTCCTCGAGTTTCGAGCGTTCCTGGCCTTTCATTTTCCAGTCCACCATCATGGCACAGGCGAAGTGGTCACCGGCTGCGATGGGGTCGCCGACGCTGCTGCCGTACATTTCTTCGATCATACTATTCCACATCTCGCCTTTTTTACGGATGCCTTCCATGCCCTCCACCCGCTGTGGCGGAGGTGTATGGTCAGGTTCTGTGCTGGTGGCATTTTCGGAGAAAAGTTCTTTGTAGCAGGTTTCGTACTCACCTTTGCGGCAGAGTTCTACCAGTCGGTTGGCGATTTCTTGTGTACTCATTTTTGTAAAAATTTAAGGTTAAAAAAAATTAAAGAATATCCAAAAGCAGGGTGGGATTCTGACAGCCAGGCGGCAATCGAATCCTGGATACTCATGAAGTTCTGTGACCGGGAAAAGGAAAATTTCTGACCGGCAGGTGTGGAGCAAAGATAAGAGATTTCTTTTCACACGAAGACAAACCTCCATAAAAAATAAAGCGCTCTATCTCCCATGGTTTGGAGGCTGAGCCAAAATGCAAAAGCAGCAGTATTCACTACTGTAAAACCTTCGTAACTTCGCCGCCCTTATTGAAATGCAGATGAAAACAAGGGACTAAAAATATTGTGAATACCATGAAAATCATAGACCCGAAAACGACGCCCCGCTTCGACTTTCACCAGTTCATCGTGGGAGCCGTGGCACCCCGGCCGATTGCCTTCGTGAGCACCATTGACAAAGATGGCAATGCCAACCTGGCCCCGTATAGTTTCTTCAATGCCTTTAGCTCCAACCCGCCAATTTTAGTATTTTCTTCCAACCGCAGGGTGGCAGATAATACCACCAAAGACACCCTGGCCAATGTCCGGGAAACAGGCGAGGCCGTCATCAACGCTGTGAATTACAACATCGTCCGGCAAATGGCGGTGGCGAGCGTTCAGTTTCCGAAAGGCACCAATGAATTTGAAAAATCGGGCCTGACGCCCATCCCTTCCGATTTGGTGAAACCTTACCGGGTGAAAGAATCGCCCATTCACATGGAGTGCAAGGTGAAAGACGTCATTACCCTCGGTGATAAAGGCGGAGCCGGTCATTTGATTTTGTGCGAAATGCTGCGCATGCACATCGACGAAAACGTCCTTGACGAGCGGGGCCGCATTGACCCGCATAAGCTCGACCTGATGGGCCGCCTGGGCCGCGCCTATTATGTGCGGGCAAGTGGCAGCGCCATACACACCATCGCGCAGGCGGTGGAAAAAATAGCCATCGGCTACGACCAGCTACCGGAGGGGGTCAGGCACAGCAAGATATTCACTGGCAACAACATCGGTCAACTCGCCGGACTACTCAAACTGCCTCAAAAAGAAGAGTATCTGGCACTGAAAGAAACCGATGCCAGAGTACAGAAAATTCTCGCTTCGGCGAATCCCAAAGATGGCCTGCAACAATATGCCAAAGAGATTTTAGACGAAAACGACGAGCAGAGAATGCTGGCCGCACAAATCGCTTGGCTGGCAGAGAATTCTTTGGATTAACACAACAAGCTAATACGCTAATGCGCCAACACGCCAACATGTCCGACAGAAAGAAAATGCCCGCCATAAGGGAGGTCACCAATCTCGTGGTGCCGCAGCCGGCGTTGTACCACCTCTCCAATGGCGTGCCAGTGTACGACACCAATATGGGCACACAGGAAGTGGTGAAACTTGAATTGGTGTTTTACGCCGGACGGCCTTTTGAGAAGAAGAAAATAGTGTCGCGGGCTACCCCGGCACTACTCAGAGAAGGTGCCGGTAGTTATTCTTCAGCTACTATTGCCGAAATATTTGACACTTACGGCGGCACCTTGTCTATTCCCGTGGGCATGGATACGGCCGGCATACAGGTGCACTCCCTGACGCGGCATATCGAAAAGCTGCTGCCCGTGGTGGCAGCCATGCTTTCCGGGCCCACTTTCCCACAGCGCGAACTGGACGCTTTCATCGAACGCAACCGGAAACGCCTTCAGGAAGAGCTGGCGAAAAACGATGTGTTGGCGTACCGCCAATTCACCGAGCTGCTCTTTGGTTCGGAGCACCCTTACGGATACAACAGTTTTCCCGAAACGTATTCGCTGCTGAAAAGAGAAGACCTTCAGATGCATTTTGAAGAGAATTTCACGGCGGGCAACTGCCTCATCTTTGTCAGTGGTAAAACCGGGGCCCCCGTCCGCGATCTGCTCGAACGATACCTCGGCGCTGTCATGTTGCCGGGCGAAAGACGGCACGCTGCACCGGCTTCGACGGGCAGCACTCCGGTGCAGGTGAAAATTCCTCATCCCGATGCGGTGCAAACCGCCGTCCGCGTTGGCCTGCCACTTTTCAACCGGGCCCACGAAGACTACAACGGGATGTACGTTTTGAACACCATTCTGGGAGGGTATTTCGGCTCCCGTCTCATGGAAAATATCCGGGAGGAAAAGGGTTACACCTACAATATTTACAGCTCGCACGACACCATGCTTTACGATGGCTATTTCTATGTGGGCACCGAAGTTGGGAGTGAATTTGCAGCGCCTACTTTGCGGGAAATTTACGCCGAGATGGAAAGGCTCCAACAGGAGTTGGTGGGAGCGGAAGAAATGGAAATGGTGCGCAACTACCTGCTCGGCAGCCTGCTCACCAATTTGGACGGGGCGTTCAACATCTCGGAAGTAGTGAAGACATTTACCATTGAAGGGTTGCCGTTGCAGGTGTTCGAGGATTTGGTGGACACCATAAAGACCATCACTCCGGAGGCACTGCGCTTATTGGCGCAGAAGTATTTCAACAGAGAAAAAATGTGGGAAGTGGTGGTGGGATAACGCCCTGCCAATCGTGGTGTTTCGCCAGCAGGTGAAGCTGCATTAACCCTTGAATATGGAGCATAAAAGACAATCCCATAAAAAATCCGATATACTCAAATTCTTATTTACTTTTGTGCCTCTGTTTTGGAAAGGTGTTCTTCCTCCTAACCGTTTGAAAAAAAAACAGTTACGAAGAATGCACTTCTTTGAAATAGGAATCAGTGCCCATTCCCGGGAAAGGGATTATTTCAAATAAAATGCAAGGAAAAAGATTTAATGAAACTATTTAGCTTTTTTTCACAAGAACTTGCCATAGACCTTGGAACGGCCAACACCCTGATTATGAGTGACGGGAAAGTGGTGGTAGATGAACCATCCATCGTTGCCATTGACCGCCGCACCGGGGAGGTCATAGCCGTAGGCATGCGCGCGATGCAGATGCACGAAAAAACCCACGAATACATCAAGACCATCCGCCCGCTGAAAGACGGAGTCATTGCCGATTTTCAGGCAGCGGAGAGTATGATAGAGGGGCTGATGAATATGATAGGCAGCCGCCGCAAGTTTTTCTCCCACCTGAAAATGGTGATTTGCATTCCCTCCGGCATTACAGAGGTGGAGAAAAGAGCTGTCTTCGACTCGGCCGACCACGTGGACTCCAAAGAGACCTACCTCATCCACGAACCAATGGCTGCTGCTTTGGGTATTGGTCTTGAAGTAGAAGAACCCGTGGGCAATATCGTCATTGACATTGGAGGAGGCACCACCGAAATTGCCGTCATTGCCCTTTCGGGCATCGTCTGCGACCAGTCCATCCGCACCGCCGGTGACGAATTCACCGACGACATTGTGGACTATATGAAACGTGCGCACAACATGCTCATCGGTGAGCGCACGGCCGAACAAATAAAAATTCACGTCGGTTCGGCTATGCATGAACTCGAAAGTCCGCCGCCCGATTATGCCGTGAATGGCCGCGACCTGATGACGGGTATTCCAAAGCAAATCACGGTAACTTACCACGAAGTGGCGCAGGCGATTGACAAAAGCATCAGCAAAGTGGAAGAAGCTCTTATGAAAGCGTTGGAGGCCACGCCGCCGGAGTTGGCCGCCGATATTTACAAAACGGGCATTTACCTCACGGGGGGCGGTGCATTGCTGCGGGGTCTCGACAAGCGTCTTAGCCAAAAGACCAAACTGCTCGTTCACGTTGCGGAAGACCCTCTCAGGGCCGTTGTGCGCGGTACCGGTATTGCGCTGAAAAATACCGATCGTTTCTCTTTCCTGATGGACCGGAAGAGCGTGTAAATCAGGGGGCAGTCAGCAGCGTGCAGTTGGCTGCCAGCGTTTTGCCACGTATTGCTAACTGCCAACTGGAAACTGTTTACTGAAATGTTCAAGTTACTTCAGCTATTTCTGAGAATGAGCGGGTTCTTTTTGTTCCTGCTGTTGGAAACTATATGCTTAGTGCTTGTCGTCAGGTACAATCAAAGACAGAATGCCATTTACACTTATACTGCCAACGAAGTCTCCGGTTTTTTGCAAAAGGTAGGCTCGGATGCCTATGAATATCTTGAGCTAAAAGAAAGAAATGATAGCTTAGCAAAGGTAAACGCCCACTTGTTGAATGTACTCGCCAATAAAAAAATGGTTGTCTCTGCAACCAGAGACATAGATACCGCCTACACCAGCAGCCTGCTCCCTCAATACACCTTCATCGAGGCCAAGGTGATTAAAAACTCCATCAATAGATTCCACAACTACCTGGTTTTGAACAAAGGCCGCCGCGACGGCATAGTGCCTCACAGTGGAGTAGTGACTGGCCAAGGCGTGGCAGGCATCGTGCGGAATGTATCTAATTCAACTTCGGCGGTAATGTCCATTTTGCACCAGCAAACAAGAATCAGCGCCCGGATAAAGGGAAAAGGTTTCTTTGGCTCCCTAATGTGGAAGGGCAGTGATGCACGTATTTTCAACCTGAAAGACATCCCGAAACATGCACCGGTAGTGAGGGGCGACACCATTGAAACCAGTGGGTACTCCGGCATTTTTCCGGAGAGCATTATGCTGGGTGTCGTGAATAAAGTGTGGATGGAACCCGGCAGTAACTATTATAACATAGAGGTGCAGTCCAGCACCGACATGAGTAACATCTCTTATGTTTACGTGGTAAATAATATTTTTAGAACAGAGGCAGAGCAACTCGAGCAAGCCGTACTCAAAGAAGATGAATAGTATTATCACAGCCAATGCATGGCGTTTTTTCGGGCTGATTATCGTGCAGGGCCTGGTGCTGCAAAATATCGGCGCCGGGTGGGAGCGTTTTCCATACCTGCACATTATTTTATTCCCCATTTTCATCCTATTGCTGCCGCTGCGTACACCACGAGCACTGGTCATTTTACTCGGGTTCATTATGGGGTTGGTTGTTGACAGCTTTTATAATTCGATGGGGGTGCATGCCAGTGCCGCTGTTTTTACTGCGTTTATACGGCCATACTTGCTCAACTGGATGGAGCCTCGCGGTGGTTATAACGTCAACTATAGCCCCACGGCTGCTCGCATGGGCGCCGGGTGGTTTTTCAAATATTCCGCCATCCTGATGGCCCTCCATTTGGTTTTTTATTTTATAGTGGAAGCCTTTAATTTCGATAACTTAGGTACGACCTTGTTGAATATCTTAGTGAGTTTCACTTTTTCAATGATTTGCCTGTTCATTTACCAAGTGATTTTCAACCCGGTCGATTGAGGCCCCTGGCAGTAGAAAGTTGTTGCTCATCCTGGCCTGTGGCATGGGACTCTCTTTAGCACTGCCAACTGCTCACTGTATATTGCCAACTGTCAACTAAAATGAGTAGCCAATACAAAGAACGGCAATTCACCATTCTCATGGTGTTCGGGATAGCGGGACTCATCCTGCTGTTGCGTGCATTTTATCTGCAAATTTGGGACAGCACCTTTAAGGTGAAGGCCGATGCCGTGGCCATGAGTAAATACACGCGCTACCCCGCGCGAGGCCTTATCTACGACCGCAATGGCGAGCTGCTCATCAACAACTCTCCCGTTTACGACCTGATGGTGATTTACAACCAGGTGAAGCCCACTATGGATACGCTGAAATTTTGCTCCCTTCTGGGCATAGACAAAGCGTCGTTCAAGGAGTGGCTCAATAAAGATTTCCGGCACGACAAACGATATAGCAAAATCAAGCCTTATGTTTTCATGAGCAAAATATCGCCGGAGGTTTATGCCCGCTTTCAGGAGAGCTTGTACGAATTCCCCGGCTTCTTCGTACAGGTGCGGAACATTCGCAGTTACCCGGCCAAAAACGCAGCTCATGTGCTCGGTTACATCACTGAGGTTACGGAAGATGACATCAAAAAATCCGGTGGGCAATACGTGATGGGTGATTACATCGGTGCCAGTGGACTGGAATCGTCTTATGAAAAAGAGTTGAGCGGCATAAAAGGCGCTGAATATGTGTTGAAAGACAACCTCGGCCGGGATGTCGGTAAATTTCAGGATGGCAAACTCGACACACTACCCCAGTCGGGCCTCGATATGATTTCCTCGCTCGATATCGGCTTGCAGGCCTATGCCGAAGAACTCATGAAAAACAAGATAGGGGGCATTGTCGCTATCGAGCCAAAGACGGGGGAGATACTGGCTTTTGTCAGCGCCCCCTCTTACGATCCCAGCCTCATGGTCATAGACAAAGACCGGGGCAAAGCCTTCCTGGCCTTGCAAAATGACCCACACAAACCCTTGTTCAATAGGGCTATTATGGCGGAGTATCCGCCCGGATCTATTTTTAAAACGGTGGTCGCTTTGGTGGGTATGGACATGGGTGCCATCGCGCCACAAACGAGCTTCAATTGTCCCGGATACTTTGTCAACAGCGGCAGCGATGTGCGGAAATGCAGGAGTCACCCTCACCCTTCGAATGTAGCCGTTGGATTGCAATGGTCGTGCAACACTTATTTTTTCAGCACTTTCAAAGCCATTGCTGACAGGTACGGCTATACCAACCCCTCCGCCGGCCTCGACACCATGGCCGCCCGGCTGTCGGCCTTGGGGCTGGGCAGAAAATTAGGTGTAGATTTTCCCGGCGAAAAAGGGGGCAACATGCCCAGCTCCCGGTACTACAACAAAATTTACCCCAGAGAAAAAGGCTCCTGGCGTTCACCTACCATCGTGTCGCTCGGAATCGGGCAGGGGGAGATGCTCCTCACTACCCTGCAAATGGCCAACACCGCCGCGACCATTGCCAACCGCGGGTATTACTACATTCCCCATTTTGCAAAAGCATTCAAGAAAGGAAATCAACTGGTAGGAAAACCCGAAAAATACCGGCAACGGATCAACCCCGGTATTGCCCCGGAATATTTTGAATGGGTCGCCGAAGGTATGAACTTGGTGGTATCGGCCGGTACAGCCAGGTCGGTGGCTATTCCCGATGTGCCCATTGCCGGGAAAACCGGCACCGTGCAAAACCCACATGGCGAAGATCACTCCACCTTTATCGCTTTTGCACCAGTGAACAACCCCAAAATCGCCATCGCCGTGTATGTAGAAAATGCAGGCGGTGGCGGCCGCTATGCCGCACCCATCGCCAGTTTTATCATTGAAAAATACATCAAAGGTGAAATCAGTGAGAACCGCAAATGGCGGGAGCAACAAATTAAAGATACCGACCTGCTCAATGTGCAGCCCAAAAAATTATTTGTGGCTCCGTCACAATCTGTTGAACCTGTTGAAAACACGGAAGAACCTGATATAAATAATTAGTGCAGCACAGCAAGCATAATGACTTCCGCCGCCACACCAAAATCATGACCATATCCGCCATCGTAGCCACAGCCCGCAACAACGTCATCGGAAAGGACAACCAGATTCCGTGGTACCTTTCGGAGGACCTCAAGTTTTTTAAAAGAACCACCACCGGCCACCACATCATCATGGGCCGCAAAAACTTTCTGTCCATCGGCCGGGCGTTGCCCAAAAGAACCAACGTCGTCATCACCCGCGATCCCTTTTTTGCGGCCACCGGGTGCATCGTGGCGCACTCCCTCGATGAGGCCCTCGAAATAGCCAAACGCAATGACGAAGATGAGGTCTTCATCATCGGCGGCGGAGATATTTACCAGCAAAGCCTGCCTTATTGGAACAAACTCTACCTCACCGAGGTAAATCTGGAAGTGGAAGGCGATGTATTTTTCCCGGAGATAGATGAATCGGAATGGAACGAAATTTCCAGAGAGCCGCATAAAGCGGACGAAAAGAACCCCTGCAATTTCACCTTCCGGGTGTTGGAACGAAAGGCTTGATGCCGGTTGAAATAGTCCTTTATACCAATTTTCTACGAAACTGAAAAAGCAGCCAGCCATGACATCAGCCCAGATAGAAACATCCCTGTCGCAGCTCTTCGAGCAATGGGCGGGCGAACGCCCAAGCCTCGTGCTGCCATTGGCACCGAGTGCCTCGCCGCGCATCTATTACAGGCTCTCTTCCGCAGAAAAAACGGCCATCGGCGCTTACAATACCGACAGGAAGGAGAACACCGCCTTCCTCGCTTTTTCCAAACATTTCAAAAGCAAGGGCCTGCCCGTGCCGGAAATCTACGCCGAAGATTTGGAGCAAAACGTCTATTTGCAGGAAGACCTCGGTGCCACCACGCTTTACAGCTACCTGCTTCAGGCGGGCGATTACTTCCCCGATTACCTCGTGCAGATTTACAAAAAAGTGGCTGAAAAACTGGCGTTGCTGCAAGTGCGCGGTGGCGAAGGGCTGGATTTCGGTGTGTGCTACCCGCGGGCGGCATTTGATAAGCAGAGCATGCTCTGGGACTTCAACACCTTTAAATATTACTTCCTGAAATTGGCTAAAATCCCGTTCGAGGAGCAAGCCTTGGAAGAAGACATGCACCGCTTTGCGGATTACCTGCTGGGAGCGGATTGCAGCCATTTTATGTTCCGGGATTTTCAGGCTCGCAACATTATGGTGAAAGGCGGTGAGCCTTATTTCATAGATTATCAGGGGGGCCGCCGGGGGGCCATGCAATACGACCTGGCCTCGCTACTTTTTCAGGCTAAGGCCAATATTCCGCCCGACATCCGGCAGGAGTTGCTGTCGCATTACATCGGCGTGGTAAGTGAACTAATGCCGGTGGATGAACAAAAATTCACCGAATATTTTTATGGCTACGCGCTCATCCGCTGCATACAGACCTTTGGCACGTATGGTTTTCGGGGGCTTTTCGAGCGGAAGGAGTATTTCATCAAAAGCATCCCCTTTGCCATCCGCAACGCCAAGTGGATTTTGGAAAACACCAAATTCCCCGTGGAGATGCCCGAACTGACCAAAGCACTCACGGCCATCGTGGCGTCGAAGAAGTTCGAGCCGTTTGATAAAATCAAAGCCTCGTCGAGCCTGCTGACCGTCACCGTCCAGAGTTTTTCTTACCAGCAGGGCATCCCTCAGGACACCTCCGGCCACGGCGGCGGCTTCGTGTTCGACTGCCGCTCCATGCATAACCCCGGCCGTTATGAGCCGTACAAAACACTCACCGGCCGGGACGAGGCCGTCATCAACTTCCTCCAACAGCACTCCAACATGGAGGACTTCCTCAACTACGTCTGTCTCATCGTGAATCCAGCCATCGAGAATTACATTGAGCGCAGCTTCACCAACCTGAGCATTAGCTTCGGCTGCACCGGTGGTCAGCACCGCTCCGTCTATGCCGCCGACCGGCTGGCCAAGCATATCCATGAAAACTACGGACTAGAGGTGGTGCTCAAACACGTCGAGCAGGAAAGAAAGGGGTGGAAGAATTAAGGGGAAGATGGTGACAAGTCTCGCTTCGCTAAGACTTAACACAACTACGGTGGGATCACTTGCGACAACGGAGGAGAGTGGATGGAGAGTTTGAAAAACTATGAAAGAGGACTTTTGAGGTGGATACCATTACCTCCTCTTGTTTTTGCGCACCCTTATGAGATAGCTCAAAGAAATGCCAAAAGAATTAATCGGCTTAAAATCGTCTGAGTCTTTTCGGGCGGGGGTAAATGATTTATTGAAGTATAAATCAAGCAGTATATTATTGAACCTCATTCCAGTTGAAAGCAGGCCTCCGTATTCTTTTTTGTTTTTCCGGATGTAAAAAAATGGGCCTTCATTACCACCCTTGTCATAATCGTTAACGTTACTCAGGTAATTCAAAAATGGCCCGGCACCAATGTACCATTTCTCTACCGGATACCATATACCAATGATGGAATTCTGGAAATAATTGAACTTCAACCCTTCAATACCGTCAAAACTTGAATCACCGGCTTTGACATTCTTTCTGGTATAAGATAGATTTAAGACCAAAGAAAATATACTGGCCAAATGCTGTTCTCCTCTGAGGCCCAGCACAAGGCTTTCGGCAGAATAACCATTTTCATTTACTGACCAAAGCTTATGTTCAAGGGGGACATGAGATTCCCTTACCAAGGCAAAATCAGTCCCGATTGTTGCACCCAGGAATGACTGAGCATTGCAGGTGATAGCGTACAAAAAAATTGAAAATGCTAAAAATAAATTTCTCATGTTCGCTTAAAATATGGATTGGGAAGCACTGCACAAAGCGCTTCCCAATCCGGGTTGTCCTATCTCTTGCTCTTGCCCAGCCTTATGAGATAGCTCAAAGAAATGCCGAAAGAATTAATCGGCTTAAAATCGTCTGAGTCTTTTCGGGCGGGGGTAAATGATTTATTGAAGTATAAATCAAGTAGTATATTATTGAACCTCATTCCAGTTGAAAGCAGGCCTCCGTATTCTTTTTTGTTATTCCGGACGTAAACAAATGGGCCTTCATCACCGCTCTTGTCATACATATTAACGTTGCTCAGGTAATTCAAAAATGGCCCGGCAGCAATGTACCATTTCTCCACTAAATACCATTTCCCGATGATGGAATTCTGGAAATAATTGAACTTCACCCCTTCAATAGGTTCAAACAAAAAAGCTGTGGCTTTGACGTTCTTTCTTGTGTAAGCCATATTCAGGGTCAGTGCAAAGGATTTGGAAAGTTGATGTTCTCCTTTTATACCCAATACCAGGCTTTCAGCAGAATAGCCGTTTTCGAGTATTCCAAAAGTCTGGATTTTTGGGTTATAATCGGATTCCCTTACCAGGGCAAAATCAACCCCGGTTGTAATTCCGAGATATGATTGGGCACTGCAATAAAAGGTGCATAACAACACTGAAAATGCGAAAGATAATTCTTTCATCTTCACTTGAAATATGGATTGGGAAGCGCTGCACAAAGCGCTTCCCAATCCGGGTTTCCCTATCTTGTTAAAATTCTCTTTTCGGTTTTGATAAGCGTACCGTTTTCATCGAAATAGATGAAAATAACCATGCCGTTGTTATGGGAAGGAATGATGTTCCCGTTGAAGCCAGTTGCAACTCCTGAATAAAGAGGCCTGCCCATCATGTCAAAGACTTTTAATGACGCAGCACTGTGGTCATCCGCTTCAACTGCGGTTTCGTTGGAGGATATTCTACCGGGTGTTGGATTGCCTCTTATGGCATTGTATTCTTCACATGTCGGGTCATCATGAAGGCAATCTACCAGCTTAATGGTTTTGGTCCGCTCTTCACCTGTGCCAAGCATGACCACCGTGATTTGAAAGTACCTCGGATACCAATTGTACTTTGGAAAGTCAGTCACGGTGAGGCCAGGGCCTTCAATATAATTGCCGGGAGGATTACCCTCAACCGTCCATCCCAATGGAAAATACCATCTGTATGTTGCGCCCGGCAACCCACCCGAAACAAACAAGTGCAGATAATCATCTTCTTCACAAACTTCATTCGGGCCGGCTATGTAAAAACCACAGGTGGAAGTTC
>Ga0210044_10004724_pt1 | contig 18863 bp, 12 predicted proteins | sample CryGey13umfilter_2_FD_183959 | JGI IMG/M metagenome (GOLD analysis project Ga0210044, IMG submission 183959) | Groundwater microbial communities from aquifer in Utah, USA - Crystal Geyser 4/9/14 3 um filter (SPAdes) (version 2) | ecosystem: Environmental > Aquatic > Deep subsurface >... | reverse complement strand
GATGAGAACGGCCGCGGCATCCTCCTTCGGGACATTAGAAAAGGTTAACGGACCTGTGATCCTTGGTCTTTGGCATTTTATAGAAAAACTAACTGATCTCCGCTTGCAAATTCCTCTGCATGCTTTACATTACCTGCACAATCCTTAGAAGCGTAACTAAGGTGTTCGTTTCCGGACACTTACGGAATGAGTTATTAGTCGAATCCTCAACAAAGAAACCCTTAAATCAAGGAGATTGAGATGATCGTGTGCAGAAAGTTGGGTCGTAAACTGCTGATTGCCGGATCGGCGACGGCAATCGGAATGGCAACCATTGCTTCGGCGGGTACGAACCGCGGTATCGAATCCAATAATCTGAGTTTCGGACTCAGTAGTCAGGATGCGGCCACTCGACTTTTGGTTCTCATGAATGGTGGAGTCATTCACGAGAACGGTGGAGCGGCTAAGGACGTGGTCATTAAGGATGAAAGCCAAAGCGTTTTTGGAAACAATTCCGCGGTGGGTCTTCTTGACGGCAATCTGAACGCGATCAAGATCGACCATCAGGTCGAGTCACCTCGGATGTTCAGCAACCGTAGTTTCGACTTCGATCGTTCGAACGGCTCATCGCCGGTCAACGGCAATACGCTTGGTTTCATCACCCTGCCCGGCGATGATGGTTCCGGCGATATTCAAGGTATTCCGCTGCCGATGCCTTTCATGCTCGGCCTGGGCGGGCTGGTTTGCTTCGGATTGATTCGACGATTCGGTCGATAAGGCCGACGCGGCCCTCCTCTTGACGGAAACCGTCGGTCTGCAAAAGTGAACAACAAGGAACGCGGACCGTGAAGGTTCGTGTTCCTTTTTTGTTTGTCGCGCCGAGTACGTTCGGGTACGTTCGAGAACGTTACGGTTCGACTTTTGATGACGGTGTCCACGTTGATAAATCGAAGCGTTTACGGCCGGGATCAAGCCGCCAGGGCAGACAGGGCTGGGGATAGCATTCTGCGCTCAAGGTATTCTGGTTGGTGCGTATGAAGCCGATTTGAAGGGTTTGCTCCGAGTTGCGAATCCAAGCATCAGGTATTCTGATCGAGAATTCCCACGTCGAATCTACACGTCGGACTTCGAGATTCATTTCCTCGATCATCTCCTTTTGCGATTCTGCATATCGGTATCGCCAAACTCGCATCGCCCCGGAAGGAAAAATGCTAAAGACACAAATCGGCTGTGAATACGACCCAACGAATAGGGTAATTGCTTCAAACCCGGCCGTTGCGGAAAGCGATATGGGAAGGGAGTGTTCTTGGTTGCCGGAATTGCTAGACAGGTCGGATTGGCTCAATTCGGATTGACCATTGAGGCCATCATCATCGTCATTATCATCATCGCTTCCGGTCGCCGCATTCTTCGAATCGGATGACGGCTCACTTGAAGTCGTATTTGTCCGGCAATTCCCGAACAACTGCCAATGATGATCCAGATAACGAAGCAGGATCCGGGTTTGCTCGTCTTCATGAGCGGGTATCGGGGATGATTTGGACCAAGATTCAAGACGCCACATTCGTAGTGCGGGTCCGAGCGTTGCGTGCGGTGGAACGACGCTTTGCTCGGCCGGTCTAATTCTCGTGGTTTGAATTGGTCGCGTCTTTCTGCCGCCATACAAACTCAAGACCGATTCGCCGTTTACGAGATTCGGGCGATCCATTCTGGTTCGATACACGGTTCTTGCGGGTATTCGAATCGTTTTTGCGCTATGTTGTTTATCAGCGGTTGCCTGCCATCTCAAATTTACTTCCTCGGTGATATTCGTCAGGTTGGCGACGGCCAGGCGCACGGAATCTCCGTGGGCCGATTCGATCCACATTACTGCGGGCGGCTGCCGTTCAATCCAGGCAAGGATGGCACTCGCCCATTCTTTATCATGGTCGGGTGTTGGATCGGACAGGAGCAGGCGATCGAGTTCAGCCAGGTCTGCTGCGGCCGTCGGCCAGGTTGCGAAGGTGACTCGACCGTCCCGCGCCGTTCGGGAAAGGGTTTCGACGAGCGTGTCGGCCACACTCGGCGAGACCTTGCCTAACTCAGCTAATTTCAATTGGAATCGTGCTGCGTTCTGCTGCGCCAAGACGTCGAGCAAGCGACTGTATGAAGGGATTGACGCTTCGCCGAGCGTTTTGGAAGGCAACAGCGATCGGCGAAACGCTTCCAACGGTGAATGTTGGTCGGGCTGGGCCCACCAATCATCATCTTCCGGTGATCGGAGGTCGGCGGGCGGTCCCAGCGATTCAAATCGCGGATTATCAAACACATCAACGGCAAAGGTCGTCTTCCCGATTCGCGCTAGTCCGGTCGCGAAATCACCACCATCTTCGAGGAGTAGGAAGGCGTGGTAATTCTCGGTCGATTCGTCAATTGGCGGAGGAACAACTTCACGGGCGGGGAACGGGCTTTCCGCCCACGGGAATACGGCCGTCTCGTTATCGGAAGTCTGCTGCGCGATTCCGGCTGGTTGATCGGTCTCGGTCCCGTCGGGGATGGCGGTAGGCATCGGTTGGTGAGGCCGGTTGATTGGCTCGGAGCGAAGCCATCGCACTTGGGCGATCACTCGTCGGCCATCCGATGTGGTGATCGCGGCTGATTTCGGGAATCGTGCCGGTACCCCGGAAGCAGCCGTCTTGATTGATTGATTCCTCGCAAATTGAACCGGAACGGCAATCGGCGCCCCCCTGAAAGCGATCACACGAAACACCGTCGGGCGGATGTCAAAGGACTCCTCAGGCGATTGATCCGTCGGATTCGTGTCTGTTTCCTTAGGGATTCGGCGTGTATTTTCCGGCTGATCCACATTCTGAGGCCCTCGGCAGGAAAACAAGAACAGGATCAAGAAGACCTGCATCAAGATCACCGATGAATGACCAAGAAGCATCGACCGAGATTGCCAAACCTGTTTCGAACGGACGAACATTTCGTGCTCGCTTCCTGACGCCCGGCGTCTCGGTCCCCATCCGCACGGCCCCCTCGCTTCCTCGAATTAAAACCGGTCGACATTTCCGATGTGCGCCAGAAGGATAGGACATGATCACGATAAACGACGACGGACGAGTCATCTTTGAATTCTTTCGCCCTCACGCCGCAGAGGTGCATTTGGTCGGCTCATTCAATGACTGGTCTATCGATCAGGATCCCATGCAACCGACCGGCGACGGATGGTGGCGAATCACGGCTGACCTTGAGCCGGGAGATTACACCTTCAAATATGTGGCCGACCGTAGCGATTGGTATGCCGACTTCGCAGCGCATGGCGTCGAATGTGATGAAAACGGTTCGTGGCGCTCGCAGTTGAGTATCGAAGCACCGCGTGTCGAGAACGGCAGCCGGCCGTGTCTGCTCAAAGTGGTTAGTCGTGAAAACGGCCTGCTCGGTCCTCTGCCGTTTGATCGACGATCGCGCGACGCCGTACCGCCCACCAAACGTCAACCGACCAAGCGTGCGGCCTGACGAATGGGTCAACAACTACATCAGGCGTTCAACTCGTCTCGAATCAGCGCAAGCGGCACCCGTTTCGATCGGGCGTCGCTTGTCTTTTTTCGACCTAACCCTAATGCTCGCTCAATCAAACGATCGAGCAGATACCTTCCCACGGCATCGCGATGATCAAAGGACGAAACGATCAACCGCCCGCCTTGCCCCCCCACTCCTACTTCGAACAGCATGTCGTTAAAGCGGACTTCATCCAAGTCGTGAGTGAAAGCGAGTCGAACGATCGGCTGAATCGCACTCTGCAATTCCTCGCTGAATGAATGAACCGGGACCATTCGAGCGTATTGCCGAGTCAGGTCGAAGCCGAGCAGATCCACGACCCAATCATGATCGGCGGGACCAATGACATCGTCATCATCACCATCGGGCTCGACGACCATCGGGACCGCGCCGAAGAACCAATCATAGACATTGGGTAGCGCCTTTTTTGTCTTGGACGCAAAATGAATCACGGCACCGCCGTTTGCGAGGAATTCGAGCACCGGTTCGATCAGTTTATGGGTGATGAGCAAGCACGCATCGGTCGGAATGGATTCGTCATGTTGCCACGGTCTTGCGCTACCCGCCAGATCATTCGGATCAGGCAGGCGGTTGACCCAGCGACGGGCTGCCAGTCCGAATCCGCGACTGTAGCCGCGTTCCGATTCGTCGGGTTCGGCATCTTCTTTCGAGAATGAAAGGTCGCAAAGGCGGTAGATGCCGCTTGGCACAGACTTATTTGTGTGATGATCGCAACGCGGAAAAACCCAGATACGCCACGAGTTTGATTCAATGCCTTCCATCACGAGCGAGAGGTTGAATAACTTCGGATTTTTCACCGATGGGAACTCGATCAACGTTTCGATGAATCGTACTTCGCCGTTCCTTGCGCCGAGTCGACATCGGGATTCAAAGAACACCTTCTTTCCGTTTTCGACGGTGTTTGATGTCCCGTCGCGATCGGATAATTGGAGTCTCACGTCACCTGAAACCTCGCGGCCACAGAAATTCGACAGTCCGATCTCGCAGCGAACTTGCTCACCTGCCTCAACGGAACGACGATGCCCCGGCGTGCGCAGAAGGAGAATCGCATCCGAAAGCCAGCCCCGAGTTTCGCTCGGCTCGAAGCGCCAGCGGTCGAAATCATCCATGAATCCGCAGGTACAGGCGGGCACATCGCGAAGATGATTCATCACAAGTCCCGCGTGGTTTCGGTAGGATCGGAAACATTCCATCTGGAATTGCCTGCCAAGTAAATGATAACGATCTCCCTGTTGAATGAATCGGTCGAATCGCTCATCGCCGAACCGTTTTCGCCAAACACGTTCCACGTGCAAGCGCGATTGGAATCCCTTGGGTACCCACCAGCGGCCGGCTTCATTTTCCGATAATGATCGCTCGATTGCTCGTAAGTCGGGCCAGGATGTGAACAGAATCGTCTCCCCCATCACGAACGGCTTGGGCGTTTTCATCGCCCGCAAGTGATCCTGCAAATCCTCAAGATAAGTCACCCACCGATTGTTGTTGTCATAGGTGTGTTCATCATACAGATCGGTTTCATCGGGATTCGACCATGCAAACGAGGCGGTCTGCACCTGCAGAAGATGATTCGGCAAACATTTGCGCGCGGTCTTCCACCACCACTTTGCTAGATCTGGATGGAACTTCGGATGTTCACACGTCGCACTGACCACGATCACCGCTGGGTGATTCGCATCACGCCGCATGAACTCGCGGTACAGGCGTTTGTACTCCTCAATATCGCGTTCCTCCATCCGTGATTGCCAGACGGGATGTTCCTGCCAGACCAACATTCCCAGTTCATCCGCGAGATCAAAGAAGTACTCCGGCGGATACCACATGCACAGTCCGATGCAATTGAATCCCATTTCCTTCAATCGCAGCATTTGATCGCGCAACTCATTAATCGGGACGGCGGGCGAAAGATGGGTCGGCTCGTGCCCCCAGTGGAGAATCCCCCGCAGAAAGATCGCTTCACCGTTAAGAACGATTTGTTCATCGCGGGTGGTGATCGTGCGAAATCCGAATCGCCGATTGATTCGTTCGCTCACCTTCCCGTCGGCATCACGAAGAATCATTTCCAAACGAAACAGATTCGGATCGTCGGGCGACCAGCGGCGCAACGATGTCATTGGGATCTTAAAACGCAATTTCGCTATCGTCGCTCCGGCTTTGATTTGGGTTGTTGCGTTTTCGCAAACTTCATTGTGTCCGCTGCGAATCGTAACTTCGATCGAACCATCACGGTTCGATATATTTTCCGTGAATTCAAAAATGAGGCCGACTGCGCCCGACTCAGCATTTGCATCGATTCGAAGCCCATTGGGGCGAAGAACGAGTTCACCCGAACCCCTGATGTGCGCACCGAGCCATATTCCCCCGTGCATGATGCTCAAAACGTCGTGGAATCCCTTCGTTATGTGATCGCGAATGAGTTCAGCGCGCATGATGATTTCAAGCGTCGCACCGGATTCGACGAATCTGGAAATATCAAACTGAAACGGGACGTAATCGCCGACGTGGTCCCCGACCTTTTTCCCGTTAATCCATACGGTGCAGTGGTTCGCAACGGATTCGAAAAGGATTCTCGCACGTTCGGCGTTCCAATTGAGCGGCACCTCAACGGTTGTTGCATACCAAACAATATTATTGGCGACGAAATCAACTCCGAGCGATCGTTGCCACGCTTCGCCGATTCGCCCATTGATTGCATTGTCGTGATTCGTGATGCGTTCGGTATCCGCGAACCACTGATCTTTGACCCCGACATCGTCGTCATCCGAAACGATTCGCCAGTCGCATGTCATCAAGTCAATTGAAGGGGGATCGGCGTGGTACATTCTGGTGAATAACCGCAGTTATCTTCTGATGATGAATTGAGATCACTTTACCGAATTCTCGAAACGCAGCGTCAACGGTCCACGGTGTTTTCCGATGATTCGACTTCCTCAACGGGTTCGACGCTTTGCCAATCATCAAGATCATCTTCATCCAACTCCGCGTCAACCGCCTGAGCCAGCAGGACGATATCGTCGTTCATTCGATCCTGCATGACCAGCACGCGCCGGCGCCGGACCAATTCCAGCGTCGCCAGGAACAGGCCGATTGCTTCGACCCGCGTTCGCCCTTGAAAGGCGGCTCGCAGGGAAACCTGTCCGTCGGTTGAATTCCTGATCTGATCGAGCAGATCTTCCTCATGGAGTTCGATGGGTGTGTCGTCAAACTCGACGTGGTGGTCGCCCATCCGCCCGAAGTCGATTGCGGCAATGATGCGCTGAAAAATCTGGGCCAGATCCCACACGCTGACATCCTCGATATCCGTCGATTCGAGTTTGGCGCGAGATTCGCCATCCGACTCCGGCTCGTCGTCATCGGACTCATCGGTCCCGAAATTTCCATCTGAGGATTCGTTCGCAACAGCGGGGCGCATTACCTTAGCCGCGGTCAAAGGAAACCGTTGTTCCCATTGGTGACGACGTTCATCCAGTTCATGCGCTGCATCGCGAAATCGTTTGTACTCGAGGAGTTGACGCACCAATTCGTAGCGAGGGTCCGCCTGATCAAGGCCGGCCGTCGGATCGTCGGCGAGAATTCCTTCGCCGTTTGAATCCCCCGCCTTTTTCTCCGGCGGCATAAGCATTCGGCTCTTGATTTCCATCAACGTCGCCGCCATCACGAGGAATTCGCCCGCCTCGTCGATGTCGATCAACTCCACATCCTTGAGAAAGCGAAGGTATTGTTTGGTAATCTCCGCCACCGGAATATCGGTGATGTCCACTTCGGCTCGCCGAATGAGATAGAGCAGCAAGTCGAGGGGCCCCTGAAACGCATCGATTCGGACCGTGTAATCTTCCTGATGAATCGTCATTTCGTCATACGCTCCGATTCCACGATTTCCATTCTGCGTCGGCATTCGGTCGACTTCTGCAGAGCATGATGCAGCCACTGAACGATAGGCATCAATCAGGCCGAGCATTCATAACATGCCGAATCATCTCCGCATGTCGTTCGACCGCCCCCTGGTTCCGCCGAATGACTTGGCGTCCTCGTTCTCCGAGCCTTCTGCGGGCTGATTCGTCATTCAGCAAATGGGCCACCGTCTTCTTCAATTCCGAGCGGGAACGAATCTGCACGATTCCGTCGCCAGCCAGTAATTCGCACATGATCGAGTCAAAATCGCTCGTCCTCGGCCCGACGATGGTGGCCTTCCCGAGGGCGATGGGCTCGATCATATCACTCCCGTAGAGGTTGCCGAACGTTCGCCCGACGATGACGAGGTCCGCTAGCGCGTAGGCGGTCTTCAACTCGCCGATCGTATCAAGGAGAAATCGTTTGCCGCCTGACGGTTGCCTTTCGTGGTTCTTCATACATTCCGTCCGTCGAATAACTCCATTCCCCAGCGCCGCCGCTGCTTCGTCAAACCGTTCGGGTTTCCGGGGGGCGACGATCAACTGCACGTTCGGCGGAACCGCCTCGTGGATGAGCGTCTCTTCTCCTTCGGCCGTGGAACCCGCGACGACGATCGGTTTGGCGCGGTTGATTCCGAATGAATCCGCCAGTTTGTCCGAACCGGCTGCATCGTCTGCAATGGTTGCGTTGTCCCACTTCATCGTTCCCTGAACCACTACGCGGTCCGCCTTTGTTCCCAAGGCGATGAAACGATTCGCCACATCCGCATCCTGCGCTCCCACGGCCTTGAGCGAACGAAACATCGGAGCGATGATCGGGCGAATTCGTCGATACCGCGCGAAACTCCGAGCGGACAGCCGACCGTTGACCACCACCACCTGAATCCCCCGCCTTCGGCATGAACGAATGAAGTTCGGCCAGACCTCCAACTCCACCAGAACCGCAGCATCGGGCCCCACCGTGTTCAGGAACTGCGACACGGCCGGCGAAAAATCGAAAGGGTATCGAACGACCTGATGCTTCGACCCATAAATATCGACCGCTCGACAATACCCTGTATTCGTGGTCGAGGCGATAACGATCTCGAAGTCGTCATCCAGTTCATCCACGAGCCGGCGAATCGCGTTGACCTCGCCGACACTGACGGCATGAAAGAGAAGTCGCGGCCGGCTCGATCTCTTCGCTCGGATTGAAACCCGCCCAAATCGGCCCGCCCAGTCGGTCCGAATCTTTCCCGTTCGGATCAGCCGAATGAGCCACACGGGAAGCGAGACCACCGCCGCCACCGCGTAGATCAGATCGATGATGAGACTGGTAACCAGGTGCATAGTGCCTTCCGAGTCGGATATTTCGGGCCTTTCGATCAACGCACGCTCACCCACGGTGGTCTGCGCGAATCTGTGCCTGACCAGGCGGGGTCGCCATCCCATTTCCGTCGATTTCGGACCAACCAACAGGCTCGGTGCGATTATCCGGTCCGATTGGTGTGAATCGAGCAATTTGGGGACGAAATTGGCAAAACCTGCACGGACGCTCCTACGATCTACATCGTTATATAGTACGAGTTACCTTCAATTGGTGTGAAACGTACGATTCCGGTCCTCGTACGACCGATTATGACCAGAATGGCATCAAGCACTCTGCTCCTTCCGCTCCGTGCGACGGGAGTTCCGAGGCGGGTTCTAACATGACCCGGATAATTTGAGACAGACGATCAACGGAGGTTTATCGAAATGCGAAACGAAAGACGACTCATTCGGCGATTGGCGGCCCTTTTTGCGGCGGCGATTTGCCTGTCGGGGCTTCTGACGCTCAACAACGCCCAGGCCCAGGTTCTGCCGCCTGACGAAGGCAAGACGACGGACGAGAATTGGAACACCTTCGGTGCCGAATCCGGTCCGAAACTCACCTTGGAAACCGACAAGGTCGATCTCGGCACAATCACCGATAACCAAAAAGAAAAGCGAATCGTCCATTTCCGAAATAGGGGGACGGGCCTGCTCACCATCGAGAAGGTGAACACGAGTTGCGGATGCACGGTCGCAGACCTCGAGGTCAATGATTACCTGCCGGGCGAAAGCGGCGAAATCGAGATCACCTACGACCCGACAGGACGCAAAGGCAAACAGCGCAAGGTGATCACCGTCATTTCCAATGACCGCGACAACCGACTGACGCAGATCGTTCTGACCGTCGATATCAAGCCGATCATCACTGTCGATCAGCCGATTGTAACGGCCGGTACGGTGATCTACGGACAAGGCGCGCAGGTACGTGTCGTGTTCTCATGCAATTGGGCGCATTTCAAGCCGAAATCCGTGACGCTCACCGGCGCCAATGTGTCCGCTTCGATCGAAAAAGCGGATGAATTCAAACTGCCCGATGGTCGCACCGATCACCGCGTTACCGTACTCATCAAAGTTGATAAGAAGGCGCCGGTCGGTTATGTTCGGCGCACGCTTGATTTTCTGGCGGAAGTCGGCGATGGAGAAAACCCGCCATTCGATCAGGCGGCCTCGGCTCGAATCAACATCAACGTGGTCGGCGATATCGAAGCCCGACCATCGCGATTGAGCATGGGACGACTCGACGCCGGTCAGGAATTCGACCGCGAGATCATGCTCATCAGCCGAACCGACTCGCCTTTTGAGGTCACGAATGTCGAGTTCAGTCGGCCGATTGAAGGCAAAGTTGAATTGTCGTATGAAAAGGACAAGGACAAGGACGGACGACTGGTTTACCGCGTTCACATCAAAGGTATCGCCCCGATGAAGCCCGGCATCGTGAACGGTGCGGTGCAAATCACGACGAATCTCAAGGAACAGGAAGCCATCGACGTATCGCTCGTGGGATCGGTGACGAGACCGCGTCGGTGAGATGAATCAATCATTCGGAACGGGCCGACGGAAACGCCGGTCCGCTCTTTTTCTGGAATCTAAGTCCGGCTCGGCGGGTATCGACCAATGATTCAAGCAATGCTGAGATCGCGCAATGCCGCCCTTCGATTCGGATTAATGCAGGAACCATGCGCCGGAATGGCCGCAAGGAATTCTTTACATGAAATGTGTCGTCATCATTCAGGTTCTGGTTCTTACGGTTGTCTCGGTCGGCGCGGGTTTGATACATGGGTATGTCTCGCCTGATCGGGTCAATATTGAGAACCTGGTTCCGACGTGGCATGAGCAGGCCGCGATGGCTGCCAGAAAAAGAATCGAGCAGCGTGAGAACACCGACGGCGGGACGGCGAAACCGATTGTCACGAATAATGACAGCGGTACCGGAGGGAGGATCGATTCCGAGACCGTAAATGGATCCGATTCGTCCGATCCGATAGCCGGGATCAATCTTGATACGCTAAAGGAAACCATCTCACTGAGCGAGGCCAAGGCGATTTTCGATTCCGATCTGGTCACGTTCGTTGATGCGCGGTCGTACGACGTTTACAAGGAAGGGCATATCAAAAACGCGATCAGCATTCCGTACGATGTCATTCGCGAAAGCGACGGGCTGCCACCTCACATGGGAAACGGCGTCATCGATCCCGCGGCGTCGGTACTCGTGATCTATTGCAAGGGTGGAGATTGCGACGAATCGCTTTTGGTCGCTCAGGAATTGAAGGGTATGGGATTCACCTGCCACATTTTTCTCGATGGTTACCCTGCGTGGAGCGAGGCCGGTTACCCGACCGTTAAGGGGCCGGATGAATGGCTCGTCGGGTTCGGTGCCGAACCAGACAAGACCGACGGCGGTTGAATGCATGATTGATCAGATGTTGACAATCCGACCCGATCGCCGGGTAGAGAGCAATCAATCAGGCGGTTCTCAGGAAAATGAACAGGAAGCGTCAGCCGCAATACGACGACCCACATAACGCTCTGGAGACTGCACGGGCCATGGTGCAACGACCTGACGAAGCCATCATTCCCAGCGGCCGCGAAGAACCAACCACGGAAAGATCGAGACCCGACATGGACGACGGAACCGGATCAACCCTCAATACTGCTCAACTCTCCACCCCGATTTGGGAAAGTTCGCTTCTCCTGCTCCTTCGTCTGGTGCTCGCGGGACTTTTCCTGTTCAGTGGTGCGGCTAAACTCGGATTTCTGGGTTCATACGGCAATTCGCCGCTCGAATTCGCAACGGCGATTCGGAAGTTTCAAATTGTACATTATGATCTCATTCCCTACCTCGCGTTCATTCTTCCATGGATTGAAGTCATCGGCGGCGTGCTTCTCTTGATCGGCCTTTCATCGCGCGGCGCTGCGTTCCTGCTCAAGATGCTGTTAGCCGCATTCACCGTCGGCATGTTGATCGTCATTGCACGTGGGATTGAAATCGGCAGTTGCGGATGTTTCGGCGGTCGACTCGCAGAGCATTTCGGAGTGGTCGGAGAATTTCTCGAGGCCCCAGTCGGCTGGACGAGTATTCTGCGCAACATCATTCTCATGGGGTTGTGCTTCGTCATCGTTTGGCGCGGACCCAGCGTCGTTTCACTGGACGCGATAGCGGCATCGAGACGGCGATGATTGCCGTTTCAGATTCAGAGCCGCCAAAATACACAAGGCTCCCTGCCCCCGCGTCCATTTCCTCGATTTGATTGATTCGTACATTAACCGCCGCCACTGGGTATTGTTGCCGCCCCCGGTTTTTCGATCGTGATCGAGTCGGCGAACATATCCCAGAATACGCGGACCGCCTCCAGCGAGGAGGTAGGCGAATCGGAGCGGGTGACCGTCACCGGACGAATTTCCGAACCTTCGAGCACCGCCATCTTCGTCGATGATTCGAAGTGCAATCGGTCGGCCGTTACTTCGCGCTGGTCCGAAATAATCACAACGCTTCCAGTGGCGTCGAGCGATTTCAGATCGCCCGTTGATTGGCCGGACATTGATAGAACATCCACCTCGTCGGCTGCGGACCCTGTTCCCATTGACGCCTGTAGCGTTCCGCACCACATATCAACCGAACCGGCCGGCAATTCACTTCCCGATTCTTCATTCTTGCCTGCGATCGGGCGGTGGCGAACCGATACATCATCACGAATTGTCATTGATTGTTCAACACCATTAAGAAGCATCGACCCCGTCCACTTGAAGAGCGTTCGCCCCTTGCCGCTGAATCGAACCTGTTTGTCGTCCGCATTCTTGTCCGGTTGCCTGTTGGCGCCATCGCTACCGTCGTTGCGACCATCGAAGAGAAACATTGAGCCGTCGCCGATCACGTTGAGTAGTTGCGAAGCATCCATGTATTGAATGATCGGACCGGAAATGTAGAAGATTGAGACGTGCGAGGTCCGCGCTGCATCGGCGTATCGAACCGCCTGCACTTTGGCGGGCGTTTCACCGTCGCCGGTCGCCTTCATTTCAATCAGATGCCGCCCCGACCCCCCGTTTCCGTTCAGCAGACCGAGTTCGAACGCAGGGTTCGGACCGGTTCCTCCGGGAACTTCAGTCCGCGTTGATGCGGGCGTGTTCGATCCTTCTGCCGTCACAATGTTCGGCTCTTCAATCTGACCCGTGAGTCGAAACGTCAGTCGATCCGCCTGAATCGAGTTGTAATCCTCCGGGCGCGGTGACGACTCGGCGAGCACGTCGCCGTAGAACTCGGCCAACCCTTCGTTCTCTCCATCATGAAAGGTCATCGATTTCGACCATCGAATGCGCACCGCATTCTGAATGGACGATTCGCTGGCGCCTCTTGCCGACGCCATGGAGCCGTCGGACGCTGCGGGCTGACTGGTATCCTTGTCGGCTCCCGACCTCGGACGATCGAGTCGTTCACGAATCACCTTCCAGACATCCTCGGAATCGCGATACCGATCGCCCGAATCATCACTCGAGGGCGGCTCGTCAACCTGAAGATAGGTCATCATTCCCGCCCCCTGAACGTCCGCGGTTCGGTCGGTTTGGTTCAGGTCGACCTCGCGCACGGCTACGCGCATCGTGTCCTTACCGAAAATGACACTCTCACCCGTCAGTTTCGCCAGACCTTCGCGCGGTCTCGCTTCCATTCGATCGCCCAAAGCAAAAGCCCCACCTTCAAGATCGAACCGCACATGATCCGTCGCCGTGATCAATCGAATCCGATCACCATTGGGATCATCTTCGGGCATATCAGACGGCATCAACAGATCGACGCGCAGATAACCGGCATGCAACGTGTTCGCCGTATCGGTTGCCGCTACCTGACCGGTAAATTCAATCACCGAAGGCATCGGGTCGCTTCCTTCCGTCAACGGGCGATCAAGCGCAAACGTAACCTCCATTCGATCGGCGCTCACTTCGCCTTCCTGACCGTAAACGCGAACGTGTCCGTTCCCTTGGATGATCGCGATGGCGGAATCATCGAGTAGGCCGTTGAAGTCATTGAAATGGGCGGTAAGGCGATCGGCTTCGAGCGTGTAGCCGTACGAATGTTCGAATCGAACATCACCGCGGAATTCCGCCGAACTGATCCGCCCCATCCCGCCTCCCGAATTGGTGCCGGTGGGTAATTCGGTTGACGATTGCTCCGTACTTGAGTCGGAAGTGAACGTCAGATGCACCGACTCGGACCAACTTGCGGAAATGTTCCCGGAAAAATCCATTCGTCCCGGCTGCGTGGCAGGCGGTGCAAATCCACCTTGATCGTCATTACCACCACCGTCATTCTTTTCGTCGTCCGTTCGTAGAACTGCCACGTCGCCGCTCGCAATTTCGTGTGATTCGATGGCTCCCGCCCCTGTGAAATCAACGAAGCCGTCAACTGTATTGATGATGACGGGTGCCGCCGTGGTCGCCACGTTGCCGTCTGACAGTCGAATTTCCACCGAATTCGCCTCGGCGGGAAACAGTTTCGTTTCGGTGTTTTGTCCCGAATATTCAACGCGCCCGCAAATCGCTGAGCCGTCGTTTGAATTCAGGACGACGGGTTCGCCTTCGAGAATCGCAAACATCCCTTCACCGTCCCCGAGCCGAGACGCGGAATCATCGATCGGGCGAAGTTCAAGCGGACCTTCTCCGAGGATCACGATGTCCTCTTTCTCGATCCCCTCAGTTGATTCTAACGGTACCGAGATATCTTCTTCATTTACGATTGCTACGTCGCCTGGGAAACCATTGTCGGAACGATCGATGATCGAAACGCTCGTCGTGGCAGCCTGGGTCGTCGGTTGAGGCATCGTGGCAATTGCCGACGCCAGCAGGATTCGAGCGCCCACCGTCATCGACTGCGCGCTTCCGAATCGTTGAATTCGCCTATGCCGGCTGGTTCGCCTCGATGCGTTCGCATTCAACGCAGCATCTCGGCCGAAATTCGGCACACCCGGCGCCGATGTCGTCGCAATTGTATTGATTCTCTTATTCCCTCCGGTGCCGACCAGATTTTCCAATTCACCGGACCCCATTCGGAAATCGGCCGAAAGTGTTTTTCCCGTCGCCGACTCTCCTCCGTCCAGCCAGCCGCGTCCGATCCGAATTCCTTCGGAAAGTACAACGTGATAAACTTGGGAATTCGCCGCATCTTCCGCTTCGCCGCCCGCAGCGGCTCGCCAACTGGCTGCCCGAATGAATCGCCCCGGTCTGTCACTCTGTCTTCCATTTTCGTTTCTTCGCATGACCCACTTTTCAGATTCTGATTCAGGTATCGTGTTCGCAATGGCGCTTCCGGTCGCCTTCTTTTCCTGCGGAGGACGATAGACAATCGATCGTCGTTCTTCGATTCGCAATTGTTCGATGCGCTTATCCGATTCGTTGTAAATCGCAGTCAATCCCACGCCCGCCATGGCAAAGCGCTTTGTTCGCACGGTGAACGCTTCCGTCGTCGAAATGCGATTGATTTCTCGATCGAGATTGATTCGCTCCGTGGTTATTTCTGCCAGCAGGGGCAACGACGACAATTCCGCATTACGCATATCAGACACGCCGCCGCGTTCGTAGATTTGAATCAAGACGTGGCCGATCATCGTGCCCGACTCCGGATCAAGTTCCGTACCCGCAATCTCCGCTTCGTCGGCCGTCATATGAATCATCCGATCATCCGAAAGATACATCCACGCTTCGGGATTCGGGATGTGAATCATACCGTTGGGCATCGGCTCCGTCGTGCCTCCGATGATCCGAAGCGCCAGGTGCCCCTCATCATCCGGCGATTCGTAAACGAACCCCTTGGCCTTACCCGCAGGCACCGATGGAACTTCGCCCAGTAGAATATTCGGGGCATCCAGACGATTCGGATTCTTTACATCGTCGGGTGTCAGTCGGTCGCCGGCTTTCGGAGTCCGGCCGGTTCCACCCAATTTTTCTTCCTTCGTTATTCCCGTCGGATTCTTCGGCCCAAGTTGCGTGAGCAGCAAAAGCGCAACCACTGCGGCGAGCATCGTTCCTCCCACGAGAATCAGTGTCCTGCGATTTGAGCCGTCGATCATGATCGTGCTCCAGAGTTCCCGCCCCGTCCCATCCAACCAACATCATCCATCCACATGGAACGCGCAACCTGCGAATAGAAAACATGAAGAACCGGCCGGAGCTCCAGACCGGCTGCTTCCCCCACATCATATCAACGATTCGAACTCCCCGCACGAGATACGACTTGCTCCCACTCCCCGCGAGACTTCAAAAGATGCTCAATCGCCTCCCGCACCGCGCCGCGTCCGCCTCGCCGAGTCGTAACCAGCGCGGACGCCGCCTTGACTTCCTCCGCCGCATCCCCCACCGCGACCGGGAATCCCGTTTTGCGCAAGATAGCAAGGTCCGGAAAATCATCCCCCACCATCGCCGATTCCGCCGCCGTTATCCCCGTTCGGTTCAACAAATCCTCGAAATCACCCGCCTTGTCCCGCGATCCCTGATACACATGACGAATACCCAGTTCCTGCGCCCGGATCGTCACCGCCCTACTCGACCTCCCGGTAATGATCGCGATTTCATATCCCGCATCAAGCCAGATCCGGATTCCCTGCCCGTCGCGTACATCGAAGGATTTGATCTCCCGGCCGTCCGCATCGAGCGTAACCCGACCGTCCGTGAGCACGCCGTCCACATCCAGAACGATCAACCGGATTAGTGATGGATCACCCGACATGGATTCGCTCGCAATCTCGACTCATTGCCACAAAATGAGAATGGAAACGCAAATACAACGGGGTGGCTGACGGCGTTCATTCTTCAATAATCTTCAGGGCGACTAAATCCTGCACATCGACGAGCCCGACCGGCTTACCATTTGCATCAACGACTGGTATCTCGTCCTGCCGATGTTCGCGTACCAGTTGAACCGTATCTCGAAGTAAGTGCGCCGTCGTCAGATGGCGCGGTTGTTTCGTCATGACTTTTGCGATCACGGTATCAAGACCCGCATCACCCGATTTCATGATCAGTCGTCGCAAATCGCCGTCCGTGAAAATGCCCGTCATGCAGCCGACTTCATTCACCATGACCATCGCACCCGGACGCCTTCCCTTGTCGGCGAGTTCCAACGCTTCACGCACCGTAACCGTCTCCGGGATCAACGGCAGATTTTTCCCCACTTTAAACCGAAGAATCTCCGTAACGGGTCGCAACCCGACACCGAGCATTCCGCCCGGATGACGTTTCTGAAAATCCTCGGCCGTGAAATGCCGGCGCCGACTCAACGCGAGACTCACCGCATCACCGACCGCGAGGGTCGCCGTGGTGCTCGTCGTCGGCGCAAGATTGAGCGGGCACGCTTCGGTGATGTCGCCGATGCACAAGTGAACATCCGCCAGCCCGGCAAGGCGGCTCTCTTTATTCGCACTCGTCCCAACGACCGGAACGCCATCCTGTTTGAGTAGCGTACACAACACGACGACTTCTTCGGTGTTCCCCGAATAGCTGAACGCCCAGACGACATCGACCTTGCGGATTCGTCCGAGGTCGCCGTGCACCGCCTCCGCCGGATGGAGAAAATGACTCGGTATACCCACGCTTGACAAGGTCGCGCTGATTTTTTGCGCGATGATCCCGCTTTTCCCCATCCCCGTCGTTACGACCAACCCCCGGCAGGCGTTCAGCACATCAAGCGCGGGGCCGACATCAACTTGAATGGCATCAAAAATCCGATCAATCGCCCGCGCTTCGGCATCAAGCGACTCCCGAATGAATCGCAATTCCGCCTCGGATTTCACTTGCGCCGGTCGATCGCCCGGATCGCCTCTTACTTCGGTATGTGACGATGCGGACTGAGACGAGGAGGATGAAGGATTTGCTGTGAGATGCTCGTTCATGCAGGATTTCCTGATTGATTCTTTTTCTTCGCTCATTCAGGCCGAATTGTAGGCCCACGCCATCCAAACTGAACCTTCGTACAAACCACGCCGCCGCAGGGATGAGAATCAATTAAGCCCCGCCATCCGCGATCGAATGACGGGGCCGTTGCTGGTATTCACCTTAAATCGACGGTCGCATCCACCGATCACTGAAATCATGGTTCCTATTGAATCACCGTATCAATCAGATTCGACATGCACTCGTCGGGACAGGTGCCTTTCTTCGCCGCTTGAAACATGATCTTCATTCCGGACCGACCGGCGGGGACACTTTTCTGAGCGATGAATTCGCCGTTTGCGTCAACAAATCCTTGGGCAACGACGCGCGAAGAAACGCCGTTGATCGGCACGTTAAATCCGATCGTCGCGCAGTAGCCGGCAAAATTCTGGAATGATGACGGATCGCCACCCGTTCCCCAGACAATCGCCACGCTCTCGCCTCGAACAAGTTTTTTCGACACGGTAAACGTTGCGGTCTGGCCAGCCACCAGATTTTCGACCTTCAGCTCCATGCACGGCGGATTGATTCCTCCGGCTGCGAGCACCGCGGCAAAGGCATCAACTCGACCGGAGCCGTAGGTGTTGTCTTTGCCCGACACACCGAGATCAATTGCGGTCCCTTCAAGAATCGCCTTCACATCAAAATGATCAAGTGCGGGATTCGCTTCAAGCATCAGCGCCACTGCACCGGCGACGTGGGGCGTTGCCATCGAGGTGCCGCTTAGTGACGTATAGCCGTTGCAGAAATTATGCGAAATGGTCGAAACACCCGGAGCGGCCACCGTCGGCTTGATGCATCCCGGAGGATTCTGGCAATCGTTGAACGGCGGGATATTTTCCCAGGTCACCGGGCCGCAACTCGTGAAACTCGCTTTGTTATCATTGCAGTCCGTTGCACCGATCGTGATCACGTCCGGTACATCGCCCGGCGTACGAACATTGTCCGGCGGATTCCCGCAACCTTCGTTCCCTGCTGCATAGAGGACCACGACGCCACCCATGATCGTGTTCTCGCAGACGTTTCGCCAAGTTACCCGATCCGGATTCACGGAGTGAGGCCAACCGAGACTGGCGGTTGAAATATCCGCTCCGTTATCCAGTGCATACTGCATGCCGTCCCAGACGGTTTGTTCGCCCGAGAAACTGTTCCAGAACCTGGCCATCATGATCT
>Ga0210044_10004720_pt1 | contig 18865 bp, 23 predicted proteins | sample CryGey13umfilter_2_FD_183959 | JGI IMG/M metagenome (GOLD analysis project Ga0210044, IMG submission 183959) | Groundwater microbial communities from aquifer in Utah, USA - Crystal Geyser 4/9/14 3 um filter (SPAdes) (version 2) | ecosystem: Environmental > Aquatic > Deep subsurface >... | reverse complement strand
TTTATTATTTCTTCATTATTCATTTTAATTTTTACTTCTCAATTAATTTCCTGCCTCATAGTGAACGCAAAGCGTTCTACTACTGGGGTTCCGCCGCCGAATTTCGTGCCAGCAAAGCTGGCGCATCGCCAAAATTAAAACGGAATATCTTTAGGGTTTAACCCCTCCTTAGAACTTTCCTCTTTAATGTCATTCTCCTTTCCCTCATTTTCTTCTTTAATATCTACTTCTTTTTTAATTTCTTCAAATTCGTTCTCAATTTCCTTGAGTCTCTCTTTGCTTGCCTTAATAAGTACCACGGCCTCTTTTACTTTTTCTAAACCTTGTTCTGCATCAGCGTCCTCTCTATTATCAAACCAATCTGCAATTTCTGATAATTTTTTAAGATTAGCACTTAAATTTTTAATATTTGGATTATCTTTAGTCATACTATTTTTTAATAATTTTATTAATATTTTTTATTTGTGAAGTAATTGTTCCATCTATAACTCGTAAATCTATAATTTCTCCTATCTTAGCGTCTCCCGTATTTCTGATTATTTTACCATTAGAGAAGGCAATACTATAACCTAAATTGAGTTGACGTTCTGGATTGTTAGCTAAAATAATCTTTTCCGCGTGTTTTAAATTCTGTTGTGCTGTTAAAATCAAATATTTTAAACCGGAAAAATATTTATCTAGCAAATTATCTAGTCCAAAACCAATATTATCCAGAGAGTTACTAAAATTTTGGAATGAAATCTTTATTTTGTTTTCAATTCTTTTATATTCATCAACAATCATGTTTTTAGAGTCGCGAACGATATCAATAGATCTATTGATTAAAGAATGGACATTTTGCAAAATATTTTCATATCCACCTATAATGTTTCTTTCATATCTTTCTAAAAATATAATGGCCTCCTTCCAAGATTTACTGAGCGTAATAGCGGCAATACTCGGAGTAGAAACTTCAAGATCTGCGGCTAGGGAAACTAACGACACATCTTTGTCGTGACCGATAGCCACAATTACCGGAACAGGAAAATTTGCGACTTCTCTAATTAATAATTCGTTATTAAATGGCTGCAATGATTCAAAAGAACCACCACCCCTCATAATAACCAAAACCTCAATATCTTTTTTCTTAATGGTCTTAATGGCTGATAGTAAATCTGTGATAGCTGATTGTCCTTCGACCCTGGAATCAACCATTTTAATTTTAAAACCATAGTTGCCAATATTGCTTAGAAAATCTGCTAGAACTGCCCCCTGTTTTGAAGTAATTATTCCGATCTTTTGAGGATATGCTGGAATGGCTCTTTTTTTACTCTCTTCGAAAATTCCTTCATCGCCTAATTTTTTCTTTAATTTTTCATATTCTTTCTTTAATATACCTTCTCCTGCAAGTTCAATTGTTTCGGCTATAAAAGAAAATCGTCCTGTCTGCTTGTATATCTCCGGACGGCCGGTTGCAATAATTTTGATACCTTCTTTTATTTCAATGCCAAATAATCTATATTGTGATCTCCAAATTATACAGTTAATCACACTTTGGTCTTTTTCGTCTCTTAACGAAAAATAGACATGACCACTCGGGTAAATATCTACCTTGCCAACCTCTCCAATAATTTTTGCCGCACATCTCTTTAATTCGGAATTAAGAAATCCGATATATTCTGAAATAGAAAATATTTTATCCTCTTTATTATTTTCCATAATTCTATTTCTCAATTAATTCTTCGACTTTTTGTTTTACCTAATTTTTTGTTGGATAAGTCATAATCTAATATTAATATCGCCTTGAAATACGACCGCCTGAGTCTTAATGTTGTTATCTTTAACATATTTCTGATAGATTTCTTTACCGACTTGGTCTAACTGGGAAAAAACTTTATAATAGTTCTCATTTAATTTTTTCTCTTGTTTGAGATCGAGAATAAGTTGCTTTATAGCCCCTGTAACATCTACCGCTAGTTGCGGCACATAAATACAGAGGCCAGATTCATAAAAACGAAGGTGGAGTTCTTTAGCGCCTGGGTCGCTGGTTAGGTACGCTGCGCCTTTTGGAACGTAACTATGACTAACGCCATTCCTGAAAATAGAATAGAGCAAACTACTAATTTTATGATATGCTTCTGGGATATATTTACTTTCACAAAAAGTCACAAAATTCTTTTGCGTAGTATTTTGTCCCGTCTCACCTGTTAGAAAGCTTCCGCACAATTCAATTGCAGTAAATATTGCCATTGATCTCAGAATCGTACCCTTAGACTTTTCATCCATCGAATCTATTAAGTTTTCTTCAAGTAATTTACTCATATATTTCTCCTAATTTTTTTGTTGGCCAAGTTATATCTCTAATTCAAAGGAAATGTTTTTTTCCACCCAAATGAGCCCTCGCTTTGTTAATCGAACAGAATTATCACGAAAATCAACTCGTCCATCTTTATTTAACTCAATCAACTTACGACGGAGAACTCCTTTATTAGTATATTCTGTCCAGTCAAACAGATCATCGAGAATAATTGCTTCAGGATATTTTTGATAACAAAAAACGAGCACTTTTTCTTTTACATCAAGAGTCGGATTAAGGCATTTCAAGCGACCACCAATCTCCTCAATTATTGGTACCTTGCGCTCAATAATTTTCTTAATTTCTTCTTGTGCGTCTTCTGGGTGCATCTGGGTTTCTAGTCGTATCAACTCGGCAACAATCCAATTTGCCGCATGAAGTACAAAGGTAGAGTCCATCCCATTAACATCTATTGCGCCCAGGTGTCCAACGTTTCTATTGTTGCGAAAGTCAAGAATTAAACCCGCCAGCCGTGGAATCTGAAAACGTAATGAATCTGCAAGAGCTGTGTTTTGCTCAGCAGAACTGACTATCGCTTGCCTGTTGAGCCGGGTCCCTATTGGTGTAAAAACACTTTTATCTTTATATTCAACTACACGCAATACTGCTTCAGCAAATCGGCCTCCATCGAGCTGACTCGGCTCCCAGCGCCCAAGAAAGTACTGCTCATGCAGTTTTTGGAATTCTGATTGTAGCGCGTTAATCACACCATCAGGGAGACTATTGAGATGTTGGTTTAATGGGTTCATTTTTCAGAAACTTTTCAAAAAAATCCTCGCCTGTTTGGGTTAGATCACAAGTCCCATCTGGATGAACTCTTATGAGTTCATCCTTAACTCTTTTGAGGAAATTTGAATCATATTTATTGGTCATTTTTGCGTTAATCCATTCCATCTTTATGTTATCTTTATGAATCAGCGAACCAAGTTTCTTTTCATGATATCCAACAATAGCAGCAATCTGCTCTTGTCCATTTTTAAATTTCCTACCTCTAACAATCTCCCTTAGCGTTATTTGCTTTTCTTTTCTTAGGTTTGCGCTTACAACTTGAACATCGGAAGAACGTTCAAGGAGATTAAGGCGTTTTTCATGATCTGTAAGCTGATTAAGTATTTTTTGAAATTGTTCACCGTTCATATTATTGTATTATTGTTCCTAAAAGGCTTTTGGCGTAACTTGTGCCAGGACCGGAAAGTTTATACTTCAATCCTTTTTTCACGCCCTCTGTTCTAAACCAGCTAAATTTGAGATTCTTTGCAAATTTACTGGTATCATACAGCTTCGAGTGACTCGCAGCTTCCGCTACGAGAGTTGACGAAACCCATTCATGATTAAGACCATCTTGATATGCAAGTAAAACCAAGGCTACAAGATTACGCTGTTTGTCTGCCTTTGATTCCCCAGGCACCGAAGAAATGACAAGTAAAATTTGCTCACCCCTTAAGGAATAAACATCCTTCAATTTCTTTTCCTCAATGCCGGTAGCGGACGCAAGAGCTGACCAAAAATTAGATCCCTCGCTTATTACATCACTAACATTTTTATGTATCAGTGTAGGTGTTTTTTCTCCCTGTAGGTAAAAATCAACGGCTTTGGAAAAAGCAATTTTTTTAAGCTCTGGATCTACGATTCCTGCTTTTTCTACTTCGGCATTAGCTTTTTTTAATGCATCTTGTAAATTATTTTCCATAGAATTATTCATCGATTAGTTTATTAAACATTTCTTGTGTTTGAGAAAAATTAAAGTCCGGAATAAAATACTTTCCGTCCTTCCCTCTTAACGGTCCTTTCTCGGAAAAACGTTTGAGCGTGGCATCAATTGTGCCGTGAGGTATATTTTTGCCAAATTCAAGTTTTACATCTTTTGGAGTGAGAAACTCCGACTGTATAACACCAAGCAAAAAAAGAGCTTTTTTTGCAAGAAATAAAAGAACTATCTTTTTATTCGCACTTAATGAAATTCCAAGTGGGGTGTAAATAACTGTCCCTGTCTCACGATGTAGCCTTATAAATGGCCTTAATAGGGAAAGTAAATCAGCTGGGGCAATTTGCCCGGAGTCAGTATAGAGTTCCTCAAGTGGATTATTTTTGAACTTATCTACCATATTTATTAGTATAATATAGTATAATATTAAAGAATAATTATATGCAAGAGATGAATAAACAACTCTTATATCTCGATTATAGCCCCCCTAGTTTTTTGTCAAGAGAACAGTCGCCTTGTGGCGGCTGTTCGAGTCTACTTCCAAAAGTTTTTACATTACTTCTCTTTAATCCTAAACTTACCCGATTTTACTAATTTGATGCTGTTATAATTTTTAGGATCACTAAATTCAAATTGCCAAATTGAGTAAACATCTTCACCACTCGCTTTATCAAAAAATAATGTAATAACTTTTTTCTTTGTCTGCTCTTGCCATTGTCTAAATGGATAGAAAAGCTGGCGGATAATAATATTTGTAGCGCTAAAGTTTTTTGCCTCAATAAGCACGACTTGATTTTTACCTTCATAACCAGCGTCAACTTCTGTCTGTACGCTTGAAACCTTAATAACTTGCTTGCCAACTTTAAACTCAAAATCAGGGGTATATTTCCTGCCTCGTATCGTGAGAACAAGCGAAGGATCTTCCATGAAAGTACGGATTAAACTTGCAGCGTAAGCGAAATCAAGATGTTGCATTTCTGAATTACCGATTTTTGCCGTGTCTAATTGAAAATCGAGTTTTGAAGAATAAACCGCAACCTCTTTTTTAATTTCTGGAATATCAATATACCCCTCGCCTTTAATAATGTTGTAATAGCCATTTTTTACGGGAAGCAAAAACAAATTATGTTTTTGGAAAATATTTGGTCTATCTTCCCTGCTATCTTGTTTACATAAAATACGGACTTCCTTCTCGCCTGTCTCTTTGAATTTTTGACAAGCCCGTTTTATCTGCGTTGCGGAAAGTGGAAACGGCGATTTATCAAAATCGTGATCTGAAATTTTATAATCATCAAAAATTTTCTTCCAAGATTTGCTGTTTGCCATAATATTAAAGTAATTTACTTTTAATATTTTTATCTAACTCCTCAAATCTTTTTATCGATAGATCTAAATATTTTTTTTCAGTATCAACCCCTATAAATTTTCTGCCACTTACAACGGCAGCTAATCCGGTTGTTGAACTACCGGTGAAAGGATCTAAAATAACATCTCCTTTTTTTGTACTTGCAAGAACTATCCTCTTTAATAATTCAAAAGGTTTTTGGGTTGGGTGTTTGCCAAATTTCTTCTCCCATGAGTTTGGTGTATTTATAGCCCAAACCGAATGTTTGGGTGATTCTATAATCCAAACCGAACGCATTTGTTTATTCATTCTTTTCAAAAGATCTTCGGGCCAATCCCCCATTTTCATTAATTTATAGTTAAAAATATGTTTTGCTTTTTTATCTTTTCGGGCCCACAAAAGCGTTTCGTGGCTTGCTGTAAAATAACGACAGCTTAAATTTGGGGAAGCGTTAGGTTTATACCATACAATATCATTAAGAATTTTATATCCCGCAACTTGTAACGCAAACCCACATTCGTAGATAGAATGATAAGTGCCGCTTATCCAAATTGTTCCATTGGGTTTTAGCACCCTTTTACAAGCCTTTATCCAATTGAGATGAAATTCAAAATCTTTTTTTAATCCTCTACTTACATCCCATTCTCCTTTATTTACGCTAACTCTCCGGCCAGCGTGGACGGTAAAACCTCCATTTGAAAGATTATAGGGTGGATCGGCAAATATCATGTCAATTGAGTTGTCGGGCAATTGCTCTAATGTCTTTAGACAATCCGAATGATAGAGTACAAAATTACCTTTACAAAAGTAGAATTTTTCCTTTACGGAAGATAATACTTTTTTATCTGTTTCCATAGAATATTTTTACTAGCTGTCTTCTTCTAATTTAACTTATTTTTAACTTTTTATCAATAAAATTATCCTGTTTGGCGGCAAATTTTTATAAAATAAAAAATCCCCTTTTGGTTTTCGTTTTTGACGAATCCAATAAGGGGAAATTTACGGAATGAACGAGTTAATGGATAGGAATTCTCTTCTCGCATTTTCGAGGCCTTATCACTTTTTCGATGTAACAATCAGGCCCGTAATACGTGTCTACCTCCCTGCGTTCATAGCGCTCCTCTTGTCTTTCCCATTTGATCAATATTTCATTTCCTTCCAGTGTTGCGCTTTGAAGGTCAATGAAATAGGGAGAACTATCCAGAAGTTCGGTTCCGCGTTTGGTTACGAGGCAAAGTTTATCGCTCCCGGATTCTCTACCCGATTCTAACTCTGTCACGTTACCCTCACAAATCACTCTAATTCCCGAAGCTACTTCAACCGTTTTTCTGATATAATCACTGATTTTTTCAGTCATAACCGTTCACCTCCTATTAAATTTTATTTTTGTTAAAGTGCAAAATTCTGTAAAGAATATAGCATATAACAACATAAATGTCAATAACTATCTAAAACATTGACTTTTCCTAATTGGCTGACGACCTCGGTCTGGTACCAAGGTTTTAAGGGGAATTTCATCAATTTTTGCCGGAAAAAACCCCGCACCATCCCGCCAAGGCGGGAGGTGCGGGGTAATTAGTCTAATTAATTAAAGAAAATTTAATAGTTCAATTTTATTCCCAGTTTATCAGCAAGCTGCTGGATCCACTTTTCGTGGCGATCTACTTTATGAGATAGCATTACCATTTCTTGAAAATATGTGTCGGCTCTCTTGGCGTAACTATCAACAGCAGCTAATAATTTATTGAAATCCTCTTTGGTAGAAAGATTTTTTACTGCTTCTCTCAAATCATCTTTCGTTGCAAAAACGTCTATTAATTTTTGGATATCTTCATTAGAAAGCATAATCTTAATTATAATCTTAATTAAGGTAATTTAATTTTGTTTTTCTAATCTTATTGTACATTTCTTATTGTACATTATCCAAAAGTTGTGTCAAATCGTTGTGAATTATTACTTACAACTTTAGAGACATATCGCCAAGTTATTCCGTAGCTTTAGTGAAAGACAGTTGTCTCTTTTGGTTAAAATTCGAATCTTTTTTCGGGAAAATCCGGATACTGACTTTTAGAAAAATAGAAAAAATTTTGCTCGGGTCCCGCCCCGCCCTCGCTTGGGCCGGCGAATTTTTTGGCGCTGAATTTCTTCTTATGAAAAATATAATATCAAATAAAAACGCTCCGCGAAAGGGAGCGTTTTGTTTACTGAATCTAAAAATTTTAGAGGGGTCTGCGAAAATTCCTAACTGGCTGCCGGGCTAGGATTCGAACCTAGAATATCCACTTCCAAAGAGTGGTGTCCTACCATTAGACGACCCGGCAATACAATTGATTTTACTCGGTTTTTTCACAGATTTCAACTATTGCCAATTCCATTGGCAGTTGGGGAATTGAGGAATATTTTATTTGATTTTCAGTTTCCACAAATTTTTGGAGCGCCTCTTGAATATCTTCTATTGGTGTTTTAAAAGCAAATTCTTTTAATTTTTCTTTTTCTTCTTCGGTTAAACCTAAAATTAAAGGGTTTTCCAATTCCGAATCTATTTTGAGAAGTAAAATTTCTCTTAAATAATCAATGAGCGCTTTATTGAATTGATGGGGGCTGAGACCCCGTTCCAGTGTTTTATTTAAAAAAGAGATTGCCATCTTAGCATTTTTACTAACGAGATATTCTAAAAATTGAAAAATTACTTTTACTTCAACGATTCCCAAAAGTTTTTCAATAACCTCTTTTTTTATCGGCTGGCTTTCACCCGAAAAACTTATTACTTCGTCAAGCAGACTTTCAGCATCGCGAATAGAACCTTCGGCCTGCGAGGCAATTAATTGCAAGGCCGGTTTTTCAACTTTTATTTTTTCTTTTTCTAAAATTAATTCCAGCCGTTTAATAATTTCTTCAACTGTTAATTTGCGAAAATCAAATCGTTGGCACCGAGAAATAATAGTGGGAATCATTTTGTGAATTTCCGTGGTGGCTAAAACAAAAATAGCATGGGAAGGCGGCTCTTCTAATGTTTTAAGCAAAGCATTGGCAGCATCTTTGCTTAATTGATGGGCCTCGTCAATAATGAAAACTTTATATTTTGCTTTTGAGGGAATGAATTTTATCCCGTCTTTTAATTCTCTAATATCATCAATTCCCCGATTAGAAGCAGCGTCAATCTCAATTAAATCCATTGAATTCCCCTGATTAATTTCCAAACAATTTTCGCATTGGTTGCAAGGTTCATATTCCCCCGCTTTTCTATTTTTACAATTTACTGCTTTTGCTAAAAGACGGCCTAAGGTGGTTTTTCCGGTTCCGCGCGGACCAGAAAATAAATAAGCATGAGAGATAAGCTCATTGCCGATAGCATTGGTTAAGGTTTGAACCACATGCTCTTGCCCGATGACTTCATTAAAAGTTTTCGGCCGATGTTTTCTATACAATACTAAATTAACCATTATTTTTTAAAAACAAAAAATTTAGAGCTGAGAAAATTCCAAATAAAAGCGCATAAAACAGCAATAAAAGCCCCGATATTCGCCCACATGACTTTTGAAAAACCAAATTGAGGGCCAATGACATTAACAACAAAAGAGGCAATGCTAACATTGATTAAAAATCCGATAAAAGTAACTAAATAAAATTTAGAAAACTCCCCTGCTCCTGCCTTCGTTTCAGTTTTTTGAAATGTCCAAAATTTATTCCAAAAATAAGAATTGATTACTCCAGAAGAAAAAGAAATTGCTTTAAAAATTGAATATCCCCAGCCGAAAGTTATCTGGAAGATAAACATCAAAAAATTTAATATTCCAAAATCAATGAAAGTATTTAATGACCCAACTAAAGTAAATTTAAAAAATTGAAATATTCCCTGAGATTTATTTTTAAAAAGAGAGCCGATAAAAACATAAAAAATAGCTACGAAAGGCAAAATGATAGGCAGAAACTTTAAGAAAATATTAAGAGGTATAAAAAAAACTTCTAAATTTGTTTTTATTAAAAAATCTTGAAGGTTAAAACCAATGGTTTTAAGAACAAATAACAAAAGCCAGGCATCAATCTCCGCAATAATGGCCGGGACAATAATTTCTGATTTCTTCAATGACATTAAAACAATTTTAGCATAAATAAAAACTTTTGAAAAGAGAAAATTTGTGCTAAACAAAAAGGCGCCAAAAAATAAAACTGGCACCTTTTGAAATAGTTACCTATTTCTTTTTAAATTTGGAGATAATTTTCTTCTCGCATTTCTGACAAATATGATACTTTAAAACCGCGCTTGTCTTTTTAACTGTTTCTGGATGCGAGAAGAAAAGAGCCCCCGGGGCCTTTTCCACATCAAAACTTTCCCCGCAATTATTACAAATTGGCATTTCCTTTCACCTCCTTTTAATCTATCTTTCAATAATAGTTTCTTCTACCGGAACACCGAAATGGCGTCCTGCTGAAAATTGGGGAGAATAAACAAGAATTTTATCCCCTGGTTTCAAGGATGTTACTGGTATTCGCTTGCCATCAGGGCCAAAGAGTTTTATTGTCTCGGCATTCTGAAGAGTTATTGTTCCTGTTCTCCCGAATTCAAATTCAAATGCCCTAATCAAGAGCATCGGCCGTTTCTCAATTTTTACCCGGCTTAGATGAGTTCTTTTTGTGTCCCCTCTCCAATCTACGATTTCTATTTCATCGCCTGAACTAAGCTCTGAAAGATATTTTGTTTCACTGCCTACTTTTAAATAGTGAGCCATAGAACCAGCATTTACTCGGAAGGGCCGTGGATTAATAAACTCATTATCTTCGGATTCATTAGCAACCAAAAAAAGCAGATTGCTAAAATTTCCTAAGAGAACTCCTTCTGATTCCTGGAACAATGAGTGAGTATCCAAACAAACTCGATGTCCGGGGTGCCAAAGAAATTTTACCTCTTGGACAACTGCCTCTTTCAATTCTATTTTTCCTACTTTTCTAATCAAGCTCTTAACTAAATCTATATTTTTTTCATCATTAAGCAGAAGTAAAATCCCATCTGCCCCTTTTTCCAGAACATTTATGGCAACAGTCAATAATTCTATTGAATCTAATTGGACAATGACTTTCCCTTTCCCCTTTTTCGCAATGATATTTTCTAATGGGATGACTGTCCAATCTTTAAAATCAACAAACACATATTCTTTCCTTTTTGATTCGTCAATCACCTTTTGCTGGTCTTCTGCTGTTTTTACTGAAATAAAACAAATGTTTCCGTCACTTTTTAAAAGTACTTTTCCGGTGTTAATTTCTTCTATTTCAACTCCTTTTGTCATTTCCAACCATATTTCTTTCATTCTAACCTCCTTTGTCAAAAATTTTCTTTATTTTATTAAAGTTGCTGATTCCTTTTTAATCAATTTTATTGATTTTGTCAACCTTTTTGCTAAAATGAGATTGTATGCTTAAACTCTACAATACTTTAACCAGAAAAAAAGAGGTTTTTAAATCATTGCGAAATAAAAAAGTCAATTTTTTTGTTTGCGGACCAACGGTTTATGACTTTTCCCACATTGGCCATGCGAGAACCTATGTCATTTTTGACGTTATTGTAAAATATCTAAGGCAAAAAAGGTATGACGTTTTTTATTTGCAGAACATTACCGATATTGATGACAAGATAATAAACAGAGCTAAAGAGAAAAAAATTTCTCCTCAAAAATTAGCCCGGGATTTTGAAAAAGAATATTTGAAAGACATAAAAGATTTAAAGATAAATAGTGTAACGAAATATGCCAGAGCAACCGAACATATTAAAGAAATTATCAATCAGGTTCAGCGACTCTTAAAGAAAGGATATGCTTATCAGATAGAAGATGGAATTTATTATGATATTTCAAAATTCAAGGAGTACGGAAAATTATCCAAAAGAACGGTTCTCCAGGCAGAGGATGCAGTTTCCCGGATAGATGAAAGTAAAGAAAAAAGAAACAAGGGAGATTTTTGTTTATGGAAGTTTTCAAAAGAAGGCGAACCAGTATGGCCCGCATCATTTGGAAGGGGCAGGCCGGGCTGGCATATTGAAGATACGGCTATTACTGAAAAATATTTTGGTCCTCAGTATGATATTCATGGCGGCGCCAAAGATCTGATTTTCCCTCATCATGAGGCAGAAATCGCCCAAATGGAAGCGCTTTCAGGAAAAAAACCCATGGTTAAATACTGGCTTCACTCAGGTTTCCTGACGGTTAACGGCCGAAAAATGGCAAAATCGTTTGGGAATTTCATCTTCATAAAAGATTTTCTTAAAGAAAATCCCGCCCGTTTATTAAGATTTCTTATTATTAAAACCCTTTACCGCTCCCCCATTAATTATAAAGAAAAATTGCTTTTACAAACCAAAAAAGAACTGGAGAGAATAGATGAATTTATAGATAAAATTCAAAATGCAAAATGCAAAATGCAAAATGACAAATCAAAATTCAAAATTTCTAAATTTCAAAAAGATTTTGATTTGGCGATGGAAGATGATTTTAATACGCCAAAAGCCGTAGCCGTGATTTTTGAATTAATAAATAAAGGAAACTCTTTAATTGATAAAAATAAAATATCGTTCAATGATGCCAAGAATATTTTAAATCTTTTAAAAAATTTTGATGAGGTTTTGGGAATAAATTTAAAATATGAAATAAAAAAAGTTCCTCTTTCTCAAGAAATCCTCAATTTAGTTAAAGAAAGAGAAAGACATAGGAAGCAAAAAAACTGGAAAGGAGCAGATGAAATCAGAAGCAAAATTAGAAAAATGGGTTATGGGGTAGAAGATACAAAAAAAGGACCAAAATTGAAAAAAGTTGAAAAAGTTGAAATTGACTAATTTTTAGTTTAGTTCTATTATTAAAAAAATGACGGCAAACACTCCTAAAAATTTTGAATTACCCGGGAAAATCCCTCCCCAGAGTTTGGAAGCGGAAAAATCGCTTCTCGGCTGTTTAATGATTGACAATTCAGCTATTTTTAAAGTAGCTGATTTTCTAACTCCACGGGATTTCTATAAAGAAACTCATCAGAATATTTTTCAAGCGATGATTGAACTTTTTGAAAGGAAAGAACCAATTGATTTTTTAAGTATTTCCAACCGCCTCAAAGAAAAAAATCAATTAGAAGAAATCGGCGGAGTCGGTTATTTAACTTCTTGTGTTAATATGGTCCCCACCGCAACTCATGTATTAACCTATGCAAAAATTGTTCAACAAAAAAGAATTTTAAGGAACTTAATTGAAGCAAGCCAGGAAATTGGAATAATGGGTTACAATGAAGAAGAAAATGTTGATATTCTTTTAGATAAAGCAGAGAAAAAAATTTTCAGTATTGCTCAAAGATCCTTAACTCAAAATTTTACACCTATCCGGGAAACATTGGAAGATACTTTTAAAAGAATTGATGAACTTTCTAAACATAAAGGAAGTTTGCGAGGAATTTCAACTGGTTTTCGAGGTTTAGACAATATTTTAGCCGGTTTGCAAAAATCAGATTTAATAATTTTAGCTTCCAGACCAAGTTTAGGAAAATCAGCCCTGGCTACAGACATTGCCCGGAGTGTCGCTTGTAATTATAAAATTCCGGTAGGAATTTTTAGTTTAGAAATGTCCAAAGACCAAATTATTGACCGATTGCTTGCCGCTGAAGCAGATATTGATTTGTGGAAATTAAGAACCGGCCGGCTCTCGGATAAAGGGGAAGATAATGATTTTGAAAGAATCCAAAAGGCATTAAACATTTTAGCTGAAGCTCCTATTTTTATTGATGATGCGGCAAGTTCAAACATATTACAAATGAGAGCAATGGCCCGACGACTGCAAGCAGACAAAGGATTAGGTCTTTTGATAGTTGATTATCTCCAATTGATGGAATCAACCAATCAAAATCAAAGCATGGTTCAGCAGGTAACAGAAATTTCAAGAGCATTAAAGGGTTTAGCCAAAGAACTTCATATCCCGGTTTTAGCTATTTCTCAGTTATCCCGGGCAGTTGAGCAAAGAACTCCTTCTATCCCCAGATTAGTTGACCTTCGGGAAAGTGGCGGTATTGAACAAGATGCAGATGTTGTACTTTTTATTTATCGGGAAGACCGTTATAAACCAAATACAGAAAGAAAAAATATCGCCGATATTATTATAGCTAAACATCGAAATGGGCCGATTGGCAAAGTTGAACTTTATTTTGATGAAACCAGAGCAACTTTTAGAGATTTAGAGAAGCAATACACTGAATACGAATAAACGTTTTATGACGAAAAGTATTCAAAAACTTATTGAGCAATTTTCGAAATTGCCGACGGTGGGGCCGCGAACAGCTGCTCGTTTCGTTTTTTATTTAATCCATCAACCAAAAGAAAAAGCAGAAGAATTGATTAAAGCAATTGAAGATTTAAAAAATAAAATTAAAATTTGTTCCCTTTGTTCTAATTCTTTTGAAGGAGAACAAGAAATCTGTTCTATTTGTTCTGACCCCAAAAGAGATAAAAAAACTATTTGTCTAATTGAGAAAGAAGTTGATTTAGAAACAATTGAAAAAACAAACAAATATAAAGGGAGTTATTTCATTTTGGGAGAAAGCAAAAATTTACAAAAATTAATTGAGAGAATTAAAAATGAAGAAATTAAAGAAATAATTTTAGCTCTTAATCCCACTACCGAAGGAAGGCGATTAGGTCTTGAAATTCAAAGAAAATTAAAAGATTTAGAAATTAAAATCACCCGACTTGGTTTAGGGTTACCAGTGGGTGGTGAATTAGAATACGCCGATGAAGAAACCCTAACGTCGGCTTTAGAAAGCCGACGTTAGTTTCCATTAATTTCCACTAGTTTCAATCTTTATTATTTCTATTTGAGTGAAAGGTTGGCGATGACCTTTTTTTACTTTAGAGCGTTTTTTTGGTTTATATTTAAATATAATTACTTTCTCTCCTTTCCCTTGCTTTAAAACCTTACCAATTATTTTTGCTCCTTTAACTTTTGGAGTCCCAATCTCCAATTTTTTATTTTTTTCCAATAATAAAACATCTTCAAAGACCACTTCTTCGCCTTCTTTTTTATTTAATTTTTCTATTTTAATTTTGTCACCGGGGACAACAAGATATTGTTTACCTCCGGTTTTGATTACTGCTAACATATTAATATAATTTTCAATTATCAATTTTCAAGTTTCTTTTTTTCCTCTGGTTCTTCCAAATTCTCCAGCTCCTCCAACCTTTCAATCTTTCCTACCAATCTCCCAAACCTATTTTGCGCCCTTTCTGAAGCTGTCTTAGCATGGTCAATATGGGAAGTCAATATTGAGAGTTCTCCTTCAAACTTTAATGCCTCCTGCTGAACTGCTTTCATACCACTCAAAATCTTCTTTGCTCCCTTTTCAATCTTTGCTCCTTGAAGTCCGACCATAATGATTTTCAGAAAGTAGTAAAAAGAGTTTGGCGAAACAAAATAAATTTTCTTTTGATAGCCGTAGTCTAAAATCTCGGGCTGATTTAAGGTAATTTCATAGGAAACTGGTTCAGAAGGTACATACATTAAAGCAAAGTCAACTGTCCCCTCGCTTGGCAAGATATATTTTTTAGCAATGTCATCAATGTGCTTTTTTATGTCCCGGATAAAATCTCTCTGGCCAACAGTTTTTTCTTCAGAATTTTCCGCTTTTATTCTTTTAAAATTTTCCATTGGAAACTTAGAATCAATGGGAATAATTCCCTGATTTGTTTTAACAATAGCATCAACAATCTGTCCTTCTTTAAATCTATATTGCAAAGAAAAATTTTCTTTTGGCAAAATTTGTTCCAACAAATCCCTTAAAATCTGTTCTCCAATATTGCCTCTTAATTTTGGTGAACGAAGAAATTCCTGAAATTCTTTTATCCCCCGGCCCACTTCCTGGACCCTGCCAAGTTCGTAAGCCATTTGAGAATATCCGTTTTCAAATTTCTTTCTCAACCCTTCAATATCCTGTTTTAGCATCATTCCTAAATGGGTTTCACCTTGGTCTTCTTTTAATTTTTTCGTTTCTTTTTTAATATAAAAAATAGAAATTCCTATTCCGGCAATCACAATTAAAAAAACAATTAAAATAAAAAGAAAATCAGTCATTATATTATCTTAACATTACTTTATAAAAATTTCAATAATAAAAAATAAAATATAAAGAAAGATTAAAAAAACCGCTTCTCTTTTGGTAATTTTCCGATCGGTTCTGACAAAAAAGAAAAAAAATAGTGCCGAAAATATTAAAAAAAGTCGGGCAATAGCGAAGGGTGAAAAATCAACAATTTTGATTGGACAAATGAGAGCTACTATTCCCAACACCAGGGTAGCAGTAATCACTATCCCTCCCATCAGGTCGCCTAAAATCATCCAGTCCTGGCCTTTTCTGGCTGCCTGAATGGTAAAAAAGGTTTCGGGTAAACAATTTCCTAATCCGACAATTAAAATTCCAACTAAACTTAAGGGTAAATGGAAAATCTGAGAAAAGAAGGTGGCTGATTTAACCATTCCTTCAGCACCTACTAAAAGTAAAATAATTCCTCCAATAATTATTAGTAAATCTTTAAGAAAATTTTTAAAATTAATTGATTCTGGGGCATGGTCATAAATCTTAGAGAACCTTTCTTTCTTTGAAAAAAGCCAGGTAATATAGAAAAGGAAACTTAAAATAAGTAAAATTCCATCACCCCTGGAAAGTTGACCATCAAAAATTAAAAGCAAAGGTAAAACAGCAATAAAGATGGTAAAAAGAGAACTTCCCTGAACTGTCCGACTATTAGCAGTAAGACCACCTTTGGAGATTAAAGCGGCTAAACCAACCATAAGTGAAAGGTCAACAATATTGCCTCCGACTACATCGCCGAAAGAAAGCTCAGGGATTTTATTGAGAGCAGAGATTATACCAACAAAGAGATTTGGTATTGAAACAGCAAAAGCCATTAAAAAGAAGGCAACAACAAATTCTTTCATTTGTAAAAATAAGGCAATTCTGGAGAGAGCCCCAATTAACCACTTATTTGAAAAAGTGAGGAGCAAACAAGAAATTAGAAAAATAAAAATATAAAGCCAAAACATAATTTATTTCAAAAAGTATATGAGCTCGTAAATAATTCCTCCTAAAAATATTAAAATTAGAGGATAAGTTAGAAATTTTCTCTCTGGCCTGATTTTTTGATACATTAATAAAATTAAAATTCCATCAATTCCCAACATTGTTGCGCCCACAAAGGAAATAACCGGGATAAAACTCTTTATTCCAATTAAAAAAAGAATTAAAGGAACAAAACAAGTAATGAGCCAAGCAAAAATCTTCTTTATTTTTAAATCATACCAGAAAACTTTTTTTAAGGTAAGTCCCAGCGCAATAAAAGAAGTAAAAGTAGTTAGAAGTCCAAAACAAAGACCTAAAGATACTATTCCGTCGCCCAAAACATTTCTCAGCCCGGTTAAGGCAGATTCTGTAGTTTGAGGTCCGGTAATGCCTAAAATCAAGTAAATAAAAAAAAGATAAACAATTATTGGAATTAAAATAGCAATAGGGATGATTTTTAAGAGCGAATTTTTCTTTTCTCCCAACATTTCTTCCACTTCCGGAATCAAAGCGGCTCCCCACAAAGAAAAAAGAATAATGCCGTAAGGCAGGAAAATATAAGAAATATCAAAAGAAGGAAAAAGATTTTCAATTGTTATGAATGATCCTCCTTGAAAGAATATAGCAAACAAGATTATAAAAAATAAAACCAGTCCCCAAAATTCAACTTTGGCAATAGCTTTTATTCCAAAATAAATTAAAACGGCCCCAATCGAGAAATAAAGAAGTGTGTAAATTAAAGAATTTCCCCCAAAAATTGGAGAAACTAACTGAGTTAGAAACTCGCCACCAATAATCAAATAAGCTAAAATTGCTCCGAAAAGTCCTAAGATAGTTGATATATAAGCTAAATTTTTGCCCCAGTTTCCCAGATAAATTTTAGCAAAACCAGGCAATCTTTTATAATCCGGGGTTTTTAAACTTAATTCTCCAAAAAATAAATGAATTAAAATGACTAAAGTCCCTAAAATAATAAAATAAATTAACATTACCCAAATACCAACTTTTGAAGCAATGTAAGGCAAAGCAAAAAGACCGACACCAATAATAGTCCCCGCCAAAGTAGATAAAGCAAGAATAAAAGTTTTTATTTTACCCATAATAATTATTTAATAATTAAATAATTAATAGCGTTAGCGTTCTATTAACTTAAGGCCGCTTTTCTAAGGCGATGCATAATGGCAAATCCAATTTCTTTTTCTGGAAAACCTTCAGCTAAAATTACATCCACTTTCTTTTTATCAAATTCGCGAAGGGTTTTAAATAAATTTTGAGCTATTTCTTTTAAGTTTTTTCTTGAACCAACTACTAAAACCAAATTAGCATTTTTGTAAAAGTGTTTATTTTCTTGAGTTGTCATTACTCCGACAATTTTCTTTTGCTTTTTATAATAATCAATAAGGTTTTGAATTTTTGATATTTGCTCTTTGCCCTCGATTAAAATTAGAGGAGCTTTCGGAGCATAATGGCGATATTTCATTCCTGGAGATTTAATTATTTTACCTGCCCCGAAGGGTCGCAAAGGGTGAAGTTTTATGTCTTTCAAAACTTTTTTTATTTTTTCCAAACTAATTCCCCCTGGCCTTAAAATTAAAGGCGGTTTCGTTGTTAAATCAACTACTGTTGATTCCACCCCTACTTTTGTCTTCCCACCATCTAAAATTAAATCAATCTTATCTTTTAAATCTTCAAAAACATGTTGAGCAGTAGTGGGACTAGGTCTAGTAGCTAAATTAGCCGAAGGAGCAGCAATAGGAACATTAGAGGCTTTAATTAATTCTAGAGCAATTTTATTCTTAGGCATTCGAATAGCCACTGTTTTAGAGCCAGCAGTAACCTCATCGGGAACCATTTTCGTTTTAAATAAAACAATAGTTAAAGGACCTGGCCAAAATTTTTTTATTAAAAGTTTTGCCTTTTGAGGAACATTTTTTGTTAATTTAAATAAATCAGAAAAATCAGCAATATGAACTATCATTGGATTATCGAATGGTCTTCCTTTGACTTTAAATATTTTTCTGACTGCTATTTTATTTAAGGCATTAGCTCCCAAACCATAAACGGTTTCAGTGGGAAAAGCCACCAATCCCCCTTTCTTTATAATTTTAGCCGCTTTTTTAATAATATTTTTTTCTGGTTTTTTTTGATTAACTTTAATTATTTCGGTAATCATTATATAAATTTATTGTTCCTCCAGTTTGAATAAATGTGATTCTCATATATTATATAAGAATTTTAAGAAAGAAAAAAGGTCACGTCCTTCCTTAATAAATTCACTATTAAAGAACCACGTAACCGTATATCTCTATTTACGAATTACGATTTTATATTTTAGCAAACTTTATTAAATATGTCAAATCACGAAAAAACAGAAATTTCTATGAAATTTCTGCCTCAATAGTGGTGG
>Ga0210044_10004713_pt1 | contig 18875 bp, 23 predicted proteins | sample CryGey13umfilter_2_FD_183959 | JGI IMG/M metagenome (GOLD analysis project Ga0210044, IMG submission 183959) | Groundwater microbial communities from aquifer in Utah, USA - Crystal Geyser 4/9/14 3 um filter (SPAdes) (version 2) | ecosystem: Environmental > Aquatic > Deep subsurface >... | reverse complement strand
GCGATCAACATGAGCGGCTTCAAGTCGCTCAAAGAAGGTCAGAAAGTGACTTTCGAAGTTGTTCAAGGCCCGAAGGGTAAGCAAGCCTCCAACATCCAAGCGGGTTAATTCCTGTTTGAGGTGTAGCGCTATTATGCATCTGATGCACAAGACATCGGATGCATAACCTGCTCTCATTCGCAGCATGGCAAATTATGTTGGAATCCGATTAAGCAGGCTGATTAAGGAGCGCGCATATACTGCCGGGCGTTGCACCCAGCTCAACTCCAAGTTGTCAGAACTCAAAAAAGAAGCCGCACAGTGCTCCAAAGACCTGAAGCGCTCAGAAGCCAGGGTTGTGGAGTTAGATCGCATGATCGCCACCGCTTCCACTATCGATCCAGCAGACATCAAATCGATTCGCTCCACTCCTCGCCAGTCAGATGGTAAACATGGCTCATTCAGAAAAGAGCTAATTAGGGTGCTCAAGGAAGCAGGTGGGCCAGTAAAAGTAAGTGACCTCATAACACACATGGTCGCTACATTTAATCTGCCGATGAGTACAAGTTCTGAACGAACGCGCGCCCGCGACCTGGTAAGGCGACCGCTCAATGTGTTCAAGACGTATGGCGCAGTTATTAGGATGCCATCCCACCCAGAAACACTTGAAGGTGTGTGGTGCTGGACTGATAACTATGCGGGTGATGACGGCGACGCTTGAAACATGATTTCTGCGGCTCGTTTATGGCCGTGCGAGTAATTGAACCAGTCTGTTGATACACCCGCACTGCAAACCCTCTGGAAAAGCGACCGTATCTGCTGCTTGGTGTTCTTGCGTCGCATGTCCTCACGCCACGCCATCTCGCAGGCATAGTCCAGCATGTACTTCGGCGTAATGCGATGGTAAATGCCAAAGCATGACCGCCGCATCCTGGAGAAAAAGCTTTCCGCTTGATTCTCGTTCACACCATCGTCCCTTGAAAACTCTTCGGAGTGATTCACTGCTTCATGGACGTAACCCATAAGTTTTAGATTCCCATAGGCTGGTAATTCGTCTGAGTAGATTGTTGCGCGTTCATTGACCCATTGCTTCACCAGTGCTTGGATATCGGCTGCATTCTCTGATTTGCACACAGCAACAACGGTGCGTGAAGCTCCTTTCCCAGCCTCGCCAAACATCTCGCGCAGCACGATCACAATGCGCCGGTTCGGGTGGAAAGGAAATGCTGAAGCGCCAACCTTGGAACGGTGCTGGTTGCTGTATTTCGCGGGAACTTGATTCTTGTCCGCTGGCGCAGATTTCTTCTTCTTGCGACCTTTGCGCTTCTTGCCGGAGAAGTGGCCGCCGTCGATTTCGATCACACCATTCATCTTCTCTGTGCTTACCGTCAGCATCACCGCCTCGCGGATCTTGTGCAGCAACGTGAACGAGGTTCGATAGTGCCCTCCGATGATGCGGCGTAGGGTCAGTGCAGCCAATCCCTTCTGATTGATGACGAACGCGAAGATTGCCATCGCCAGCTTGCGATAGCTGATCTTGTGGTCGGCGAACGTCGTATTGGTCGTGACCGAAAAAGTGTGAGAGCAGTGCTTGCAGCGCCATTGCTTGCGTGTGCGGATGTCGTAATGAGAATCCACTACTCCGCAGTCTGGACAGATCTGCTTATCTGCACTACCCCAGCGCATCTCAGCCAAGAACCGGCGAGCCTGGTCATCGCTCATGGATGACAACTCATCGAGCGTGAGCGGTATCGCTTCTTTTGATAACCAGAAATGGGCGGACATGATGGAAGAGAAATTCTGTTTGTCACGATTATATAGAATGATTGTTCTATAAGAAAGAACATTCGATAAACTGTGTTTTAATCGAGCGAACATTCATATACAATCACGCTATGCAAAACCGCGATACCGAATACCTTGGCAAGCTCCAGGACTACTACGCCCAGCATAAGGTGCTGCCATCCTTTACTTCGGTAGCCAAGCTTGTTGGGTTAAAATCGACCTCGGCGGTCGCAGCGATGGTTGGTCGAATGAAAGCTGCCGGAATGCTGGATCAAGCGCCAGATCGGCGTTTGCAGCCAGGCAAGCGGTTTTTCGAGCGTGAGATTGCGGACAGTGTGCGCGCAGGTGCGCCGCAACCAGCCAATGATGCGCTACGGGATGTGGTGTCCATCGATGATCTGATGATTAAGAATCCGTCTCGGACTGTACTGCTGACGGTCAAGGGTGATTCGATGATTGAGGCGGGGTTGCTGCCTGGCGATACGGTGATCGTGGAGCGTGGTGCCCCGACCAGCCCCGGCAATATTGTGGTGGCTATCGTGGACAGTGAATACACAGTGAAGTATCTGGCCCGTGACAAGACTGGCTTCTATATGAAGCCTGGCAACAAGGATTACTCCATCATTCGCCCTAAGGATGGACTTGAGGTGTTTGGGCGGGTAATTGGGGCGTTTAGGAAATGTTAGACATTAAATGGAATTCGCATGATTAATGCGCAAGCTATAGTTCTTCTGGAAATATCATCGAACATTGGCGGAGTGATGTTATGACGAAGACGAAGAACGCCAATCTTTCGGCTGCTAAGAAAGCCAAGAACGACGAGTTCTATACCCGGTGGGTGGATATTGAACGTGAGATGAACGCCTATCTTGAGTACGACCCAGATGTGTTTCGAGGCAAAACGATTTTACTTCCGTGCGATGACCCGGAGTGGAGCAACTTCACCAAGTTTTTTGCATTGCACTTTCAGGACTACGGACTGAAAAAACTAATTTCGACAAGTTATGCGCCTAGCCGAAACGGGGGTGGAATATTCTACACACCAACGCCATTCGAAACGAAAAGCCCAGACTACGACAAGTCGAAATCAATGGATCGCGGGCGGGTGTTCGTCTTGGAAGAGTCCGACATGAATGCGGATGGCGTAATCAATATTGACGATCTTAAATGGTCATATTTGGATGGCGACGGAGATTTTCGCTCCAAAGAAGTAATTGCACTGCGGAATGAATCTGACATAGTTATTACAAATCCGCCATTTAGCCTATTCCGAGAATTTATTGCCTGGCTCATTGACGGCGATGTAAAGTTTTCTGTGATTGGGAGTGGGAGCGCACCCACCACAAAAGAAATATTCCCTCTCATTAAAAATAACAAGCTGTGGGTTGGGAAAGGCTTTCATCAAGGGGATGCCTATTTTCAAATTCCAGATGCAGCGCGCACCTCGTATGCAGATGGTGTATTCGATGAAGATACGAGAACTGTTCACTTTCGCAATATCACATGGTTCACAAACATTGAACATGGACGCCGCCACGAACCGCTGCAGCTAATGACAGCGGAAGACAATAAAAAATTCAGCAAACACAAAGAAGTTTGTAACATTGGTTATCTCAAATATGACAATTACGATGCAATCGAGGTGCCTTATACCGACGCAATCCCAAGTGATTGGGAGGGAGTGATGGGCGTTCCGTTCAGCTATCTGAACAAACACAACCCGGATCAGTTCGAGATTATCGGCATCACCAAAACATGGTTCGGTGCGGCAATAAAGACCTACCCACAGCAGATTCAAGTCAGCGCAAGCGGGCGAAGGACTAAGGTTGGCAAGCTGAACGATGGCGCTGTCATCAAAATCGCGAAGGCTATGGTTGGCAAAACTTACTATGAGGTTAATGGAGAATTCTTCATCCAGACCTACCCTCGCGTTCTTATCAAAAAGAAGGTCATATCATGAAAGCTGACTTGAAAACGTATTCGGTCAAGGAAGTAACCGAAGGGTTTGTTTATAACGAGTTTGAGGGCAAGGGGTTGTACGGCCTCTCTGGCAAACTCGTAATTCAACCAGAGTATCAGCGGAACTACATCTATGGAGACGGGAAAAAGGATGTTGCCGTGATTGACTCACTTCTGAAGGGGTATCCGCTCGGGCTGATCTACTTCAATGACGGTGGAGTCCATTTGGAGGTTCTTGACGGCCAGCAGCGAATCACGAGCGTTGGGCGGTTCGTGACTGGCAAGTTCGCGATCAAACGCGACGAAAAAGAGCAAACATTTTCATCGCTCCCCCAGGAAGATCGTGACACGATTCTGGATAGCGTGTTATTGATCTATGTCTGCAATGGCACGGAGATTGAAATCAAAAAGTGGTTTGAGACCATTAACATTTCTGGCGTCCGGCTGACCGATCAAGAACTATTGAACGCACTTTACTCCGGGCCATTCGTGACAGAAGCGAAAGCATATTTCTCAAATTCAGGGAACGCACTCCAACAGAAGTGGGCCGCGTATGTGAAGGGCGACCCAAAACGTCAGGAGGTACTGGAAGTCGCGCTGAGTTGGATTGCAGCATCGAAAGGAGTGAGTATTGACCGCTACATGGCGGATCACCGACACGACAAGGTGATCGACGAGTTAAAGGGTTACTTCACATCAGTTATCGACTGGATCGGCAGTGTGTTCAAAAGATCGCCAGACAAGGAAATGCGCGGTCTTGAGTGGGGGAGGCTCTATGAAGAACATCACAGCAAGCCGTACAACGCAACTGCAATTGAAGTGAGACTTGACGAACTGAGAAGTGACCCTGCTGTTCATAATGTAAAAGGAATCTACGAGTTCCTGCTTGGTGGAGAGAAGCAGACTAACTTGCTTGATGTTCGCCTATTTGACGATAAGACAAAACAACTGGCTTATCAGAAACAGACATCGGTAGCTCAGGCAGCAGGCAAGTCAAACTGCCCATTGTGCGCAGTGGGGAACAGCACAAACGCGACAAAAATTTGGACACCAAAGGAAATGGATGCCGATCATGTATCAGCATGGTCCAAGGGCGGAAGCACTGACATCTCGAACTGCGAAATGCTCTGCGTGACACACAATCGAGCTAAGGGAAACCGCTGATGCCAATGGTTATTCCGTCCGATAATCATTGGCATCAAGACAAAATGGCAGATTTTTTACATAATTCCGGTACAGAAAAAAGAAGACCGAAGTTTTCACTACGTCCTCCAGTTGGAGGTGTTCTTGTTACATAATCACCCGCCCTCGATCTCCGAACCCGCGTGGCCGCACATCAATGTTTGCAAGTGATGTCAGTAATAGCTTGCGACAGTTAAACTGTGTCGTGGAAGATTGAAGCCAGGCACCTTTCTCGCGCTCCAACCAGCCGGCCGCAAACGCATCACCAGCTTCAAATCCAGCGTTCCATGCTTTCACCCAATCCCCGTTGGGATTCACAGCCACATGGATAGATAGCTCCCCAAATCCTGCATCGCCTACATATCCGCGAGCTTGCAATCCGATGGGAAGGGCGAAATCAAAGATTCGCCCATCTCGCCGATGATGGGCATTTTCCTGTGGTGCCCAGTTGTAATTGTCAGGCCGAAGAGTGAACAGCTTTTGACGCAATCCCTCATTGATCGCACAAACCATCAAGTTGCGCCAGGCACGTTCGCGCTCTGTACGGTATTCGATATCGAAGGCTGATGGCGGCAAAGTGGAAATCAGCTCTGGAACTGACTTGTCCAACCACTCAAAACTAAACTCTGGATCGGCTGGATAGCCGAACTCTTGTAGTCGTTTATCAAAGCCCTCATCGTCCAATAAATCGTAGTCAGGTGAAACTTGCTGCTGGATTAGATCGGCGAGCAACGCAGCGTGTGACTTGCGACCTAGTGCGGCAGCAATGGCTTCGGTAAGGTGTGAAGATTTGATATCAGGGTATTCGGTGCGAAGAGATTTCTTCAGTGATGCAAGTGCGGATTCAGCTAATGGAATCGATGCCATGATGGCCTCCAATCAAATTAAGTCGATGTCCACCGATTACGCATCGACCGGATTGAAGGTCGTGCAGCATGCTGCAATTGATGTCTGTTCTAACCCGGTGGCAGGTTTGGCTCAGACGGCCTTGCCAATAATGTAGCAAGGTCAGATGCGGCAGGCAAGCGGTAATGAAAAAGGCCAAGGAAAAATCCTTGGCCTTTGGTTACTTCTTTACAACTACTTGTTTTATCGCCGTTTGTGCATCAGATGCATAATAGCGACCATATCGATGCTGAGCGCGCGTTTACAGCACGTCAAGCTAGGTATTTCAACCCGTCTTCCCGCCCCACATTCAGCCTCGCTGATATATTAGGGGAAACTGACGTGGCAGTTGTGGAGGAAAGGCTGGTATTTCCTTCCACATGGCTGCCGACGCAGCCGCCGAAGCGGTATCGTGAGGAGCATATCCTCACCTACGCGCAGGCGATCGCGGAAAGGGCAGGCCTCACCGGCTCGTATGCACGTTACGTGCGCGAGGCCTTAGAGGCAGGGTTTGGAGAGGAAGAAGCAATCGTCTTCGCCAACTTGACTCGCGCTGAGCGAGCTGAGGCGTTGAGGCTCGGATGCGTCCAAGTCCACGTCGAAGTGGAAGCGGATTGTCTTGTCGTCGAAGTTGACACAGGCAACCCCTTCGCAGCGCTTGCTGCGTTGAAGCGCTAACGCGCTTGAGATTCGCCCTGATAGACGGCGTTTCTCTTAATCGAGAATAGTCTATCCACGCAGCATCGTGATCTCGTTTGGGAGCCCTATTAGGGAACTCGGACTTGGTAATTGCTAACGCTCCATAAATGAGCGTTGCCTATTTGGCGAAGCCATCCATGATTCACTTCATGGATGGCATTTTTTCGTCCATCGATCAGGTATCACAAGCTTGTGAAGGGCTTTTATCGTCACAACGTCGGTATTTTCTTCTCGGACATTTATTGCCGTTGTTCAGCGGCTTTTAAGGAGAATCTACATGCAAGAAATCATGAAAAAATACGCGGGAAAAGTGCTTTCCGAGATCACCTTGATGGTGGTCGAAATGAAGGAAAACTTCGACGCCATGCCGGGTGACTGGCTGGCTGATACGGCAGGTGAGGCCGTTGATCTGCCGGAAGGAAGGCATTATCTGGTAACAAAAGCGGATGCTGATCTGATCCGCGCTGCAGGAGGCGTCGTCTATGACAACTTCATCGGGAAGCTTTCCGTGTGGAGTATGCAGGGCGAACCGTTCCCTGAGTCTTAAATCGTAGTTTCACGCCGTCACTCCTCTTGGGGTGGCGGTTTTCTTTTTCTTAGAAAGGATGGTGCTGAGATCAAAAAGAAAGGAGAAATGGTTAAGAAAAATTCATTGGAAATCTTTCGATCTAGTGTGAATAAGTCGTGATTTCGCTTATTGATAATCTTATTGGTATCTGTAAGTTATTGATGTAGAAAAAAAATAAAAAAGTTCTAAAAAAGGTCTTTTGATGCTGTGTTTTTGGCATCTTCTTGGTGAATATCCTATAACGGAGGGGACTTATTCACCTCTCCACTTTTCCTTGAAAGGGGAAAAAATGAAACAAATCATCAACTGCACACCACATACGATCTACGTATCAAACGAACTGGGTGAAATTACCCAGTCGTTCGATCCAAGCGGGGTGTTACCCCGATTGACAACCTCGCAAGAGGTGGTAGACGAGGTGGAAGGGATACGCATCACCAGAACAAAATACGGTGCGGTCGAAGGACTGCCCGCCCCCGTTGAAGGTGTGTATCTTCTGTGTTCAAGCTTGGTTGCCGGGGCGGTTCGCCGTCCTGATGTGATAAGCCCCGACACAGGGAAAACGGCCGTCCGAAAGGATGGCCAAGTGGTTGCAGTTAGAGGTTTCCAAACCTTCTAACGGCGATCGCTAAGGAGCGCTAACGCGCTTGAGATTCGCCCTGATAGACGGCGTTTCTCTTAACTTGAGAATAGTCTATCCACGCAGCATCGTGATCTCGTTTGGGAGCCCTATTAGGGAACTCGGACTTGGTAATTGCTAACGCTCCATAAATGAGCGTTGTCTATTTGGCGAAGCCTCTGTGATTCATCTCACAGAGGCATTTTTTCGTCCATCGTTCAAGTGTCACAAGCTTGTAAAGGACTTTTATCGTCTGTTTTTAGCTATCTTCTTTCTGGATATAGTCTCCGGGAATACACCCCGGATCAAGGCTTTTAAATTTTTAAGCCTCACGGCGGCCTGTCGTCCCTTCATCAGGGATGGTGTAACAGGTTTTTCTCTTGAAAGGAGAAAAAGATGAACAAGCAACAACTTCAAGATCGCTTCAACGCCGCAAAGGAGGCTCTCATGGCCGTTGCATGGTCGAAGCCGGCCAAGCATCCACTTGAGGGCGATTGCCCGACGGTGGACGGAATCCCGTCGAGAGACGGGGCTTTTCTGTCAACCCCGTTGGGGTTGATGGAAAAAGAGCGTACCCAGCATTACAAGGGTATGGTCAGGTCGGGGTTCTCCCCGGACGGCAACCGCCGCGATTACGAGGAGATTTACTCGTACACATGGGAATGGGTATGGGCGAAAGCCTTGCCTGAAAACCCGTCCGTCGAAGAGGCGGCGGCGTGGGAAATCAACCAGAAAATGGTTGGCGACTTCATTGCCGCCGAGGCGGCACGTCAGGCTGCTGCTGAGGCTGCCGAGGCCGAACTGTCGGAGAAGTTTTCCGACAGGGAATGGCACTGGGACGCCCTGAAGCTCTTCTCCGAAGAGCTTCAGGAGTTCCGTGCATGGAAGAGGATTGGCGGCTCCAACCAAGGTATGGGTTGGGTCGTGCTTCCTGACGGAAGTCTCCGCGAGGCGGACTTCGTGCCGACGCACCCTCACAAGTCAAACCCAGACGGCGTTCTGGTTTGGCTGGAGATCAACCCAGGCGAGCTGGCCATTGCTTGGCGCAAGTCAAGCAATGCGTCCGAACACGAGTTTGAAGTGTTCGCTCAGCCGGAGGTAGTGACTCCGGCGCAGAAGGCCTTTATGGCTGAACGCGAGGCTGAGTTTGAGGCAGCCTGGGCTGGTCGTACTGGATTGGCATCCGGCAAGGAGTCTCCATCCGTAGGTAAAGGATGGGGCTTTGGTGAATCTGAGGCTGAAGTTGAAGCTGATGTGAAGTACACCTTGGCTGACCTGGCCGCGAAGTACGGCAAGTAAGAGATTCGCCCTGATAGACGGCGTTTCTCTTAATCGAGAATAGTCTATCAACACCTGGCATGGTGACCTAATTGGTAATTGCTAACGCTTCCTAAATAAGCGTTGCCTCCTGGCGAAGCCTCTGTGTTTACTCACAGAGGCATTTTTTCGTCTCAATCACGCCGTTCCTGCAGACAATGAACAGCTATGTTGTTTCGGATATTGCCAGCGGTTTGCTAATCCTTGTGTATATCCCTTTCAGTCCGGTTTTTATTGCTACCCAATCCCCATCTTCTTCGTAGAAATCAATTTAAGGAGATAAACATGAAGTCTGATTTAACAATCCCTCAAATCGCCCGGATGTTGTCGGAGCGTGCTGAGGACGTAGCAAAATACCTCTTCCCAAACGCTAAACGAGAATGCAGCGAGATGGTCGTGGGTTCTATCCACGGCGAGGAGGGTAACTCCCTCAAGGTCTGCATTCGCGGCAAGAAGAAGGGGGTCTGGGCGGATTTTGCAGCTCAGATCGGTGGTGACCTGGTGGATCTATGGATGCGAGTCCATGGAAATTCCAAGGGCGAGGCGTTGAAGCAGATACGCGAGTATCTCAACATCAACGAGTTCACCGTCCCGCCACCTGCAGCTCCGGTGAGGGAGAAGGTCGAAGTCGTCCCGGAAGCCATGAAGCCTATCCATCCCCGTTATCACAAGGAGATCATGGAGAAGCTCCATGCAAGCAACGAGGCGTTGGCGTATCTGACCGGCTGCAAACGTGGGTTGGACATTGATACGATCAAGCACTTTGGCCTTGGGCTTTCCAAGCCCTTCAACAGAGCTGATGGTGCGGAGGTTGCCGATGCGGTAGTGGCTCCAATGCGCTTCCCGGATGGTAGCTTCTCCAATCGTTCGGCCTTCATCACGGTTCCGGGATTCACTAAGAATCCGTTGGACGATGCGGGCTGGATGCGTGGTATGCCTACGGTGTATTACTCGGACGCCATCAAGGATCAGACCACACTTTTCGTGTGCGAGGGCTTGAAGGACGTTTGGAGACATTGGCAGGCGTTCAAAGTCATGGGCTATCTCGACAAGGTGTTGTTGTGCACATCCACGCACGGCAGCGCTGTTCCAGTCGAGTGGCAAACTCCAGAGTTCTGGGCTCGCTTCAAATACGTCTACCTTGGTCAAGATAACGACAAGGCTGGTGAGATGAATGCACTCAGAGCGGCATCGCATGCAGGCCGCGAGGTCCAGCGTGTAGCAGTTCCGGAGTTGTTCGGTAAGGATTGGACTGATTTTTGGCAGAAGGGTGGTACATCTGCTGAATTTCTTGATCTGGTGCGTAAAGCTCCCGGCATCAAGTGCTTTCCTGAAGAGCAAAATTAACACCAACACCACCTCATATTCTGGGGTGGTGTTATTTTTTGTATAAAGTATAGTTTATGTTTGAATCCGGTTTTACATTCGTCTATCTGTATGTATTTAAAAGAAATATTGTTGATTTCTGGCGATATGGCTAGTTGCCTTTTTGTGTTGTTTGACATTTTCTGCGCCGAACAATACCATTGCGCTTGCTCATATCTTCAAGGTATTCCATGTTCAAAATCGTGTTTGTATTTTTCATTCTTCTGTCCAGTTCCTCTGTCAGTGCGGAAGTATTCAAGTGTCTGGATGGTGACCGTACTTCGTATTCCAACGTCCCATGTGTTGCGTCTCGCGAGGAGATGAATGCGAGCGTGACCATCTCATCAATGGCGCCTAGCAAGGAATCGGAATGCCAATTCTACCGTCGGCAGTTGCAAACGATCGATGCAGCGCTCTCTGGTAGTCCTTCCATGAAAGATCGATGGGAAACCAGAAGGGCGGAGACGGTGGAAAGGCTGACCGGATGCGACCAAGAGGCAGGTGAAGCTGTTGGTGGGAAAAAACTTGTGGTGGGCATAGAAAAAACCGCCACCCAGTGAGGTGACGGTTTCGTATTGCTATTTTGCTTGAATGAGTGGCGCATAACGCTGTTTCGCCGTTTCAAGCTCTTCTGGCGACATTGCGAGACTTTGCCAGATTTCCACTGCCCGGGCATGGATGCGTCGTGACAGTGGCATCTTTACCTGCTCCGGGCCATCCCAGAAGATCAGTTCGGCCATATCCATCTTCTCCTCACAGATCTCCGACACCAGCTCGGCCGGCATGCGATTCACGCGCAGCTCGACAGTGAAATCACCGTCCATCGCCTGCACGCTTGCTGTTTTGGAACGGCCATTCTTCGCCCAGATTTCCGGGGTCTTTCTCAGCAGATCTTCGACGATCTTGCTGGTCAACCTTGCCTTCTTTCTCATGATTTATCCTGTGTTTTTGCCTCGATCCCATATCTTGGCGGTATGCTTCAGGGAGAGGATGTCGTTTTGGTGCTGATAAATACGCCGCAGGCGTTTTTTATGCGCTAGAAGCGCTTGTTGAGGATGGTATTGTTTCGACAAAACCGGTCTTGCGACGTGTCGCTGAGTTGTGCGGAGCACTTTTGCGCTATACTGCGCTTGTTGATAATTCCATTGTTTTTATTGCTCGCAACTTCACCTCTTCATAGTGAACCGATTTTGGTTCTATTTTTAAGGAAGCTACATGATTAAAGTGCAACTCATCACGATGCTCAACTTGCAAGACAAGATGAACTCCATCGTCAATACATCCTGGCGTTCGGCCGGCTACAACTGGATGCGTGCTGTCATGGTCGAGGCGGTTGAAGCTATCGAGCATCACGGCTGGAAGTGGTGGAAGAAGCAAGAGCCCGATCTGCCGCAAGTTCGTATGGAGCTGGTCGACATCTGGCACTTCATGCTGTCGCAAATCATCATTGAAGGCCGTAGCCGTAACAACGAGCTGCTCGCTGACGACATCATTCGCCTGCTGAGCCAATACAATGTTCGCGAAAACACGCCTGCTCTGATCGATTCGCTGCAAAGTCTGGTTGGCTCGTCTGCTGCCGGTTCTCTTGATATCAAGGCGTTCTCTGCGGCGCTTGCCGGTTCCGGTTTGTCCTGGGATGATCTGTATTCAACCTATGTGGCCAAAAATGTCCTGAATCAGTTCCGTCAGGCAAACGGTTACAAGGACGGGACCTACATCAAGGATTGGTCTGCGATGAAGCTGACTCATACATCCATTGACAATCGTGCTCTGGAAGATAATGATCACTTGCATGACATCATGCAGTTCATCGATCCTTCCATTGAGCAGTATGTGGAGATGCTGACCACAAACCTGGAGCATCGCTATGCTTGCGTCAAAGAAGCGGCGAGCGCATAACCTGTAACAACCAACATCCTGACGCCACTGCTGTCGGGATGTTTTTCTTTTTGCGATCGAAGTTTTTATGAGCCAAGAAGGCAGAGATTTAGCAATCAAGGAAGGGCAGGTGAGGCTGCTCTTAGCCGCTACTCCATTGTCATTGGCTTCCGGGGTTGTTCTGTTTGGTTTGGTGACAATCGCTGTCGGTATTGATCATGTTCATCCATATTTGATATTGCTGTTTGTGTTCGGATGGATTCAGCACTTGGCTGCTTCTATTTACGTGGGAATGTCGTCTCTCCATGTTCATCTAAAATTAACGGTGTTTAGGATCGCTGTATTTGTCTACGCTGCAATTTTTGGAGTGGATATTCTTGGAATCTATCTACATAGCGACTACTCGCAAAGGATATTTCTTTTACTTGCCATGATGGGGTTGACTGCCGGCGGCGTGCTGTCTTTTAGTGCTGACAAGCGAGTGTCGATTCCATTCTATATTGCAACGATATTCCCTGTCGTTGCTGCAATGTTCCTTGATTTTGACACGTTCAATATCTACGCGGCCGGTGGGTTTTTTTACTTGCTGTTCATGCTGTCTGTGTTAGTCCGACTGAATGCGAGTGTTGTGAAGTCGCTTGAGAGTGAGTACATCTCATCCGAGTCGATTAAAAAACTGGAAAGAGTCCGGACTCGACTGGAAACGAGCGAGACGCGTTATCGTTCTTTGGTTGTTGCGTCGCGTGATGGCATTGTCGTACTGCTTGAATCGGTTGTGGTGTTCTCCAATCCATCATTCAAGGCATTGGTTGGTGCCAACATAGATGACAAGTGCTTTATTGACTATATTTCCGAGACGGATCGTCATGCAGCGGCTCAAAACGAAAAAAGTGTGCTGGCAGGATTCAATCCGGGCAATCAGGATCTTCGTTTAATGTGTGGTGATGGAAATATCAGATGGATCGAGTTGAATTCCGTCCTTATGTCATGGGCAGGCCATCCTGCTGTAATGAGTTTTGTAAGAGACATCACTAATACCATGGTGATGCAGTCAAAACTGAATACTGTTGCCGCCTACAAAGATGAAATGGAGAGAATGCTTGTGTCTGTTGCCGAAGAAAAACAGCGTTCTATAGGTCGAGAGCTACATGATAATCTCGGTCAGGAATTAACGGGTTTGTGGCTGCAAACGCAAAGTCTGTCAAATAAGCTGGCTCGCGCCAACTCCAGTTCTGATTTTATTAAATCAGCAAATTTTATTTCCGAGCGTACTAATGTGGCAATGACGCTATGCCGAGATTTGGCGCATGGATTATCACCATTTAGTTTGGATTCCGATGGCTTGCCGTTGTCGCTTGGTGATCTTGCTACATCGGTTTCCTACTCGACTGATATTGATTGCAAATTCGTTTGCAAATATAGCTCATTGAGGATTCGCCCGGATGTTTCAACTCATCTTTATCGAATTACGCAAGAGGCTGTCAGTAATTCTGTTCGTCATGGAAAGTGCAGTAAGATATTGATATCTCTCCATCTGGCAAACGGCATGATTTCCTTATCCATTAAAGATGATGGGGTTGGGATCGTTTCTGACATTATGGCGCATTCTGATAGGCGTAGTGGTATTGGGATGCAGCTCATGCTATATAGAACGGCTCAGATAGAGGCTGAATTAAAGTTGCAAAGACCCGATGAGGGTGGTATTGAAGTGATCGTCAATATGGAGTATTGGGATGAACGTAGAAAATCGAAAGAAGCTACTGTTAATTGATGATCATGTGATGGTAAGGAGGGGGCTTTCAGAATTTCTGGGGGCTGAGCCAGATCTTATTGTTGCGGCAGAAGCGAGTAGTCGTGAGGAGGCGATATCCATCGTCAAAAGCGACATTGAGATCGATGTCGTATTGCTTGATCTTACACTTAAGCACGTAGTTGAACTTGGACTGATTCGCCGCATCCATGTTATTCGCCCAGAAACTCCAATATTGATCGTATCCATGCATGACGAAAAACTTTATGCGGGCCGGGCTATGGAATACGGTGCGAGCGGGTACGTCATGAAGCAGGAGCCTGGCGATGTGCTAGTGGAGGGGATAAGAGCTGTTGTACGCGGTGAGATATTCCTGAGTGAGAATGCACAACTAGCAATCGATGGTGCAAAATTCAGCGAGGAAGGGCAGAAACTCACCCCTATGGAAGAAGAGATTCTTCAGATGATTGCCGAGGGGAAGAGTAGCGTTCAGATCGCCGAGGAAAAGTGTCGGAGCATCAAAACCATCGAGACGCATCGTTCGAATATCCGCATCAAGCTCGGGCTCAAAGACGGCGCTGATCTAATTCGGTATGCTGCAGTAAAATTCAATCTCGGCACTATTTCCTAGTAATTTACTATGTCTTTGAAAATCAGGGATTCCCTGATTGATGGTGGTCGCGTTCACTCGTAATATCCTCCCACAAAATAAAAATGGTTTTACCGAAGGATGTTTTTAATATTTTCAATTACGAGGATCATCATGCAACTGGCATCATCAAGGGAGTATATTCGGCAGCTTGGAGGGGAAGTTCTTTCTGGGGATTTCATCAAGCATCGCACCATGTCCGATGTTTTTAAAACAATAGCATCCGCAAGCAATGCGGAGTTGTGTTGCGTTGATAAAAAGGGCAATACACTGCTTCATCATGCTGCGTCAATCAGCGACGGCAAGCGTATCGTCAAGGTTTTGCTGGCGCGTGGTTTGAGCGCTACGGCAGCGAATGATGAAGGCATGAAGCCGATCCATTACGCAAAGACTGGTGACATCGCCATAATGCTCTTGTCTGAAGGCTCCAAGATTTAAACGGTTTTCCATGAGTAGTAGTAATAGCAATTATGGCCGGAGCGATCCGGCCTTTTTTTATTGGCGCGGAATGTTCATCTTCTTTGTGAACCGCGTGGTTCCAACTTAAGGAGAAATTGATGAAGAAAAATCCAAACGAGATGATGTTGATGGGGATGACTTGCCCGAAGTGCGGCAGCTTTGGTCCGTTCGAGATCGCGGCAATCATTGCTGTCATGGTGAGTGACGGCGGTGCTGATATCGGAGGCATCGAGCCAATGTGGGGCGATGAGTCTGACTGTACGTGCCCGGCATGTACCCACACAGGTATCGTCGAAGACTTTCGTGGCGGTTCGCTGTCCAAGAAAGAGTTGGAGGCGCTGGGGTACGAATTCTTGGTTGACCAAGACAACAAGGCATTCATTTACTTCACCACCCCTGACGATGAGCCGTCAGAATCCTTCCTGGATGAGTCTGATGCGATTCGCGCTGCGTCAGCTAACGCCAAGGAGGTGTATGAGATATCTCGTTGCGGTAACTGCGGCAGAGTGCATAACGAGCAGACGCTGGTTGCGATCAAGGATATGTCCGAGCGTACAGATCCTGGTAGTGTCGTCCCTTCTGGGGAATGTCCGGATTGCGGCGCTTTGTGTTACCTGATCGGATGAGCATCATGTCCAAAAACATGAGGGTGATTACGCGCGACCAAGATGAAAACATCCCGAACGGGATGGCTGCGATATACATGGATAATCATGGTTGGGTTGGGACTGACAATGGAAATCCTCTCACGGGGTCTCCGGCGTTATTCCCAGAAGCAGAAGCTCGTGCACTCATGTATGCGTGGGGATTCTTGATGTCGAAAGGCGTCAAGGTTTTTCCGGCAAACACGCCGCGTGAGAAATACATCGACTTTCCTGGGCTCGTCCTGTTCGATGCCTTTCCGGAATCTCAGGAGGTGATCGACTGGATGGATCCGGCGAAACAGTGCCTGTAGTGAAAAAATAGCAGTACCAGCCTCAGTGTCGAAACGACACTGAGGTTTTTCTTTGTGCTATCTTTGTTGCAAAGGAAAAATCATGACCAAATCTGAACTTGTTTCCAATCTTGCTAAGAAGTATCCGCTTCTCACGCAATCCGACGTGAAGGCCGCGGTCGATCTCATCATGGAGAACATATTTCTGACCCTGAAAGGCGGCGGGAGTGTGGAGGTGCGTGGCTTTGGTTCATTCCAGGTCAACCAGCGGCCCGCTCGTTCTGCGCGCAACCCAAAGACCGGAGAGGCGGTCTCTGTCCCGGCAAAAGCCGCCCCTCACTTCCGAGCAGGCAAGGGATTGCGTGACCTAATAAACAAATAGTTTTTTATCATCTCGATTTTCTCATCTTCTGGATGTTCAGTTCTGTGCAGTATGTTGACTACAGAACGAACGTTCTCTACCATAGGAGGTGAAGGAGATGAGCATGACAACCAGCAAGACCCAGGAAACGATCCTAAGAAACGGCGGAGCCGAATTGAATGAAGACTTCATTCGCCATCGCTCTCTCTATGATGTGATCCAAGCGATCGCTTCAGCATCTACTGAAGCGCTCCATCAAACCGATGAGACTGGAGCAGGGTTGCTGCATTTCGCTGCCAGACTCAAGGATGGATTGCCGATCGTGCGTGCGTTATTGAAAAAAGGACTGGACCCATCCATCAAGGATGGTATGGGAAACAAGCCGATCAACTACGCAAAGACAGCAGAAATGACTTTGTTTCTGTTGAGAAACCCCGCAAGTCAGCAACAATAGCCAAGAATCGATAGAAAGCCGTTCCCAAAAGGAGCGGCTTTTTATCGTCTGCAGAATCCCATCTTCATCTCGAAGTAGCCGCAACCGCGGTAATTTAACGCCCTGAAGGGCATTCAAGGAGATGAAAAATGGAAGGAAAAACCAAAAACGACGCAATCGAGTTCCTGCGTGGTGTTGCTGCAGAACACACGCCCAGCAACGCCCGTCGTTACTCGTATCGTGTGATGACGGATGGGGCGGCTATTGCCAACGCATTCGGGTTCCAGGTCGATCTGAAACCTGCTGAGGGCAAGGTCGTTGCGATCAATGACAACTGGGTGGTGGTGAAGACTGCCAGAACAGAGTTTTTCGTGGCGTTACGTGATCTGCTGCGCGCCATTCCGGAGATTGGTGAAACGGTTTGCATCACGCCGTATCACCGCCGTCGTTTTGACGGTAAGTTGATCGGTACGCCTGATGAAAGCGTCTCTGGCGGCCTTCGCTGCTCGACGATCATTCTGGGCGATTCCAGCAGTCGCATCCCGCTGGATGTGAGCACGCTCAAATCCGGTTATCTGAAGGAGATGGTCAATCAGGTCGACAAGATGCCCGCAGGCGATGGTATTCGTAACATTGCCAATGCACTGGTCGATGCCGGCGGCGACAGTCCTGCATTGCTGAGCTATCAAGATCCCGAGGATGAGGATTGCATTGCAACACCGCCATCTTTGGAGTTTGCGATCAACACGAAGAAGTTCCAGGGTTCGCTCTTCATCGAGTATGACCGAGCCATGGACTACTACAACGTGTTTTTGAAGTCCGGCGGGATGGTTATGAGCCGCCACGAGAACGTCGATTTCACGTCGCTTGGCCAGGTCGTACTTGACTTGGTTGACGATGGCGAGTGGAAATTCGCTAAAGTCGAGGTGCTGAAGAAGGCACCGAAGAAAAAAGCAGCATAGCAGTATCAAGCCCTCGCACTTAGTGCGGGGGTTTTTCTTGTTGCAATTTGTGTGCGCTCACAGTACAATTGCGCTGATTCTTAAAATTGATGGTTTGTGTCATAGATAGTTGATTTGAATGCAAAATTTTGGTAAATCCAAGCGAATCGGCGATACGCTTTCTAGCGAACAGCAGGGTCAACTACCCCGGCCTTCAGGCCGGAGCTTGGAAGTGCAGTAAGAAGCTCGGTTGACCAGCCTAAGTTACGGAAACGTAACTACGTTGTACCCGTAAAGGGTAGGCCGTATCTGTACGTGGCAAACACCACTACAGCTACGCTCTAACGAAGTACAAGACCGACGTTGGGATGCTTCCTCAGTCCCGACCTCTCGAAGCGGCAGGAGTAGACAAGCGAAGGGTAAGCACGAAACAGCTTGTCGCAAAGTTCAAAGTACCGAACTGAAGCTGCGTTACAACATTGGCGAGGGGAGCGAACCGAAAGGTTCCGTCACAAGGTGCGTAAGCACATTTTGGAGAAACAAGTGTCTGTATTGGTGATCGACAAGCGAAAAGATTGGTTTTTATGTTGGTCGAGTGGCGGTTCTCGCAACCGGTAGTTTCAATATTCAGACCGCGCAAGGTGTCGTACAAGGTATATCACATAGGCATTGCAGGGCAGTCCAGCGTGCTGATGGATATGGTTATTCAATCGTGGCAAAAATGGAGAGTGAACAGGTAAGCCACAAAGCAGGGAACGCTTCGCGATCCGCGCTCTACCCACCGGCCTAAAGGTCGATGTTTCACGCGCAAAAAGATGAGTTATCTTTCTTTTTTGGTGTTCTTTTTTGTGGCTATTTATACCTTCGTTGGACTTTTGCGAAGAAAAAAGCCCGGTGTGGAATTTTTCACGTTCATATTCATCGCGTCTTTTGTATTGTTCTTGACGTGGTGGCATGAACACTCAAAGGCGGGCACTGATGAGCGTGTTGTTAGTGCAACATTGTTTCTGTAAATTCGAATTCATCCGACCTGGCGCACGCGCAGAACGGCTCGCCAAAGTCAGCGAGGATCGCAGGCGGGTTCTTCGGGGTTATATTACCAGCAACCTTGA
>Ga0210044_10004712_pt1 | contig 18880 bp, 13 predicted proteins | sample CryGey13umfilter_2_FD_183959 | JGI IMG/M metagenome (GOLD analysis project Ga0210044, IMG submission 183959) | Groundwater microbial communities from aquifer in Utah, USA - Crystal Geyser 4/9/14 3 um filter (SPAdes) (version 2) | ecosystem: Environmental > Aquatic > Deep subsurface >... | reverse complement strand
GCAGATCCGCAGCCTGGACGAAGTACTGGTTGAGCGAGGTATAGTTAATGCGATCAATCGCCTTATCGTTCAAGGTTATTCGCACGCCGTGCCCACTGACCGTGTCGAAACCGGCATAGGACTTGAGCTCACCCAGCTCCTCAACAAGCTGGGGGGAGGAGTGGCGTTCGATTATGGCGCGGACCTCATCGCGACGAGCCTGAACATCCTCAAGGCGCCTCTTTAGCTGTTCCTGTTCGGTAGAAAATGTCGTCAGCAGCTGTTTTTGCACCTCGATTTGATCGAGTGGATATGAGCCGACGTAGACCGGAGTGGTGCCTATTTGAAGAGCCAGAATGACTCCGATCACCAGACCGATGGAAACAAATGAGACCTCAACTAACCTGGTACGCATTGAGCAGGAAGATAATTACTAGATATGGGAAGTTGTAGTTCTTGCGCTTAAACGGGAATTTGGTACAATGACGTGATTTGATCCTTCACAACTCGGACGCGCAGACCGCTAGGCAGAGAGAAGCGCAAGAAACGAACAGGTCGATTATACCAAAAATTAAAATAAAACGTCCTATGTATTCTTCTTGCCCTTCTCTCTGCTATGCGATGGCACGGGAACAAAAAGACCCCCCGAGCCACTCATACAAAAACAAAGCTTGGTGTTTCCTCTTTGATCTTTATCAAAATCAAACACACAAAACAGGCAGCCGTTACGGTTCGGCTAAAAACAAAATCCAAAGTATGGCAGATTCACTCTACTATTAGTGAAAAGAGGGGATTGGTCTCCCTTCTCTCCATCGCCTCCCCGAAATTACAGCCTCAGGTGTCACTCTCAAACTTTATTGCGACACTCTGATAGGCTTCGGGGGGCGTGGAGTACACTTATCATCAAAACGTCCAAAAATGGGCGTTTTTTTGTGCTATGCTCGGCCCATGATAGGAATCTTCGACTCGGGCTACGGCGGACTGACCGTGATGAAGGAGGTCGTGGCACGACTACCCGACTACGATTACCTCTACCTGGGGGACAACGCCCGCACACCTTACGGAAACCGCAGCTCGGAGACGGTTACCCAGTTTGCGGATGAGGCCGTTCGCTTCCTCTTTGAGCAGGGGGCCCAGCTGATTCTTTTTGCCTGCTTCACCGCCTCGGCTCTGGCCCTCCCCACCCTACAAAAACGTTTTCTTCTGGACCCCGCCTCGCCCTATAAAGATCGCAAGATTCTTGGAGTACTCCGGCCGCTCGCGGAGTATGCGGCTCAAAACTCAGGCTCCGGCCGGATTGGCGTAGTTGGTACCCGGGGGACGGTGAACTCCGGAGCTTTCGAGCGTGAGCTCAACGAGAAGAAATCCGGACTGACGATTACCCGAAAGGCCTGCCCACTCCTGGTCCCCCTGATCGAAGAGCAGTGGCATACAAAACCCGAGGCGCGGATGATTTTGAAGAAGTATTTACGTACCGTGAAGGAGCACAACGTCGACTCTCTCATCCTAGGATGCACTCACTATCCGGTCATGATGGAGGATTTTCACCGGATAATGGGGAGTAAGACGCAGGTTATCAACTCGGGCGCGGTTGTGGCCGAGAGACTGGAAGACTACCTTGCCCGACACCCGGAGATAGAGAGCCGGTTAAGTCGCGGAAAAAAACAGCGCTTCATGACCACCGACTGCCCTCAACGGTTTGGTGAGTTCGTAAAAGTTTTCGGTGGGCTCGAACAGGGGAGCGTCGAGCAGGTCCAGCTGTAGTGGAGCGGTAAAGACAGAACCTACTCCCACTCGATCGTGGCAGGGGGCTTGTTCGTAATGTCGTACAGGACGACTGAGGCCTTCTGTCGAAGTTTTTTTACACACTTTTCCAGGAGGGGAAGGGGCATCTTGTAAAAATGTGCGGTCATCGCCTCATCGGAGCATATTGGACGAAGTACTACACCTTCTTTGACCTCTCCATTGACCTCAATAGGAAGGAGGACGGTGGGAAACTGCCAGACCTTATCTTCGATCTTCTCACGCTTTGTGAAGGTAACTACAATGTCATCGAGCTCCTGGGCCAGGGCGATGCGTGGAGCCGTGAGCGTCCCCGGACGAACCTTAACCGAATGAATCTCCTGAGGGTGCAGGAGCAGACAGACGCGGTTGATATCTGTAAATCGGTTAGTCAGAGCCGTCGAAAGTGTCTCGAGTTTCTTCCAGGGCTGCTTCTTGCCCCAGATCACAAGGGGGTGCTTGTAGGAGCGTGAGTCACCACCGACTCCGACACTCTGGATGGGCAGGATAACACCACGGAGGCCATGGGATGCCAGATGGTCATTAATTTTCTTTTCGAGCTCCGCCTGATTGGGGACGGGGACGGCCTTCTTGGTACAGAGAATACGAACACCCAAGCCCGGACCGGGGAAGGGGTGCTTCCAGACCGCCTCATCAGGAAGACCGAGCCGACTACCCAAGGCGCGCACCTCATCCTTATAGAGCTCGGCGAGGGGTTCGATAACCTTGTTCTCCTCGATCAGTTTAAGAATCTCGGGGACCCGGTTGTGATGCGTCTTAATCTTGTCAGAGTGCTTGGTACCTTTACTTTCAATCGTGTCGGGGTAGATCGTCCCCTGGCCAAGAACCCAGTCATCGGGGTTAAGTTTGAGCTTCTTTGCCACCTTGGCCTGGACCTCCAGGAAGGTCGTGCCGATAATCGCACGCTTTTTCTCCGGGTCGGTCTCGCCCTTCAGGGCGGAGAGAAACTCCTTTTTGGCGTCGTAGATGTGGAAGTTTTTTATGCCGGCACGCTTGAGCAGGGCGTCTGTCTTCTTGGCCTCATCTTTGCGCAACAGTCCCGTGTCGATCGAGAGACCGTAAACGCGTTCGGGGCCCAGAGCCTTACACAAAAGGGCATAAGCCACGGTCGAGTCGACGCCGCCGCTTACAAGCAGGAAGACCTTACGCTCTCCGATCATTTTCTTGACCTCTTCCAACTTACGCTTCATGAATTTCTGCATGCTCCAGGTCCGTTCGACCTTGCAGAGTTTCAAAAAGTTATCGAGCATGAGCAGCCCCTTTTTGGTGTGCTTGACCTCCATATGGAACTGGACGGCGAAGATCCGGCGCTTGGCATCACCCATTGCAGCGGTCAGACAGTCTGCAGTGGAGCCATAAATTGAAAAGCCCGGTGGGATTTTGGTAACCGTATCGCCATGCGACATCCAGGCCTGTGTCTCGCCGGAGATACCGGCAAAGAGGCCGGAAGATTTTTTTATCGAGAGCTGAGCGAGTCCGTACTCCTTTGTCATGCCCGACTCGACCTTGCCGCCCAGCAGGTGAGCGATCAGGTGGTGACCGTAGCAGACACCCAAGATCGGCACGCCCAACTTGAAGATACCCGGGTCGATTGTGGCCGAGCCCTCGCCGTAAACAGACTGGGGGCCGCCCGAGAGGATGATGCCCTTATACTTCTTAAGCTCCTCAAGGGGCGTCTCCGGTAGGAGAATCTCAGCATAGACCTTCAGCCGCCTGATACGGTTCGCTATAAGGTGCGCATACTGGCTGCCGAAGTCGATAACTGCAATCATAGAGAAGGATTCGCATTAAGGATAACCAGCTCGCCAAGTTCACCGCCGCACTCCGAGAGAACAAGGTCGGCGGCCTGCTGAAGTGCGGCGCGGACCTCATCTTCAGTGCTGGCCTCATTTCCATCAATATTCAGGAGGAGGTTGGTGGAGTTCTCGGTGATCTTAGTGACCTCGGAGTCGAGGTAGTTGAAGTCGCGGGCCATAACGGTTCCGGCTGAGTCGAAGTAGCAGAGCTCATCGGGCATGAGAGGGACGAACTTATCGCTCCCGAGAGCCATATACTGCTCGCCGCCCTCGGCAAAGTTGAGGATGACCGGGAGGGTGAGCCTGTCGGCGTCAAACATCCCCACTGCGAGCTGGTGCTCAACAGAGATGATATTACCGAGATCGACGATGGTATTTATCGTGGGAAGGTCGCGCCCGTTCGCCAGTCGCGAGATAAGAGCAACTGGACTCGGCTTGTTATTGGAAGGTTTAACGCCAAACCCACGGTAGATGTCTTTAAAGGCCTCCAGGCGAGCAGAGCTTTTTCTGAGTTCCTCAAAATCGAGTCCGTCCCAGTGCTGTTCACGAAGTTCGGCTGCGCGCTCCAGGGTTAGCTGACTATTTTTCACTCCTTTCAAAAGGGCGAATCCGACTTTGATCCCGGGAAAGCGCTCACGAACATCTTTTGTGATAATGACGAGGGGTGAAGTAGCATCAACGATGGCCGGCTTCTCGGGAGTGGGAAGGGCTGCAACCGCACGGAAACGCTTCATCACGAAACCGGGATCGAGAGACTCCAGGAACCAGCCGGCCTGTGGGCCGGACTCTTTATCAAGCAAGGCGACATAGATTGCACCAAAGCCATCGCGGGGCTCTATAGTGGAGTTTTTCCGAAGCTCGTGGATAGCTGCGTGCAGATCGGCTCCCTCCCAGTTGGCGTTTGAGCCAAGCAGGCCAGCGATCTCTCCCAGAAACTGCTTTTGAGGAGGAGTGAGCTCGGCGGCGGCTGTCGGCGTCTGTTGCTGGATGGTGAAACGAGCCCGCTCCGGGGCAAATCGCTCGAGCCACTGGAGCGCGTACTCTCGACGGTTCTCGGCGACCGCCTGCTCCTCGTTGTTGAGCGGGAGGCCTTTGAGCTTTGACATCTCACTCATAAAGTCGAGGCTGGGAATCTGGGCCGCAAAGGCAATGCGAGAGAAGCGCGGAAGGAAGACATCGCGAAGCTCCGAGGGGTGCAGTGCGGAGAAGTGATAGACGCGCTTGAGGTCCTCAGTGTTGTCGCGGTCGCTGCGTCCGAAGTAGGCCTCGGCCGACTCGTCAAAAGAGTCGAAAAGGCGTGGAAGTGTCTCACCTGCAGGGTCGAAGTCAATCGCCTGTACCGGCCAGGTGCGAACCATCAAAAAGCGGAGGAGTTCGGGGGGGATCATATCGGCAACCTCTTTCGAGGAGGCTCCGACTCCTTTACTCGCACTCATCTTACTTCCGCCAAATGTGAAAAATTCGTAGGGAATGTCGAAAGGAACGACACCGTTGAAAACCTCGCGGGCTATGCGTGCGGCAACTTCACGAGAGCCACCGTGAGCGTAGTGATCTTTCCCAGCGCCTTCTATATCAACGGGGAAGATCTGCCATTTCGCGGCCCACTCCACCTTCCAGGGAAGCTTTCCCCGTCCACCATAAGGCGAAGTTGTGCCTATGTAGCCGCAGCCACGGGCCCAGCTGACTTTATTAGGCTCGCAGCGGTACTCGACAATCTTTTTCCCCTCATTACCTTTAGAGCCGATGACGGTCGTAGTTCCCACCTTGCCACACTCCTCACAGACGATCTGAACGGGGTTCCACTCTCCACCTTTTTCGGAACCGGAGACCTCCAGGTAGATCTGACGAATTTCGTCTGCATAGTCCAGTGCGACGTCGATCCAGTGGTCAAACTTCCCCTCTTCATAAAGTGTGCTGGCAGAGTAGATGTGCGGGTCGAAGCCAATACGGCGGATAACTCCCACAAACTCCTCGCCAAAATAGTCGGCAAAGTTATCGGCGACGTCCGGATCGGGCGAGGGGACGTCCTTCAGGGGCTTTCCCATATGGGGTGCGAACTTGGCTTTATCAAGATAGACGGGGAGGCCATCCATCGGATCGGCGTCGTTTATCTCGTAGTAGTACTCAACTTCATACCCCTTCTCGCGCAGTGCCTGAGCCACGATTCCGTGAACAACAACACCTCGGAGGGAGCCGATGTGGACGCGGCCTGAAGCCGTTTTTTCATCGCGGATTATAAAGTGTTTCTTTTCCGGAAATTTCTCTTCGATTTGAGCGACAAGCTCGTCGGCCCAGAACATAAGGATTCGTTAGTAGGATAGGAGATATCTTGCGGAGATATGTATTAGAATACAGGAAAATTAGGATTTTGGAAGATACGCAACCAAGAAAACGGCAGTTGCTGAGGATGAGTCGCTTGTAGTTGACGACAAGCAGCTTGTGGCAGATAATTCCTTCCATACCTTTTCCCAACCAAATAAGACCTTATGTCTTCAGAAATACGCCGCTTCGCAGAGGCAAATACCGACCGTATCAACTGGGATCTTAAGCTCCCCCCGTGGGTTAACCTGGGGGCGATCGGTGCCGACTCACAAAGACTTGAACGGCTTTGTGACCTGGCGGGAATAGGGAAACTTGTTATAACCAACGGCAACAAGACGAATTTGGCGTTCGGCGAGCTCGAGTTTGCAGAGGGGACGGAGGATGATCTCTTACCAAGCGGTGAGCTTACGCCAACACGGGATGCGACAATGAAGGTGAGCTCAATTGGCGAGCTTATTCGCGAGCGCGCCGAGAACGCACTCTTCAGGCAAAAGCCGGTATCGGATCCAAACATTCAAGCGTCCGCCCTCAATGGGGTTATTTTGCAGACACTCATGCAGGAAAGTCGAGTACGAGTTTTCGGGCCCAGTATGCCCGGAGTAACGACCACTCTGGCGGGAGTCTTTACAGGCGCGGCAGCTCAACAGCTTCTACAGTCGGCGCAGCCTGAAATAACTGTGGCGGCGAGCCTCCTTGCGGTTAACCTACTGGCTCAGTTGCCGGGAATTGTCAAAAGTGGCCGCGGACTGTGGCCCGCTCATGCCTTGGGATTTCAGCTCGACCGTCTGGTAAGTCTCGAGCTCAGCGGCATCAACGCCTGCGTAGTGGGAGTGCTCCCCACGGAACGTGCGCGCGGCTTGTGGGGGGCAACGGGCCGAGATGAGCGCGTCGATCAGTTCACCGATGGTTAGTCTTCGGCATAGACGGCCGGAACTCCTCCCGAACGCTGACGATCTATATCAAAGAAGCGCATCTTGCTGCGCTCGAACATGAGCTCGATGTGGCCGGTGGGACCGTTTCTGTGCTTGCGTATGAAGATGTCGGTGACGCCTTTTCGATCGCTATCTTCTTCGTAGTAGTCCTCACGGTAGATCATCATCACGACGTCTGCGTCCTGCTCAATCGAACCGGACTCACGAAGATCTGAGAGCACGGGGACTTTATTGGGCCTCGACTCAACCGCACGGGAAAGCTGAGAAAGTGCAATTACGGGAATATGGAGCTCGCGGCCGAGATTCTTGAGTGCGCGGGTGATTTCTGAAATTTCCTGCACGCGATTTTGCGAGTAAAATGAACCTCCCTTTGAGGAAATACTCATCATCTGGAGGTAGTCGATCAGGAGGATGTCGAGACCGTGCTCTGCCTTGAGGCGTCGAGCCTTGGTTCGGAGCTCGATAATGCCATTTACGGGAGAGTCGTCGATAAAGATCTTCGTCTGGTTCAGGTCGTCCATAACACTTCCGATACGAGCAAAGTCCTCATCGGAGAGCTTTCCCGTTCGTAGCTTCCACGAGTCAACTCCGAGCAGCGCACAGAACATACGCTCAACCAGCTGCTCCTTCGACATCTCAAGAGAGAGGACACCGACGGAGAGGCCCCGCCGAGCAATATTCTGTGCAATATTCATGGCAAAGGCCGTCTTACCCATCGAAGGTCGGGCGGCGATAATGACGAGGTCGCCGGGGTTGAAGCCCGAGAGGACGCCATCGAGAGACTGGAAGCCGGTTGGAATTCCGAGGTACTTATTCTTTTCATTCGGATCGTGAAGATCGGAGATCTTCTCGTAGGTATTCGCGAGAACCTCTTTAATATGAACGAAGCGGTCTTTCACGAAGGTTTGAGAGACGGAGAAGAGGGTTTTTTCCGCCTCCTCGAGGACGCTCTCGATCTCGGCGGTCTCGTCGTAACCAAGGCCCATGATCGCATCACCTGCACCAATAACACGGCGCAAGGTGGATTTCTGCTTCACGATAAGGCCGTACTGAATCACGTGCGTGGCCGTGGGGACATCGGCGGTGAGCTCGGCAATATAGGAGGCTCCACCGACGGTATCGAGCCGGCCGTGATCTTCCAAGTAGCTTACCAAGATTTTCAGGTCGATGGGGAGGTGTTTTGCAAAGAGGTCGAGCATCGCCTCGTAGATCATCCCATGCTGGTCGAAATAGAAGTCCTCATGCTCCAGAAAGTCCGCCACCTTGATGATCGCGTTTTTGTCGATCAGCAGTGAGCCAAGAGTCGCTTTTTCGGCCTCTTCGCTGTGAGGTGGAATTTTTGAAAGTGGAGGAGTGGACATAGTGCGAATGGTGCCGCGAAGGCGGCGGAGTCAAGAGTGAGGCGGGCTCGTTACTTCATTGTTCATGAAAAAATCATGAACTGCAACGTCAGTGGCATTAATGATGTTGAAGGTTTTGCACCTTGGTGGAGAAGTATGTGCTAAAGGTGTGGAAACTCTCACCTACCCACCCGTTACAACCTCGAAGATACCCCTGACCATGCGGGCGATTTGTGCCTTGGGTACGGCTGAAAAAGCAACGCGCAGACCGTTGGTACCCGGAACTATGCCTATCTTCTTCTCTTTGAGAAGGCGCTCGGCGATCTCTTTTGGATCGATACCGTCGGCGAGGTTCACATAGCAGAAGAAGCCGGAGTTGCATGGATCGGCCCAGACGCGATCTCGTCCAAACTCGGCCTCACACTCAACAAAGGCACGCTGCATCTCTTCCCAACGGTCCTGGAGCATGGCGATAACCTCTCCGCGCTCGCTCACAACCTCATCCCATCGCTCAAGGAGCGCTTCAGTTAAGATCTGGCCGTGATGACTTACCTGTGAGATCTCACCGCGAATCATGCCTCCGATCTTTGAGGTGACTTCCTCGTCCAGCTGAGGGTGGGCCTCGGTTTGAGGAGCTCCTCCGGCTACATTGTTGAGAAAGACAGTTATAAAGCCGATACGGTAACCATAGGCGAGCAGCCCCTTAGAGATCCCGTCGAGTTTGATGAACGTCACATTGGGAGCCTGAACAAAAACGTGAGGGAGCATCGTCTGCTTAAGGCCTTTTTCGTCGTAGACGTAGCCCTCGTAGGCGTCGTCGAGAATGATGACGAAGGAGATATCCGGGCGCTCGAGAGCGAGCTCTCGGAGGTGCGCACCGAGCTTTTTGACATCATCCTCGGAGGGCGTAAAGCCCGTCTGATTGTGGGGGAAGTTCAGGAGGAGAGCGACTTTTTTGGAGTGCTCGGCGGCCGCTTTGCAGCTCTCGATAAGACTCTCGACGTTAAGGCCACCCTCATCGTTGAACAGCGTAAAAGAGGCCATCTTCAGGCCCTGTAGATCGACGAAAATCTGGTGGTAGTTTGCCCACGACTTCTCGGCGGTAATCAACGTGTCGCCGGGGGCGAGGACAAGGCGTGTAGCCAAGGCGAGTCCGTGAGTAATGCCGTTTGTAACAACCGGCAGCGTTGCAAATGGCGCGAGAGCCGGCGCCGTTTTTAAGATGCTTTCGAGCCATTTTTTACGGAGAGAGGGGCGGCCGGGGATTGGGGCGTAGCCAAAAACGGCGCCGTCGGGAGCCTTGGCCATAACCGCCGCACCCGCATACTCTTCCGCTACGGAGAGGTGGGAGATCTTGCCGTCGTCATTTTGGGCCACGCCAATGGTGCCGTCGATCTCGGCCTCTTGCTTGGCCCGACCACTCCAATAAAAGATGCCCTGAGGCGTAACGATGCTCTGACCAAGCGGTGAGAGAGCCTGCCATAATGATGTTTTTTCGAGTTCGGGGAAGAGTTTTTCCATAGTAACTTCACGTTACTTCAGCCCTTTGCAAAAGGCAATACGTCCTTATCTCAAAGGCGCCGTCAGCGGCTCCGGTTCATATTTTTTTCACGACCACAGCTCCATAATCCTCTCATGCACTCACGTATGACCGGAGACCACGGCGAGGAGGTCGCGGAGCAGTACCTCATTGGACGAGGCTACACCATCGTTTCCCGCAACTTCACTATACGAGGAGGCGAGATCGACCGGGTGGTTCGTACCGGCGACACCCTCGTTTTTGTTGAGGTAAAGACGCGGACGGGCGAAGCTTTTGGTAGAGGCGAGGAGAGCCTGACGCGAGCCAAGAAACAAGCACTCCGCCGAGCGATCCGGCACTACCTGACCCACGAAAACTCTCGGTCACCTCACTCGACCTCTTCCTATCGCGTCGATCTCATTGATATACTACTGAGCAGAGATCACCGCCGCACAGAGAAAATCACACACTTCATCGACATCCCCTTATGACTTCCCACCAGCCTTCTCGCCGCCAGGCCTTCCTCTTCTTCGGATTAATGCTCCTCTTGTCCGTGGGCATTCTTCTCTGGTCCTTCTTTCTGAACCGTGGAGAGCTCCTCGTCAGCTCGGCTCAGACGCCCTTCAATCTCTCGGTTAACGACGAGGAATATATCTGTACGAGCTCACCGTGTAGCTATGAACTGGTTCCTCGTCGCTACGCAATTACCTTCGAAAAAGATGGCTACTTCGACCAGACCGAGACGGTGAGCGTCAGGCGCTGGGAGACGACCGAGCTCACTCCGGGCTTCATCTTTATTCCTCACCTTAAAGCCCAACCCGATCTGCAACTCGCGCTTCCCGGGGGCCCACTCAGCTCACTCAACTTTGGAGAAAAACCGGCGGGTCTTCCCACTAATGCTAAGACCCTTCAGTTTTCACCCTCGGGGCAGCAGGTTTTACTCACCATCGGCAAGGAACGCTACCTTTATAAGCGCGACGAAGGAGCGACTCAGGAGCTCAGCTTTGGTGCATCAACACCGGCAACATGGGTGGGCGAGATGCTGGTCACACTGGAAAATGAAGGAGCGATCCAGCTGCTAAAAACTCAGTCGCCTGATGGAGCCAACGTTGTCGCACGTTTTCAGCGCCCCCTCAAAAATGCCCAGCTGTTGGGCTCGCCAACGGGAGAGTATCTTCTTGCAACTGAGGAAGACGAGACGGGAGGCCAGACGCACTACCTCGTTGAGTTGGCTAGTCAAAAGCGCCAGCGACTCGAACTAACGAGCTCAAACAAAGCGATAAAGTGGACTCACCACTCACTCATCTTCAACCGGATCGACGCTCTCGGCAAGAGGAGCACCGTCGCCCTCAGCCCCTCAACGATGAGCGAGACGATCCTTCCGACCGACCAGTCCGCCTTGGTTGAAGAGATCGAGGCCGGTAGGTTTATCTTCACCTCGCCGATACCCTTTTCTGAAGAAGGGCCACAGATCAGTATATCCATCGAAGAGGTGATCGAACGTGCAGGCGCAGAAGAGGCACAGACCCAAGATCTTTCAGAGCTCTATTTGATAGAGTATTCCGGAGTGACGGGGCGCTCCATCACGTTGACCAAAGTCGGGCTGGCAGCTGATGAGACTATTACGCGCATCGAGTACAGTGCGGTCGATAAGAAGCTCTATTTGGAAAAAGGTAGCCAGATTTTTGAGCTTGTCCGAGAAGGGTGAGTCGCTAGAAAGATGAGCCGGCCGGCGGAGCTTGCTTGAGGCTGCGGAGGCAGCTTAGCGGCTTCGGGGCGTGCCGTTCATAAAAATGTCATCCGCACGGTGTATGCATGAAGCATGCCTTCAACTGTTTTTTCCGCCTCAGTTTTTGGATACGAGTGCCGTATCGTAGAGGTCGAGGTCGACATTCTCAACGGAACCTCTTCGTTTAGCATCGTCGGGCTGGGAGACGCCTCTGTCCAAGAGGCCAAAGAGCGCATTCGCTCGGCACTTAAAAATAGCGGCGGCGTCTATCCCCAGAGGAAAAAAATTATCAATCTTGCCCCGGCGGATCTCAGAAAACACGGCCCGCTCTTCGACCTCCCCATCGCCTTGGGACTCTTGGTAACTTCGGGGCAGCTCTCCGCTGAGACACTCGCCAAAACACTCGTCGTGGGCGAGCTCTCGTTGGATGGCATGGTGCGCCCCATCTCCGGCTGCCTCGCCATCGTAGAAAAGGCCCGGAGTGAGGGGTTCGAAAAAATCATAGTGCCCGCTCTGAATGCTCAGGAAGCCCAACTCATTGAGGGGATTCAGATACTCCCGACTCCCAGCCTCCAGGCGACAATCAGCTACCTTAAAGGACAAGGGCCACTCCCGCGCGCAGCACCTACAAAGAAGGTGGAGTCACCCGCCGAGCAGATCGTTCCTTGGGATTTCGCCGACATACACGGCCACGAACAGGCTAAGCGAGCCCTAACCGTTGCAGCGGCCGGCTTCCACAACGTCATGATGTTTGGTCCACCAGGTTCAGGGAAGACTCTTTTGGCACGAGCCTTTTCCGGCATCCTCCCACCCCTTTCGCATGAAGATGCCATTGAGGTTACAAAACTCTACTCCTTGGCGGGCGAGTTTCAGGAACGCACCGGACTGCTCTACACGCCTCCCGTCCGCTCGATCCACCATACCGCCTCGGCGAGCTCACTGGTGGGTGGGGGCACACTACCTCGGCCGGGTGCGATCTCACTGGCACATAACGGCGTACTCTTTCTGGACGAGCTGTGCGAGTTTCCACGCTCAACACTCGAAGCTCTCCGGCAGCCTCTCGAAGATGGAACGATAACAATCTCACGGGCAGCCGGGGCGAGCACCTTCCCGGCACGCTTCATTCTTATAGCGGCAACGAATCCCTGCCCCTGCGGCCACCGAGATGACAAGGAGCGGCGCTGCCTCTGCACACCACATGATCTTAGGCGGTACTACAAGAAGCTCTCGGGCCCCCTTCTGGAACGCATAGATATAATAATTCACGTTCCTCGTCTTCCTTACAAGCGCTTCCGAGAAGAACCGGGCGGCGAGCCGACAAACCGTCTCAGGCACTATGTTGAGGATGCTCGGCAGATCCAGACGAACCGTGGTGGTCTTAATGGGAAACTTTCGGCACGTCAGGTGAGCCGGCACTGTACACTCACGCCCTCTGCCGAACGACTCATGAATAAGGCCTTTAAGAAGTTCACCTACTCGGGGCGCCTCTACCACCGCCTGCTCAAAGTGGCCCGCACAATTGCGGATCTTGAGTGTGCTCAAAATATAGAAGAAAACCACCTTGCCGAGGCTCTCCGTTACAGAAGTCAGTTTACGCAAAGCGATTGACCTTTGCACTAAGCGCCGGAGTCAGCTATACTTTCCCGGAAAGCTCACCATGCAAAGAAAAGGCTTCCCGAAAAAGGTTCTCATACTTGGCTCCGGCGCATTAAAAATCGGGGAGGCCGGTGAATTTGATTACTCGGGTTCTCAGGCGATCAAGGCCCTCAAAGAGGAGGGGATCAAAACCGTCCTGGTGAATCCCAATATCGCAACGAATCAGACCTCACAAGACCTCGCCGACGAGGTCTATTTTTTGCCTGTAAATCCCGAGTTCGTAACCAAAGTCATAGCCAAAGAGAGACCCGATAGTATCCTTCTCAGTTTTGGAGGACAGACGGCCCTTAACTGTGGGCTCGCTCTCAACAGCTCGGGCGTTCTGAAAAAGTATAATGTAAAAGTTCTCGGCACTCCGGTGAGCGCCATCGAAGCAACTGAAGATCGGGAGCTCTTTAAAAAGGAGCTCGATAAGGTTGGCGTAGCCTATCCAAAGAGTATCGCCTGTCTTACTAAGGCGGCTGCACATAGGGCAGCACTGAAGATCGGATACCCGGTTATCATCCGTGCGGGATTTGCGTTGGGCGGTAAGGGATCCGGTTTTGCCTACACAGCAAAGGAGCTCGACGGGATGCTCGACACCGCCTTCGCCTACTCACCTCAAGTTTTGGTTGAGGAGTACCTGAAGGGGTGGAAGGAGATTGAGTACGAGGTTGTCCGAGACCAAGCCGACAACTGCGTCACCGTCTGTAATATGGAGAACGTCGATCCTCTGGGTATTCACACCGGCGAGAGTATGGTTATCGCACCGTCGCAGACACTCACCAACGACGAGTACCACATGCTCCGCGAGGTGTCGATCCGCACGATTCGGCATCTGGGTATTATCGGCGAGTGCAATATCCAGTACGCGCTCGATCCAAAATCACGAGCCTACCGCGTCATCGAGGTCAACGCCCGTCTTTCCCGCTCATCGGCCCTCGCCTCTAAGGCGACCGGCTATCCACTCGCCTACATTGCCGCAAAGATTGGCCTGGGCTACAACCTCAACGAAATTAAGAACTCCGTCACCAAGACGACAACCGCCTACTTTGAGCCCGCCCTGGATTATGTAGCTCTGAAAATTCCACGCTGGGATCTGGCCAAGTTTAAGAAGGTCTCGCACGAGATCAGCACAGAGATGAAGTCGGTCGGTGAGATCATGGCTCTGGGCCGCAGTTTTGAGGAGGTGCTTCAAAAAGGACTCCGCATGCTGCAGATCGGGCTGAAAGGCTTTACAGGAAACGACCACATCAACTTTTCGGCTAAGGGTGTAGAAAAAGAGCTCCGCAGGCCCACCCCCAAACGTATGCTCGCAATCGCAGAAGCCCTGAAGAAAGGAACCACTCCCCAGCAGATCTCCAAAATGACGGGCATCGACACCTGGTTTCTTGAGAAGATGGCGAACATCGTCCAACACGAGGAGCGACTAAGCTCACCTCAGTCTACGGTTGCCGACCTAAAGCAGGCGAAGCTCTATGGCTTCTCCGATGAGCAGATTGCCGCACTGAGTGGCAAGCAGCCTTCAGAAATCCGCGCACTCCGCAAACGCAACAAGATCATTCCCGCAATAAAGCAGATCGACACGCTCGCCGCCGAGTACCCCGCTAAGACCAACTACCTCTACCTCACCTATCACGGAACAAAAAACGATATTCCGGATGATAAGAAAAAGAAAAAAGTAATGGTTCTGGGTAGCGGAGCTTATGCGATCGGCACCTCGGTAGAGTTCGACTGGTGCAGTGTTAACTGCGCCAAAACGCTCGAGAAGATGGGCTATGAGACGATCATGGTCAACTACAACCCCGAGACCGTCTCGACCGATTACGATACGTGTGACAAGCTCTACTTTGACGAGCTTTCCTTTGAGCGCGTCCTCGATATCTATGAGTTCGAGAAGCCTCTGGGTGTCGTTATTTCGACAGGTGGTCAGGTGGCAAATAATCTTGCACTCAAACTGCACAAGGCCGGGGTCAAGATTCTCGGAACTTCTCCGATCGACATCGACCGTGCCGAAGACCGAAACAAGTTCTCGGCACTCCTTGACGAGCTCAAGATTAAGCAGCCCAAGTGGCGCGAGCTTCGCACGGTCAAACAGATAGAGACTTTTGCAAAAGACGTCGGCTATCCACTTCTCGTACGTCCAAGTTACGTCCTTTCGGGTGCGGCGATGAGTGTGGCCCGCAACAAAGCGGAGCTGAAGAGCTATCTGGATAAGGCGACCGAGATCTCGAGTGAGTGCCCGGTCGTCGTGAGCAAGTTCGAGCTCGGCGCAAAGGAAATTGAGGTTGATGCCGTAGCCCACAAGGGCGAGGTAGTGATCTACGCGATCTCTGAACATATTGAGAATGCCGGTGTGCACTCGGGCGATGCGACGATCGTCCTCCCTCCTCAAAAACTCTACTTCGAGACGATCAAACGGATCAAGGGAGTCACCAAGGCTATCGCAAAAAACCTGAACATCTCGGGCCCCTTCAACATCCAGTTTTTGGCTAAGAATAACGAGATAAAGGTTATCGAGTGCAACCTCCGGTCGAGCCGAAGTTTCCCCTTTGCCTCGAAAGTAACCGGGTATAACTTTATCGAGATTGCAACCTACGCGATGCTCGATGCTCCACAGATGAAAAAGGTCCGCGAGACAAAATACTACACGCTCGACCTCGACCACGTTGGAGTCAAGGCGCCTCAGTTCTCCTTCTCACGCCTAAAAGGAGCCGATCCTGTTATGGGCGTCGAGATGGCCTCTACCGGTGAGGTCGCCTGCTTTGGAGACGACCTCTACGAGGCGCTCCTCAAGTCGATGATCTCCGTCGGCTTCGTCTACCCAAAAAAGAATATCCTTCTCTCGATCGGTAAGATTGAGGATAAGGCCAGCTTCCTCTCTTCGACAAAGAAGCTCGTAAAGCTCGGCTTCAAACTCTTCGCGACCGAGGGGACTGCACAGTTTCTTAAGGAGAATAAGATTCGCTCGACCGTCTTGTACAAGGCGCGCTCCAATAAGCACCCCAACATCCTGGATTATATAGCTCAGAAAAAAGTCGATCTTGTCATCGACATTCCCAAATCATACAGCACCGACGAGATCACCGACGGCTACCTGGTTCGCCGGCGTGCCGTCGACTCCAATATCCCCCTTGTGACGAACTTACAGATTGCGCGGGCACTTGTTGAGACCTTCTCCCGCTACTCGGTGGACGATCTCAAAATCAAACCGTGGAGTGCCTATCAAGACTAACCGCCCCACTCACTACAGCAGCTCGCTTCCTAACTTCCTCCCCATGCCAACGAAGAAAAAAACCGCCACTCAGTCCCCCAAAAACTCTATGCCTAAAGCTCCAACGCAGAAGAATACTCTCGCTCTCAAACGCGGGCTGGCTCAGATGCTCAAGGGCGGAGTCATCATGGATGTTGTTACTCCCGAGCAGGCCAAGATCGCCGAAGCGGCGGGCGCGGTTGCCGTAATGGCCCTCGAAAGAGTCCCCTCCGATATTCGCAAGCAGGGAGGAGTTGCACGTATGTCCGACCCCAAGATGATTATCGGCATTATGAAAGCAGTCTCTATTCCCGTCATGGCAAAAGTGCGCATAGGACACTTTGTCGAAGCGCAGATTCTTGAGTCGCTGGGCATTGACTATATCGACGAGTCTGAGGTCCTCACGCCCGCTGATGAGGAGCTGCATGTTGATAAGCTCGCCTTCAAAATGCCCTTTGTCTGTGGAGCTCGCAACCTGGGTGAGGCGCTCCGCCGTATTCAGGAGGGGGCCGCGATGATTCGCACAAAAGGCGAGGCCGGAACCGGAAATGTGGTTGAGGCCGTCCGCCACATGCGACAGATTACTCGTGAGATCGAGGCACTCAAAGGTGCCGGCAAGAAGGCTCTGGAAAAGGCGGCGAAGGAGATGCGCGTCAGCTTGAAGCTCGTTGAAGAGGTTGCCCGCATGGGCAAACTCCCCGTCGTAAATTTTGCAGCGGGCGGTATTGCAACTCCTGCAGATGCGGCTCTGATGATGCAACTTGGCTCGGAGGGAGTCTTTGTAGGCTCGGGAATTTTCAAATCCTCCGATCCTGAAAAGCGTGCCAAAGCCATCGTTGAGGCCACAATGCACTACCGGGACCCCGATGTTATCGCACGCGTCTCAACCGGCCTGGGAAAGCCCATGGAGAGCTTTGAGATCGACAAGCTAGAAAATCTTTTCGCTCAGCGAGGGAACTAGAGTTGTCGCGATGAGGAAGGTGCTTAGAAGGATCAGCAGGATAACAGTTATCCAGACGATTATGTTATAACCACGCTTATTTGTGTGCTCCCCCATAAGCCATTTTTTATTGATGAGGAGGACAATAAAGATAAGGACCGGAGCGAGCAAAACTCCATTAATAACTTGTGCGACAATCATAATGTCGATCAATGGAGTTTTGGGGAAGAGTGCGGGAATAGCCCCGAGAATGAGGAGGATTGTAAAGATGCCGTAAAACCAGGGCGCCTCTTTAAAGTACTTGTCCACACCTGCCTCAAAGCCAAGCCCTTCACAGATGTAGTAAGAGGTGGCCAGGGGCACGATCATCGCACCGAGAAGCGAGGCGTTCAAGAGCCCCAGGGCGAAGAGCATCTCGGCGGAGTTACCCGCCAAAGGCCCCAAAGCGAGGGCGGCATCCGTCGCCGTCTCGATCTGAATTCCGGCGGGAAAGAGCGTCGCGGCGGCGGCGACCATAATGAAGAAGGCGACGATACTCGCCACAACTGCGCCAATCCCGACATCCAGTTTTGTATACTTATAATCCTCTATGTTCAGGCCTTTTTCCACGACCGAGGCCTGCAGATAAAACTGCATCCAGGGCGTTATGGTGGTACCGATGATACCAACAAGCGTAAGCACATAGGTGTGAGTCCACTCGATAGCGGGATTCACCAGACTAACGGCAACTGCCGACCAGTCGGGCCGTGCGAGAAAGCCTGAGACAATATAGGCCAGGTAGAGGAGCGCACCGAGCAAGAAAACTTTTTCTGCCGAGCGGTAGTTCCAGCGCGTTATCACAAACCAGACGATAACTCCGCCGACGGGCACGGAGACGTAGCGAGGAATTCCGAATATCTCCATCGAGCTCGCCACACCTGCAAACTCCGACATGATCGTCGCGATATTCGCAATCACCAAACTGATGAGCATGTAAAAGGTAACACGCGCGCCGTACGACTCACGGATCAGATCCGCCAGACCCTTCTTGGTAACCACACCCATACGGCTGCACATCTCCTGAATGGTTACCAACAAGAAAGTGATGGGGATCATCACCCAGAGCATGCTGTAACCAAAGTGAGCACCGGCAACAGAGTAGGTTGTGATACCTCCGGCGTCATTTCCCACAGCCGCCGCGATAATACCAGGGCCGATCAAGGCGAAGAGAAGAAAGAGGGAGCGAGAGCGTTTTTTAAGGTAGGCGATCATGCGAGACTATGGGCCAGAGATAAACAATAACGGGGGGCTGACTACTCGGCCTGCTCTTGAAGGAGAGGCAGGACGTCGTCGACGGTGATAACCCCAAGAAGGGTGTTGTGCGCATCAACCACGGGGATGGCGATCAGGTTGTACTTCGCGAACTTCTCAACCACCTCGTCGATATCTTCTTCCAGATCCACCACGATTGGGGGACGACGGACGATTGAGGAGAGCATGGTCTGTGGGGCCACAAAGATAAGGTCTTTTAGGGAGATCACTCCACTAATGACGTTCTTTGAGTCGACGAGGTAGAGATAGAATATCTGCTCGGCCTGATCGGCCTTGGTACGAAGCTCCTCGAGAGCGGCGGCGGCGGTTATGTCATCCGGG
>Ga0210044_10004711_pt1 | contig 18882 bp, 19 predicted proteins | sample CryGey13umfilter_2_FD_183959 | JGI IMG/M metagenome (GOLD analysis project Ga0210044, IMG submission 183959) | Groundwater microbial communities from aquifer in Utah, USA - Crystal Geyser 4/9/14 3 um filter (SPAdes) (version 2) | ecosystem: Environmental > Aquatic > Deep subsurface >... | reverse complement strand
ATCACTCTCGCTGGCGGCAGGCTCATCGGCAACAGCCCGTTCGTTTGGTGGTGTTGTTACGGCAAGGCCGTCAAAAGATCCTGTATCTGAGGTTCCGCTAATAACGGGGTTGTCCAGAAGGTCTTTGACCTCTATACCCGCTGTTAGTACATACTCAACTCCCGCTGTCTGAGGAGCCGTTGTGAGGAGGAGTGTGGAGTCGGTCTCGTCTTCGGTATCCATCTCGGCGCGCTGTACCGCGAGGCGGGTGCCTTCGGTGGCGGTCTCGATGGTGAAAGCGCTCTCTGGCTGCTCTTCGGGGAGCTGCACGGCTTCGGAGAAGACGACACGAACGGTAATACCGTCCACCGCTACTACTTCTGTAACCTGTGGGGCCTGGCCGTTGTCCTCACTTCCTGCGAGCTGAAGTCCGGCGCGAGGAGTAGCGGTCGCTTCGGGGCTGTAGCTGATACTCTCATTGCCTGCGGCATCAACGGCAGTTACTGAAAAGTAGTAGGGCTGGCCGTTAGTTAGATTGCTTACTGTGTACTGAGTGACGTTGCCTGTGCTGAGTGTTGGAAGGTTATAAACATCGCCATCAACGACAACCGGCTGGGTTCCGGCGTAGATCTTGTAGGCGGTTACGCCAACGTTGTCCGTGGCGGGCTGCCACTGGAGCAGTATCTCCGCATCACCAGGCTGGGCGCTCACCTCAACGACATCGTCCGGCTCGGTGGTATCACCACTCTGCGCCCGGGCAGTTAGGAGTGCACCGCCGGTCAGTGTCAGCATGAGAGCCGTTAGTGCCAGTGCAAGGTACCGTTTTGGTCGTGATGTGTTTTTCATAGTATCTGTAGTAGAAAGGAAGTTTTTGCGCTCTTGAATTTCATAAGATTATACCAGACAATAAAAAGACCTATCAACCAAGTGACGTAGTCATATCCCTGAAACATTGTTTGGTTTTTTGTGGGCGGAGAGGGGGATTTTTGTTAGAATTAGCGAGTAATGACTTTTGTTAAAGACCAGATCGCAGCTCTCCTCAAAACGGCCCTGGAGTCGTTGGAGCTTTCTGATGGAGCAGAGATCCACCTGGAGTATCCCCTCGAGGCGGTGCATGGAGACTACTCCACAAACCTCGCGCTTACCTTGAGTAAAAAAGCGGGGAGACCGCCCCGCGAGCTGGCTCAGGCTTTACTGGAAGCCCTTGAGCCCGTTGACTGGATAGACCGCGTCGAGATCGCCGGGCCCGGTTTTATTAACTTCTACCTTTCACGTTCATTCCTCTCGAATTTTTCGTCTCACGTTCTGGGGGAGGGGGAGCAGTACGGCTCGTCATCCGCCTACAAAGGCCAAACCGTTGTTACCGACTCTTCTCACCCTAACGTTGCCAAGCCCCTCGGAGTTCACCACCTGCTCTCGACAATTCTCGGCGGTGCAATCAACAAGATGCTGGCCCAAGTCGGTTATACGGTTATTCGAGACAACTATCTGGGCGACTGGGGTACGCAGTTCGGTAAACTTCTCTACGCCTACAAAACGTGGGGCGACGAGGCCGTTGTTAAGGCCGACCCCATCCCCGAACTCCTCAAACTTTATATCCGTTTTCACGATGAGGTGGAGGCCGATCCCTCCATTGAAGATAAAGGGCGCGCCGAGTTTAAGAAGCTCGAACAGGGCGATGCTGAAAATAAGGAGCTCTGGGAGTGGGTTGTCGGCCTCAGCTTGAAAGAATTTTTCGCCACTTACGAGCGGCTCGGTGTGACCTTCGACCAGATGAATGGTGAGAGTTTCTATGAGGATAAGATGGCGGCCATTATAAAGATGGGAGTAGAGCGCGGCCTTTTTGTGGAGGGGGAGAAAGGTGCGCTGATCTGTCCTTTTGATCACGATCGCTATCCGCCCTGCCTGATCCGAAAGTCCGACGGGGCGACCCTCTACGCAACGCGCGATCTTGCTCGTATCAAGTACTGGGAAGAGACGTGGCATCCGCAGAAGATGATTAATATCGTCGACACAGCTCAGCAGATGTACTTCCAGCAGATCTTCGAGGTCGCGAAAAAAATGGAGCTGACGCCTGCTGAGAATATCCATCTGTGGTTCGGTCGGATGCGCTTCCCCGAGAAGAAGATGAGCACGCGTAAGGGCAACATCGTTCTGCTGGAGGAGGTTTTGGATGAGGCTGAAGAGAGGGCCTTTATCCTTGTAGAGGAGAAGAGTCCACATCTTCCCGAGGCGAAAAAACGTGAAATTGCACGTATGATCGGTATCGGAGCTCTCAAGTATGCTGTTCTCGCCCAAAATCCCACAACGGATATCACCTTCACTTGGGACAAGATGCTGAGCCTTGAAGGCAACAGCTCCCCTTACTTGCAGTACAGTGTGGCACGCGCTCACTCCATCCTTCGGAAGGCTGAAGAAGAGGGCGGCGAGGTGGTTCCGGCTGATCAGATCGCCGAACTCACTGAAAATGCCGAGCTGACCGTTGCTCGTCTGCTGCCACGTTACCCGGAGGTACTGGTACACGCGACCAATGAGCTGCGCCCCAATCTGGTAGCCAACTACCTTTTTGAGCTCGCTTCCGCTTTCAACTCCTTCTATGGAAATGTGCATGTTCTAAAGGCCGAGCCCAAACTCCGCGCACGTCGCCTTATACTGGTTGAGGCCACGGCACAGGTACTTAAAAACGGCCTCAAACTTTTCGGCATAGAGACGCCGGAGGAGATGTAGGGAAACAGCCGCTGCAGCTTTTAGCGTACCCCGTCGGCTGAGTAGGGCGTCAGGCTCTCACCATAGCCACCATAAGGATCGCCGGGTGTGCCGGCGCCCTGGTCTCCGCGAGGAGCATAAACCGGGTCATCCGTCTCGGGGGCCGCTGAGGGTGCAACGCGGCGGACGGGCCGTGGGGCTGGTTTTGTTGGGAGTGCGCTTGAGTCGGCCTTCTCGGTTTGGGTGCTCTCGGCCTTAGTTGATGTCTTGGTAGACTCGGTGGCGCTTGATTTTGCTTCAGGGAGTGGGAGCTCTTTCTTGAAGTCGTAGGCCGTGCAGAGCTTGTCGTAGTTGTCGCACGAGACGTGGTTGTCGCCGTTTGCCGAGCAGGCCTCCGCGAGCTGTTTGCAGACCTTCTCGTTCGCCTTCGGAACCATCGAGAGGTTTCCCTCAAGCGTCTCACTATTGCTGCTGAGGAGGGCGAGCAGCACGAGGGCTACGATGCCTACCACAATCCAAATTTTAGTCTTTTTTTGCATAGTCTTTTATAGATTAGCCCCGTTTTGGGAAGTTGGGAACAGGAGCTTTAGCTGGCCGAGGTGTAGGTCAGACTTTGGCCTACGTTTCCGCTAAACCAGTCAGGTGTAGCGAGTGAGTGATGCGGCAGAGCCACACTCGACCATATGAAGAAGCCACCTTCGGGAACGAAGGGGGGGTCGCCTCTGCCAACGCCAATACCCATCAGGGGAGTGTATCGTTCACCTTCAACAAAGCGGATATCTGTATTTGCACTGTAGCGGCCGTCTCCATCGGTATCTAGGTAGAGCAGGTCGTTGCCAGTGACGCCGGGGTTATTATCGACCACGTTGAGCGGCCAGTTGGCTGGACCGTTCAGGCGCTGCATATCGGCCGGATTTGTAGTGTCAACTCTGAGAGCAATCTCTTGGCCCGCATCGTAGCGCTTATTGTAGTTGCGATCGAAATAGACTACGGCATCGTAGTTCCTGCTTGGATCGGGATCCTCAAATCTCAGTGTCCCCCCCTCCCTAGTGGAGCTGGAACCATTAAGCTGAGTGAGGTTATTGTGGCCTGTGTCCTCGGCGATGAGTTGAATGAGCTGTTCTTGGGGCTGTTCCCAGATCTGGGTTGGCTTGAGCGCCCGAGTCTCTATACTAAGCCGACTGTCCATGTCGCCTTGGCCACTGGGGTCGCCAAACGTACAAGCTGTGCCACAGAGCATGAGTGCTCCGGCACTCTGGTTGGCGGCTCCTGAGAAGTCACGCAAAAATGTCATCTCAACCTGGTCTTGGTTGGCGGCTACACCACTAAAGTTGGCAGTTAGTGTGTAGTTTTTTGTCTCGTTGCGAGACAGTCGTTTTTCATCATCCCAGGTTACAACGATTAGGCCATACTCATCGCCATTAACAACGTGTTGAAGATTTTGAGGGACGTTTGACATGGTATTGAAACCAGCCTTTCGCACAATACTTTGAGGATTCGTCAGGTCAACGCCAAAGTTTGTAACCATTGATATCTCATCGTTTATGGAGCGGCCATTTTCAAGGAGTTGGAAGTCTCGAGCCGTGATGAAGGCTCTGCCCTGTTCGGCTTCGCGCGTGGGCATCTTGAAGGCGATGACAAAGCGTTTGAGAGCTACCTCATTCGTCTGCGGGGCGCTGACTACCATGCCCCATAGCGTGTTCAAGCCGTTATTCAGTGTTTGGTTTCGAGCAAGTCCGTTGTCTCCTTGTACTCGAGGAGGCTGACGAGGGGCACGTACGGCCGCACTATAATCATCCGGGCCGTTAACATCCGGAGTTGGCGCGCGGGCGGGTTGAGCCGGTTGGGCCTCGGGTGTAGCTTCTTGAGCTGGTTGGGCGGGCGTCTGCTCGTTATCCTGTCGTGCGTTCTGGTATATCCGCTGGAAGCCACTTCCACTCACACCCTGGCTGATCTGTGGGGCCGGGGCACCGGGCCCGTCGTCGCCATTATTGGCGGTTTCGCCACTAGTGCGGAGGTTTTCACTCCGCTGAGTTGAGATGTCCTCTGCCTTTGGAAGGGCGGGAGCGGCACGTCGTCGTGCGGTGTTGAGGTTGAGGGCCGGTGGAGTCGCGGGGGCTTTTTTCTTATCCTGCACAGCCGTCTTAGTCTTCGAGGTCAGTGAGATGTTCGTCAGCTTTCCCTGTAAAAGATCACTACTACTTGAAAAAACGGCAGCTCCCACTACGAGAGCCAGTCCAACTCCTATTATGATTTTCGTACGCAGCTGCATGATTTTTTGTGTTAATTTTGAGCTCAAACTTCTTCCAATTATAACACAAAAAGACCCACAGGGGCAACCGCGGGTCTTTTTGGAAGGCTGAGTTCAGGGCTTAGTGGTCTAAGTTGGGGAGTTACTCATCTGATTCGAAAGGGCTCGTTTCCCTCAAAGCTACCTGTACTCCGGGCTGAGCGACTCTCATAACGAGGCCGCCATCGCTGTAGTTGAACATCAGTCCGAATGCCCTTACTTGGCGTTTTTCCGCATCGCAGAAGGCGTTGTTCACGACGTGCTGATCATTACCGGCGACGCTGTCCTCAAAGATGAGCCAGCTGCCGGGGGTGGCAGTGGATTGGGCCGTTGCGGGCCGGCCGGGCATGTAGCGTACACAAATGGGGAGCTTCCCGTCGGGTCGGCGGAGGCGTCCGCTTCTGCCAAACTGGAACAGATGGCCAGCCGTCTCATAGCTGAGAAGTTTTTCTCCAGGCTGGAGAACGAGGGGTGCTTCTTGTGGATTGAGTGAAGTCCCGTCTGCTGCCTGCACCGGGGCGGGCCAGCGGAGGGTGGCTCCGAGGTCTGTGTGGGTCATAGCTTTTTGCTCGGCGGGTGTGGGCGCAACTGGTTTCATGTTCCAGCGGAAGGCATCTTTAGGGAGGTCGGCAACCGCGTCCGCCACTTCAGGTGGAATGGGCCTGGAGGGCTCGGTCGGCGTGCGCTCCCACTGTGGGGCGGTTGACTCTGGTGCCTGTGGCTGAGAGGCCGGGGTGGCAACCGGTGGACGCAGGGCGGGCTGTGCGCGGGTATCGCCAAGTGGATTTTTGGGGCCCTTGGCGTCCCAGTCTATGATTACTTTTGGCTTATCTGTTGGGCTATCTGGTCCTTTTGGTGGTCGCATAAAGAGTGGGCTAAGGGTAATGCGTGGCGGGAACTATACCATGTATTTATTTATGTGTAAATGGGTTGGGTGTGGAATAGACCGCCTTGGCGCGCTGCCGCCACGCACTATTGACTGAGTGTAGTAATTGTGCGATAGTGCGCTCTTAGTCGCTCATCCATCAACTCCCATGAAAGGTACCAGTGAGTCATTTTCACCTCGTCATCTTGTTCTCGCCGCCGCTTTGGGCGCTGCCGCATGCTCTAAAGAGCCCCCCGCACCTCCAACTGGCGAGGAGATAAACCAAGCCTTCGTTGAAGCCATGGCTTCTTGGTCGGGCCTCCCGGAAGCTTTTGTTAAGGTTCCGGCAGGGAGTGTAGCAGACGAAGACCGCACGAGGGCATGGGTATGCACTCGGGGTAAACCCACCCATGGTAACTATGAGGCTGTCGCCGATGCGGGCGCAAGGGCGCTGTGCGAGGTAAAGCCAGAAGAAGCATGTGAGGCTACTACTGCTCCTCACAACACAGCCTTACGTACTGTTAAATGCGGCGACTGTGTCGTTAATGTTAATATGGCTAAAATTCCAGATATAGATGTTCGTGCTGTAGCAGAGCGTTTCAGCCGCCAAAGGCCCCTTGTTGGTTACTGTCTCCGCATGAACGCCCAAGATCCCGAGCAGTGTGAAGAGGGGGAGCCTACAAGGAAGTAGTTCCACTGAAGTTCGGCAAAGCTAAAAGTTCATTGAACTAATAAGCTCAGAGTAGTGTGATGGCGGAGAGGGGGGGATTCGAACCCCCGCGGACCCTGATGGACCCCTACAGGTTTAGCAAACCCGCCTCTTCAGCCACTTGAGTACCTCTCCGCATAATGTGGCCCGCTTACTATACAAAAACACCCGTTGGAAGTCTATAGGATCGCGTTCGGCTCATTAAGAGAGCTAAAAGATCGCTTTTCCCCTCGTTTTTTTTTGTATATACTACGGCAGCGTTTTGAATGAAGCGCAGACGGAGAGGTGGCAGAGTGGTCGAACGCGGCAGTCTTGAAAACTGTTAGGCCGAAAGGTCTCGAGGGTTCGAATCCCTCCCTCTCCGCCATCTGTTCGGTCCCAACTCGCTTGGGGGCGAACAGATGGCTTTGAACTAGTATTCGAACGCGCAGGCACGCCGGGCGCCCTCTGGGCGGCGTGCCGAGTGGGGGTCGACGGCGAGCACGAAGTGCGAGACCGGTGACCGAATCCCTCCCTCTCCGCATGACAGCTAACCGGTTTATTGTCCGAAGATGACCGGCTCTGGCTACATGGGGGGCGGCGGGCTACAATGGCTTCGTGGTTCTATCTCAACTTTTTGGCGTTCTTGCGAGCCTCATGGTTTTGGTGGCCTATGGATTTTATATCTCGCAGGCCGTCAAAGGCCAGTCGACGCCTAATCCCGCCTCGTGGCTGATCTGGTTCATCGCGGGGATTATCAACGCTTTTACCTATTTTGCCGTTGTTGAAGGGAATATCTGGCAGAGTTTGTTCGTTATCACGGTGACCTTCGCAGTCCTTGTAATTCTTATTTATTCTGCTGCGAAAGGCCGCTTTAGCAGGCTTAGCCGGCTGGATGTGATTATCTTCGTACTCGCCATCGCGGTGGGTATTTTTTGGAGGACGAGTGAAAATGACCGCATTGCAAACCTGCTCCTTCAGGGGATTTATATCATCTCATATATCCCCACCTTCTCCGGCCTCGTAAAGGGAACTGCCAAGGAGCACTATGCCTCGTGGACCGCTGCCGTTGTCGCCTACTCTTTTGCCACTCTTGCCCTGGTGGTAGACACTCCCGGCGACTGGATCGCCTATGTTAGCCCGGTCGTTAATGGTGTAATCGGGAACGGCCTAGTCGTTCTACTTGTTCTTTTTCAGCAAAAGTCGTTAAGCGTAAAGGCATCCGCACTCTAGCTCTCCACTGCCTTCCCGCGCATCACGATCGAGAAATCAGCAAAGAAGTAATCACCTCGGAGAGATCCGTGGTCTTCGACGAGGCCGAGTGTAAGGTCTATGCCGCTATGGCACTTTTTGAGTACCTGGCGAAGGGATGAGCCTGTATAGTGTGATTAATTTATGAATCTCATCACCCTCATCGGCCTGGGCGCCGCCACCTGTACGACCTTTTCGTTTCTGCCTCAGGCGATCAAAGTTATTAAGACGCGTGAGACTAAGGATCTTTCCCTGGGAATGTACCTTATTCTTACTTTGGGTATAGCCCTCTGGCTCATCTACGGTCTCTTAATTAACGATCTCCCTATTATCGGCGCCAACCTCATTAGCTTGGTTTTCTCGATGACTATTTTGGTATTCAAGTTCATATATAAGTAGTCACTTCTTGCCTACATTATGGATATCCTCTTAAAAAGTCTGGCCTCGGCGGGCGTCACGGCCCTGATTCTCATCCTCGCCAAGATTAGCGGGCCCAAGCTGGCCGGTGCGCTCGGTGGTATCCCCATCGTCTTTGCGATCTCGTACGTTATTTTGACCATGCAGGACAAGGGGCTCTCGAGGGAGTTTCTGATCGGGGGAATTTATGGAGCAGTCGCGGGAATCGTCTTCAGCGTCCTCCTCATCCTTCTCAACATGTACTTTGTTAAAACCCACTGGCTCAACTTCGCGGTGGCCTATCTGGCCTGCTTTATTTTCGCACTGAGTGTCGTTCACCTGACGACGAAGTAGGAGGTTTTGTAGACACTATACTCCCAACAAAGGTGTTCTTTGGGTGAGGGGGGGCCGCACTAAATCCTGACCATAGCACTATGAATAAGCTGAGCAAAAATCGGGGCCTTTTTGTCGCCTTAACGCTTCTCTTGGTGGGGAGCCTCTACGGCTGTGAACTGCCGCCGGATCAGGGGGCGCCTTCTGATGGCGGGAATGGGCAGCTGACGCCTGACTTTTCTACACTTGTGATTCTGGTCCCGGAAGATCGCGCGACCTATGAGCGGGAGATGGCCGAGTTCGTTCAGGCGGGAGGTGTCGATCCTCTCACGACCACAACTTTTGTGGAAAAGAGGGTTGATGTCCCCTATACCGAAGATAGGCTTCGTGCCAGTGCTGAAGCCGCTGCCGCTGAGATTCCGCCGGGCGGCGGGCCTCCCCATGCCTCGGTCGCCTATTTTAAGGTTGTGGGGGAGCAGGCTTATGTTCTACTCGACATTGACCTCGATGGCTGGGCGGGCGTTTCGGTTAGTCGGGCGATTATCCATCCTCTGGTGGAGAAGACGCTGCTGCGCTTTCCTGATATTAGCGGGGTGACCTTTGGGTATGCTCCCGGAGATGAGCCCAGTTAGGTTTCATGCTTCTGCAAACAGAGCGTACAATAACTGGGTAAAACCCGAACGTGCATACAGATGGACCTTCTTTCTTTACTTTTCTCGTCAACGGGCCCCTTAGCTAATCTGTCTTACTGGATCGTTTTTGTGGCGGCCTTACTCGAGACGACGATCGGAATCGGACTGTTTATTCCCGGCTCGACCATCATTTTTTTTATGGGTGCACTTGCGGCCCAGGGCTCTGCCGACGTGAGCGGCCTGCTGATTTTTTCGAGCATCGGGGCCCTTCTGGGCGACAATCTTAACTACTACATCGGCAAAAAAACTGGGCCGGGAGTTATTGAGAGGGGGATTTTCGTGGTGAAGCCGCGCTACTTTAAGCGGGGGGAGAGGTTCTATCGGCGGCGGGGAGACACGAGTATCTTCTTCGGGCGCTTTCTGCCGGTGTTGAAAGAGACCGTTCCCCTTGTTGCCGGGGCACTGGGGATGAGTCCGCGAAGATTTTTTCTCTGGAACCTCCTGGGTGCGATCGGCTGGAGCCTCGTCCTCATCCTGCCCGGTTATTTCTTGGCGCAGTCGCTCAACCTCGCCGCACTCTGGCTCACTCGCGCGGGCTTTTTCGCCGTCATACTCTTTGTCCTTTTCGTCCTGCTCTACTTCGTACGAACTTTTCTGATAAGTCGCGGGCGGGTCTTCTTCCGCCTGGTCTCATCCATCAGCCGCTCCATTAAGTCGGCGATCCGTCAAAATCCGGACGTGAAGTCGTTTATGGCGCGGCACAAAAAAATCCGGCAGTTCATTCGCGACCGGCTGAGCCGAAAGAGCTTTTATGGCCTGCCTCTAACCTTTCTCTCGATCGCTCTACTCTACGCGATCTTCCTCTTTGCCGGAGTTGTTGAGGGCTTCGTCAACGCCGATCCGGTTGTCCTGCTCGACGTGCGTGTGGCCAACCTGCTGGCGATTTTCAGAAGTGACCCGCTGACCCAGTTCTTCCTCTGGATAACGCTTCTGGGACAGTGGCAGATCGCCACGCTCGTCGTTGTCGCACTCATCGTCATCCTGCTCATCTGGAAAAAGCTTCGCTACATCCCACCGCTCCTCCTCTGTGTTTTAGGAGGCCAGCTCTTCACAACGGCGGGCAAGGTTATCTTCCAGCGGCCCCGGCCGGGCGTCGCCCTTTACACCGAGTCGTCTTTTTCCTTTCCCAGCGGCCACGCGACGATCGCGATCGCACTTTATGGCTTCATTGCGTACATGCTGATTCGTCACTCCAGGCGATGGGGGAGGAAGGTGAACCTGTTTTTTGCGGGCGCCGTCCTTATCGGGCTGATCGGTTTTAGCCGACTCTACCTGGGCGTTCACTACTTCAGCGACGTCTGGGGCGGCTACCTGGCGGGAGCGATCTGGCTGATTATTGGTATAAGTTTTTTAGAGTATTTTTCTTACAAAAAGATGAAGGAGGAGGTTCGCGTGGTCCCGAAGAGGCGGCTGCTGACCGTTGGAGTCCTCTCTGCGACGTCCCTCTCCTATGCGTTTTTTGGCCTGAACTACTCACTTCCGGCGGTCTCTCCGCCACCGGTAGAGCTGCCGACCGTTGTCGGTTCGGTGACTGATATTTTTGAACGTGAGGAGCTCAAGTTCACCGAGACCCTCTTTGGGGCCTTTCAGGAGCCGATGAACGTTATCATAATCGCCCAAAGTGACGAGCAGCTGGTCAGTCTTTTTGAGGAGGCGGGCTGGCTGTTGGCGGACGAGGTAAGTATCTCGTCGCTTGCGCAAGCCGGCTGGGCCCTCGTCTCGAAGGAATCCTATCCGCGCGCCCCCATGACGCCCGACTTCTGGAATGCGGAGATCCACAACTTCGGCTTCCAGAAGGCAACTGAGGTGAATCTGGTAAGCACTCGCCACCATACACGTTTTTGGAGGACGATGAGTCACACCGAAGAGGGAGGTGTCATCTACCTGGGGACGGCCAGTTTCGACGCCAGCATAAAGTGGGGAGTGACACACAGGATCGACCCGGATATCGACACAGAGCGCGAGTTCCTGCTGGCCGATCTGCAGGAAACGGGAAGGCTAAAATCGGTGCGAAAAGAGCAGCTGGTCGCTCCACACCTGGGAAGCAACTTCGCCGGCGATCCCTTTTTCACCGACGGCAAGACCTATGTCATTGAGTTGTGAGTCGGCCGGGGCGGATAGCGGACGTTTCCAAGGTTGCGCACGGCCCGCCGAAACGTTACGATCAACCTGCTATGAAACACATTCTAAGCGACAATAAGTCACATATGCTCTGCCTTGAACCCGGGGAAGAGCTGCTGAGCAGTCTTAAAAACTGGGCGGTTGAGAAGGGAGTAAAAGCAGCCAGCTTTACAGCCCTAGGCGCCTCGGGAAAGCTCACTCTCGCCTACTTCAACTTGGAGACCAACAGCTATCAAGACAAGGTTTTCGATGAGGATTTTGAGATTTTGGGGATCACGGGAAACATCAGCGTGAAGGAGGGAGAGGTAGCCGTTCACGCCCACGGAACCTTCTCAGGAGCCGACTACAAGGTTGTTGGAGGCCACATAAAAGAGGCCCGGATCTCAGTAACCTGCGAGATCGCCCTCATCGTCTACGAGGGAGTAATAGAGCGCGTTTTGGACGAAAAGACTGGACTCTCATTGATGAACGGTTAAACTGTGCTCGCGCTGGGGCAGCGGCTCAGCTGAGTCGGTGCTGCTCGGCCCATTTATGCGGAGAGGTGGCAGAGTGGTTGAATGCGCCGCTCTCGAAAAGCGGTATACCGCAAGGTATCGAGGGTTCAAATCCCTCCCTCTCCGCCATCTGTTCGGTCCCAACTCGCTTGGGGACGAACAGATGGCTTTATGATAGTATTTGAACGCGCAGGCACGCCGGGCGCCCTCTGGGCGGCGTGCCGAGCGGGGGTCGACGGCGAGCACGAAGTGCGAGACCGGTGACCAAATCCCTCCCCTGCAATAATCCGGAAGCGGCGGCGTGCCGAGCGGGGGCAGCCTTGCTGTCTGTAGTCATAAGGATCGGCTGGAAAAACAACCTTGAAAATGATAGAGTAGAAAGATTATAAGAATAAAACTATTAAGGCTATGAACCAAAAACCAAAAACCTTCTCATCCTAGGTGCGAGCGGAGCTTTGGCCCACTCAACTCTCGTCTATCTTAAAAATCACCGATCACTTTTTGATAAACTGATACTTTCAGATCAAAGAGAGTTTCATCAGGATAATTTTGAAAACTTATCAGAACTCAATGCTGAATTTATAGAATTTCATATTGATTCAAAAAATAAAAAGGCGTTTTTAGATTTGCTCATAAAGACATCGCCAGACATTATTTTGGATCTCAGTGATGCTTCAACGGAATTTATTGCGGAAGTTGTTTTTGAATACGGCAAAGCCTCGTATATTTGTTGCGCTTTTTGCACAGAAAATTTGTACTAGTAGTAGTACTATAGGTACTATCTCTTACACATGAGCCTTGATAAGCAACATTACTACGACGGAAAATTTTACGAAATACTTATTGATCCGGCCTTAGGAGAAGTAAGGGATATGATTATTGAGCAGATAGAGGCCGGCAGTATAGTGGTTGATATCGGCTGTGGCACTGGCTCCTTAGTTTTTGAGCTTGCTGGGAAATGCGAGTCAGTTACTGGGGTGGAATTGTCCTCGAAGATGGTCGATCACGCACGACGTCGCCAGCAGGCAAATGGAAAAATTAACGTCGCTTTTGTGCATGGCGATGCTACAAATTTGCCTCATTTTCAAGATCAGCAATTTGATTATCTTACCATTTCAATGGCACTTCATGAGATGCCACCAGCATTAAGAATCAAAGTTCTCAACGAGGCAAAGCGCATCGCCAAAAAAATCATTGTTGCAGACTATGTTGTGCCGCAACCTTTAAGTTTTGCCGGGATAAGAACGCGCATCGTCGAGTTTCTTGCTGGCATTGAACACTTTAGAGGTTTTCGGGATTTTCAAAACAACAATGGGATAGATCACTTATTGCAAAGCTGTCAGCTTTCTATCTGTAGCGAATCTACCAACAAAAATGGCACAATAAGAGTGGTTGTCGCTGAACAGTAGTCAATTTTCCTTTCCGCCTTCTTATATATGAACTATATACTCATCATCCTTAGCGCACTGTGCTTGGGCGTAGCCAATGTATTTTACAAAAAAAGTTCTGCTTCAGTTGGGGCCGTAAATACTACGTTCTTTTACTACCTCTTCGGACTTGTTCTCGCCTTCATCGTCTGGCTCTTTTTCAGGGAGAAGATGGAGTTTACATCAGGGAACATGGCGACTATTTTCTTGATTTCACTGTTTTTAACAGCCAGTGTGTTGTTGTTCAACATGGGGATCATTAGGCCCGAGGTGTCCATCTCGATCGCATCTACAATCCGATCACTCGCCTTTGTGGCAACCGTATTAATTGCAGTATTATTCCTCAATGAAAATTTAACAGCAACAAATACCCTAGGCATAGTTCTCGCAATCGCTTCAGTAGTTGTCTTCAGCCTTCGAGCTTAAACTGGAGAATAAAGAATAACGGGCTCATAATACAATCGCGAACTGAAAATATTTTAACAACCCAAAAATAGAAAAACATCAAGAACATAACGACTCGGGAACGAGCTTCCACGGGATACAGGCCAACGCCAGAATATTGAAAATTACCGGATGGCTGACTGGGGTTTATTTTTTGATCGAGTTAGCCCTGGGCCTTTATTCAGGTTCCGTTGCGGTCACATCAGATGCTTTTCATACTTTTTCCGCCGTTGGAGGAATCCTGGTCGCATTTGTGGCGAATAGAATCTCCAGCAGAGAAGGTTAACGGGGTATAATCCGATTGACGCTTTTCTCGGCATGGGATTTGGCGTCATCTTACTGTGGGCCTCCTACCGAGTCATAAAGGACGCACTGAATATTTTCATGCAGACAGTTCCCAAAGGGATCGACATCGAAAAAGTAAAATCCAATCTCCTCTCACCTAAAAATCATCATCTCGATCGTCTTTCTTTTTGAGGGGCTGGTTGTGATCTACCTTGCCTTTATGGCTTATTCGCTTTCGTACTGGTTTGTTGACGACTCACTGGCGTTTACAATTAGCGAAACGGGATGGGTGCAGGTCGCCCTCTTCAGAGTATTTGTTTTCTCCCTTGTCGCAGCCGTTTTTTCGGCCATCTGCTACTTTGTGAATAACTACCTTCTAAAGAAAAAATGGGGCATAGGGGGAACCCAAAAGGCCTTCACCATCTCACTCGTTATATTTTTCTCCATTCTGATCCCTTCAGTAATAGGTGGAGTCCGCTTCGCCCTTGAAAAACCGTGGTTTTAGTGGGCAAAACGGGCTATCCTTTTGGTAGGAACCCACACCATATGAACACTCCAAAAAACTCAAAGCATCGGATCTACTCAATGAGTTTTTCAAGTGTCTACCCGCATTATGTCGCCAAGGCGGAGAAAAAGGGGCGCACTAAAGCGGAGGTGGATGAGGTTATTCGTTGGTTAATGGGATACAGCCAGAAGGAGCTAGAGGCTCACCTCAAAAAACAGACGGATTTTGAGACCTTCATCGGCCAAGCTTCTCAACTCAATCCTTCGCGGGCTTTGATTAAGGGCGTGATTTGTGGCGTCCGGCTGGAAGAGATAAAAGAGCCGACGATGAAGGAGATCCGCTATCTGGACAAGCTGATCGATGAGCTGGCACAGGGGAAGGTGATGGAGAAGATTTTGCGGAAATAATGTCTTCAGATTAGAGTTCTTTGAGTAAGCCGGAATTTCAAGCCGGATCTAAGCATTGCGCTTCCCTCCGCCATTGACTTATGCCGTTTTTATCGTTATAACTTTTCTTGCTTTAAAATCTAATACAAGAATGTTTATGAGCGCAGAAGGTATGAGTGAGCCACGAGAGTTAGTTCCGGGTGGGCGATATCGCATCATATGTGGGGCGAATGTTGCCCTTGTTGTAAACGCAACTGATCCTAACCGAGGCGTTGCTCAGATCCAAATTACCGATGCCGTGATAAGGGTTCAGAGTGTTTCCCCCGCAGGGGGAATGATCTTTGAGTGCGGCGCCTATCCCGGGATGACCTGGTCTGTGGCTCCCGATCTGCTCCAGCGCGGTGAGGCGAGTGGTGCTCTTAGCATCACCGAAGAGCTTTAACCCCAACTCTTATGAAAGAGTATATCGGCCCGCCACGCCGTCCCGGAAGGCGCATCGAAGAGGCTTTTCTCGTCTTAGAGAAGGTCTTCTTTAGGGCTGTTTGCAGGTCGAGGGACGATGAGTCTGAGCCACGAGTCAGGGCCCAGCTTGACCATTTGATTGAAGCCCTTGGGGCACGCGACCTGGAGACTATCGAGCGCCTCATCGATCAGATAGGGGAGCGAGCTGAGCCGCTCAGGGCTTACCTCCTCTCACTGCGCCCACGTTTTGAGGGAGCTGAAGAAAGTCCCGTGTATGAGCCGCCGACTGAGTCTCAGTCTCAGGGGAAGCCTCTCCTTGGCTTTGTGCGTGGCGGACTTTCGGCTCGTCTCAGTATGACGTTGCGGGCCGGGGATCTGCCCGAAATAGAGCCCTCAAATGATGAAGGTTTCGTGAACGAGCTGGGAGACAATGACGACTGGGAAAGTGGTCCGGAAGATAATCCGCCAGACCTTGGCTAGCTTTTAGAACCGCTTCTTGAGCTCTGTGACTGCTGCCTCAAGCTGAACGTCATGCTGGGCTTTGATATCCTCTTCAGTTACCTCTACCTCGATGTCAGGTGTTATGCCGACCTCGTCGATTGAGCGGTCGTTAGGTGTGAACCAGCGAGCAATCGTATAGCGGAGGAGTGAGCCATCGGCGATCTTGATGAGCTCCTGAACCGAACCTTTTCCAAATGAGGTGCTTCCCACAATTAGGGCGCGCTTGTGATCTTGAAGTGCACCGGCCAAGATCTCCGAGGCTGAAGCCGAGCCTTTATCGATCAGAACAACCAGCGGAATATCCGTTATGCGCCCGGTCGCCGTGGTTTTAAGGACTTCGTTGTCTTCCGGAGCGCGCTTCTTGATAATTGCGACGGTCGTGCCCTTCTTGAAGAATTCCGTGAGCATGTGGACGGCCGTGTCCAGGTAGCCTCCGCCATTACCTCGCACGTCTATAATCAGGCCCTCGGGCTTCTCGAGCAGTATTTCTTGGATCGCTTCATTGAACTCATGCTCGGTGTTTGTGTTGAACTGGTAGATGTTCAGATGGAAGATCTTCCCCTCTTCGAGCTTCTCCACGACGACACTTTCCAGGACGATCGAGTCGCGTTTTATTGATATCTCAAGCGGCTCCGACTCACCTTCGCGTTCGACGGTAAGCACGATCGTCGTACCCTTTTTCCCGCGGATTTTTTTGACGGCATCTTCAAGAGTTACGTTCTCGGTTGAGGTGCCATCAATCTCCGAGATTATGTCTTTGGGCTTGAGTCCGGCCTTTTCTGCGGGTGACTTTTTGAGCGGTGTGACGACGATGATACGGCTGTCCTTCATCTCGAGCTCGGCTCCGATTCCCTCCAACTCACCGTCGAGGTTGACCGTGAAGTTTTTCGACTCGTCCGGAGTCATATAGACCGTGTAGGGATCGTCGATAGCCTTGACGAAGCCTTTTACCGCACCGTGTTCGAGTGTGGCTTTATCGAGCTTTGAGGGGTCGTAATAGTTCTCACCAAGATAGCGCCAGATCTCATCGAGGTTGTTAATCTGTACGGGTTCGGAAATGGTGCCTGTTGAGTCTCGATCTTGGCTTCCATCCGGTAGAGAGGTCGTGAGGGCCCCCGAGCGTGGGAAAAAGAAGCCCAAGGTGAAGGCTATGATGGCCGTTGCTGTCAGTCCCCGAATGAGTGATCGATTATCTGTTCGCACGAGTTGATTATAGCATGAATAGGGTGGCCCGAGACGAGCTAGATTTTCTCGAGCGGGGCAACTGAGACGGCGAGCTTTTTGACGCCAATCGTCGGATCTTTGAATGAGACGGTAACGACTCCCCCGACACTGTTAAGGATGACACCCTCACCAAACTTCCTGTGTATCACGCGGTCGCCATCGCTAAATGAGGGAAGGCTACTTTCGTCGGGAATGTCTTTGCGGAAGGTCTCGTCCGCCGCTGAGTCGGATGAGTAGATCGAGCCTTGTGGTCGCGAGAATCCCCAGCCGGCCGCGGTGCGTTCGTGGCTTGCATTGACGTTGCTGATGATGAGATCTTCGGGAATGTCGCGGAGAAACTGGGAGGGAATGGCATCTTTTGTCTCTCCGTAGAACATGCGGTTTTTTGTGTAGAAGAGGAAGAGGCGCTCCTCGGCGCGCGTGCAGGCAACGTAGAAAAGGCGGCGCTCTTCTTCGAGCTCCTCGGGCGAGAGCATACTTCGGGAGTGGGGAAGAATACCTTCCTCGAGACCGGCAATAAAAACCCAAGGGAACTCGAGCCCCTTGGCTCCGTGCATGGTCATGAGCGTGGCCGAGTTGTCCTTCTCGTCGAGCGAGTCGATGTCGGCAATCAGCGAGACCTCTTCCAGGAAAATATTGAGTGAGAGGCCCGGTGCGAGCTTGTCATATTTTGAAGAAACCGAGATCAGCTCGGCGATGTTTTCGAGTCGGGCTTCTCCTTCAACACTGCCATCATCCAGCGACTTCTTGTAGCCACTCTCGTCGAGCGTGTACTTGATCATAGCCGAGGCGGTAACCTCGCGGCTGCGGCTGCGGAGGCGGTCGATAAGACGGGCAAAGCGCAAAACTTGTTCTTTCTTTGGTCCGGTCAGCTCCTCGATCTCCTCGGCTCTGCGCATCGCCTCGTAAAAACTGCAGAACTTGATCGCGGCAAAGGTCTGAATCCGCTCGACTGTCTTGGGGCCGATTTTACGTTGCGGTGTGTTGATAATTCGTAAGAGTGCGACCGTGTCGGCGGGATTGGAGACGACGCGAAGGTAGGAGATCATGTCTTTAATTTCTTTGCGCTCATAGAAGCGGATGCCGCCGATGATCTTGTAAGGAATTCCCATACGCATGAATCCCTCCTCCATCGCTCGGGATTGTGCATTGGTTCGGTAGAGGACGACGAAGTCACGGTAGTCGGGCTGCTCGTGCTGGCGAACGGCATCGAGAATCTTCTGGCCGATCACCTCGGCCTCGTGCCGCTCATTTTCGGCCAGGTAAAGCTCGGCCTTGGCTCCCTCGGTGCGCTCGGTCCAGAGCGTCTTTTCGCGGCGCTTGCGATTCTTGGAGATGACGGCTTGGGCGATGTCCAAAATGGGCTGAGTCGAGCGGTAGTTCTGCTCGAGCGTGATGATCTTAGCCTCGGGATAGTCTTTCTCGAAGTCGAGGATGTTCTGGATATTTGCGCCGCGCCAGCTATAAATCGACTGGTCGTGATCGCCAATTACATAAAGATTTCTGTGGCGGGCCGCCAGCAGGTTAGTGAGGAGGTACTGAGCCTGGTTCGTATCTTGATACTCATCGACGTGGACGTAGTACCACCGCTCCTGGTACTCCTTCAGGACCTCGGGATGTTTTTTAAAAAGCTCGACGGTACGCATAAGAATATCGTCAAAGTCGACGGCGTTGTTTTTCTTGAGACCTTCTTGATAGGGACCGTAGAGGCGCGCCACCTTCGATTCGAAGTACGAGGTAGCCTGAGCCTCAAAAGCCGCAGGCGTAATCAGCCGGTTTTTTGCATTGCTTATATGGGCAAGGACGGCTCGTGGGTTGAGCTCTTTGGGATTT
>Ga0210044_10004709_pt1 | contig 18886 bp, 19 predicted proteins | sample CryGey13umfilter_2_FD_183959 | JGI IMG/M metagenome (GOLD analysis project Ga0210044, IMG submission 183959) | Groundwater microbial communities from aquifer in Utah, USA - Crystal Geyser 4/9/14 3 um filter (SPAdes) (version 2) | ecosystem: Environmental > Aquatic > Deep subsurface >... | reverse complement strand
TAGACCACATGTATTACAAATTACCGCCATACGTTCTAAATTATTTCAATTTTACGCACTATTAAGCCTTGTTTGATACAGCAAGAGATTGCAAAATAATTGTATTTTTTAAAGAGAAATTACAACTAACTACATGTCAAAAGATCTTACAAAAAAAGCAGCCGAAATGCTATTGAATGGAGCAACTTTACTGAGTGAGCCATGTCCCTACTGTTCAGGAGTAAGAGTGATGAAAGGAGGTCACGCATTATGCATTAATTGTGGAAGAGAGCCCGAAGAAAAAGAGATCCTAACAGAAATCAATCAGCAAACAGAAAGAACAGGCATAGAAACAACATTAGAAAAAAAACTCTCTGAATTATCCAAGGAATTAGAACAAGAACCAAATCATGAAAAACAGCAAGTAATTCTAAGATCCATTAATTCACTCATTGAAACAATAGAAAAATTAAAAAATAATCAAACATCAAAAAAACAATAATTAAGAGCGCAGTAACAATATTGGCACTTTTACACTATCAGTTATTGATTTTACAATGTATTCATAATGATCATTTTCGAATTCCGATAGATGGGGATGATCGATTATCAGAAGATCAGTTTTTTTATATTTTACAAAATCCACTATTCAATCAGAAATAGAATCGGTCAGCACAACTTTTATTTTTATTGGAATATCTTTTTCTTTTGCAATCTTTTCAAATTTTTCAAGATTTTTTAAAATCTTTTCTTTGGTTTTAGCATATGATTTTTTATCATCACTAGTTTCAAAAAAAAACAAATTTTGACGGTTTTTTATAAACACAGTCGACAACAGTAAGGCTCCCATCGAATTTTTGCGCTATATCTAAACCAGTTAGAAAAGATTTATTCTTAAATTGCTTTGTAATAAAAGCAATGACTATTTTTTTGAACATAAACTGATTATGTAGTATCTTATTAAAAGAGTTCATATCCAAAATGTCAAAACGCCCAATGCCACACCACTACAATAAAGATGATAATTGTATATGTCGGGTATTTTTCAAGACACATTCTCTACTTGAGGCTTGATCAAAACAAGTTAGTTCAATTCTTTTCAATTAATCTCATCTATTTCAAAAATACTAATTATTGATGTCTCCCGATTTTTCCAGTGCGTATTTTAAGATAAAGATATGAGATCTTGATCAATTAATGAATGAATTTTAATTTGACAAAAGCCAATGTAGGGAGTTCTACTAAATTTAGATAAAAAATAGTCTCAAAACATCGCTTTTTTATGGTTACACCCAAATTTTGCCATAGGAATAAAGTATTTATGTCAAAATTCAAGCTTTGAAAAGTAACAATGAGCAGTAAAAAGAAAGGAGCGCCACTACCAGCATCAAGTGGAGGCCTCATGAGATTCTTTGAGGATGAAACCAAAGGATTCAAAGTTGATCCAAGAATTGTTGTTTCAGTTCCCATTAGCTTGATTGTGGCCTCTTGGCTAGTTGACATATTTTTAGTCGCGAAATAAGACATGGAAAAAGCTTCAGATAATGTTTCAAACATACACAATAGGTTTTCCCTTACATTAGTCAATCCGGCATCACATTATTTTTCTCTAGTTGGATCTTTAGCAATTTCTGCCGTAATCACAGCCATAGTTTATTTTGGATATCTAGGGTCAAATGAAAATTGGTTTAGAATTCCAATGGTAATTGGAATTCTAGCATTAACTCAGTTAATTGACACTCGTTTCACTAGGAAAAAAGAATATTCAAAATCACTACACGCGTCCCTCTTTGGAAACTTGTTATGGGTTGCAGTATTGCTAATGGGTTTACTTGCAAGTGTTGTTCTAGTAAAAGACGCATCATTGTTTTTTGTAACATATGGAATGTTTCTATTTGCAAGTTTTAGAATAGGAATTTTCACCACGACGTTAGGTGCAAGTATCAAAAAGGCATGGGCAATATGCATGGTCCAGCCACTTGCCATGTTATTGGTAATGATTCCATATGACATGTGGTATTCAACTTTAACAAATCCAATGGCTGTAGGATTTGGTGCAGCATTTTTGATAATCGCTAGTGTATGGTCAGTATTAACAGACAGAGCTGGAAGACCAGGTATGGAGAGCACACATAAAACAATACAAGCATACTTGGCATCACAGGGTAATGACTTTACAGAAGCTGAAGAGATCATCGAACAGCGCTCATTTAAAACTAAAGTATCCACGTCGCAGATTAGACTTAGCTCATCAAATGGCAACATGAAATTTAGAATGGTATTACCAGAAATTCATCCAGGCCCATATCATCCCGTTGGCGGAAGCAATATCCCATATTTGATGTACAAGAACTTAGAGTCTTCAGCGATGATAATGCATAGCATTTCAGATCACTCATTAAATCTTCCATCAAAAAATGAGGTTGAAAACTATTTGAAAAATCTAGATACCAGTATAGTAAAAGAAGAGGGGCTAGTATGCACAGAACCAGTAACTGTTCAAATTAACAAAGCCCGTGTAACAGGTTTACTCTTTGGGAATAATCCATTATTGTTTCTCTCATTGTCTCCACATGGAATGGAAGATATTCCAAGCTATATGAAAAAAGAGATCGAACAATATGCTAAAAATAGAAACTATGTCAGAACATTGATAGTTGATTGCCATAATGCAATGGGCGAAGAAATTTCAAAAGAGGACGGAGAAGACATGCTAAAAGCTGCAAAATCATGTTTAGATTCTTTAATTACAAAAGACAGCCATCCTATAGAATTCGGTTATGCAAATTCAGATAACATGGATGTATGGACTGAAGATTTGGCAATGGGCGGTTTAGGAGTAGTATGTCTAAAAATTAATGAAAAAAAATTCTTTCTAGGATGGGCGGATGCAAACAATATGGAAAACGGAGTAAGAGAGAAAATTGTAGAGAACTTTGCAAATCAAGGACGTCAATTATTAGAAATTTGCACATCAGATACACATTATGCTCCAGTTAAAGCTAGAAACAGAAATGGATACTATCAATTAGGACTCATCACTGGTGCGGACAAACTATCCAAATGGTTTTTAGAAATTGCACATAATGCAGAATCAAAAGTATCCTCAGCAAAATTTGAAATTTTGGAAAATGAGGCAGATGTAAAAGTCATGGGACAAGGCATATACGAAGATTATTCCAAAGCGCTAGACAAATCTTTGAAATTAACAAAAGGGTTCATGATTGGAAGCGTAACATTATTCATAATTACATTGTTCCTTTAGACAAAAAATATCAAAAATTCAATTTAGAACTATCGAAGTTGGCAGCCTTCACATTTCTTCATGCTACGTTCAGAACGTGTTTCTAGTTCCAGATGACACTCTTTGCAGATTATTCTGTTTCTCATGATCTTTTTACATGATAAATAAATTTTAATGATTTTATTTATCACATGTAGACTATTACTTAACATAAAATTAACAAAAATTAGCAGATTTAGATTTTAATAGGGTTACCAGTCTATTTTGTTCCTAAAGTGTTCATTTGATCAAGATTGCCATAAAAATCATCTACAAATGATGAAAATTGAAAGATTGGCACTATGGGTACACGATCTATAAAATCAATCTTATCTTGATATAACGTTACAATTACAGGCACAGCTATAGCTCCAGGAGTTTTTAAAATGTAATGTTTTGTCCTTGCTATTTGTTTTTTTACTGCAACAGATAATGTGGAAGAACTATAACGTTTCCAATGTTTACAGTCAATTAACATGGCAACGCCCAATCTAATGCCAATTACATCAATTTCCATTCTAGGTTTAGTAAGAATTAGATTTTTTATAATTGCAAAGTTTTTTGAGAATAGAATTTCAGCGACTAACCCCTCAAAATCTTTCCAGTCAAGCAGAATTGAAATCTCGCCAAGAGGACCGCCATTTTTTATTAATTCAATTGCAACTTTTAGTTTGTCGCCATCTTCAAAATAATACTTGTCTTCCTGTTTTTTCCCAATTCCAGACTTTACATAACCATCAAGAATGTTCTGTGAATCCACAGCATTTGATTTTGTAACTACAGTAAAATCCTCAACGGAGATGCCCCCAGGAATAATTCCTTTTAGTCCAGATAGCATAATTTGATTGAATTTCATATTATTTTTCTTTTATAATTAAGACGATATAGGTTTTAGGAGATAATACCAAACTGATTATTATGAAATAGGTTTTATTACAACCAAACAAAATAACGGTTATGAAATTATTGCTAGTATTCATACTAGCTTTAGCAGTAGTAAATGTAGTAAATTACGAAGTATTTGCAGAAAAAAGCACATTTTTTGATTCTGTCAAGTTTATCCAATATTTGGATGAAAACACTGCACTTGAAGAAGTTAGAAATGGAAATTTAGACATATACTATGATAGAATCTCTTCAGATAGGCTAGAAAATCCAAAATCACGAGAGGGATTAGAGGTGTTTGATTCAACTGGAAGGTCTTACAGCATACTAGTAAATCCCGCAGAGTCAAATAAATTCAATCCATTTTCGATTAAAGATGTCAGATTTGCATTAAACTATCTAATAGATAGAAAATTGATTGTCAATGAATTGATGGGAGGTTACGGGGCACCAATGATATCCAACTATAGTCCTTCAGACCCAGAATATCTCACCATAATAAAGCAATTAGAGACATTCAATTTCAGATACAACCCAGCACTAGCAGAAGAAATTATTTCAGATACACTAGAAAAAAAAGGTGCAATAAAATCAAATGGATATTGGGAGATCGATCAAAGACCAATTGAGATTACAATTTTTATAAGAAGCGATGATCAAGTAAGAAAGTCTATTGGGGAAATTTTAGCTTCAGAATTAGAAAAAATAGGATTCATAGTAAAAAAAGACTATGGGGATTTGAATAAAGCATATGTTATTGTGTATGGTTCTGACCCGGCAGAACTGAAATGGAGTCTATATACAGAAGGGTGGTCAAGATCAGCATTTGTAAGATATGATTCGGTGGGTTTATCGCAGATGTATTCCCCGTGGTTTTCAAACATGCCAGGATCAAATGATCCATCATATTGGAATTACAAAAACGATTACCTTGATACAATAACTCAAAAAATATACACAGGAGATTTTGAATCAGAAGAAGAAAGAGCAAAATTAATTCAAGATGCAATAGCAGAAGGAGTTGATCAATCAGTTAGAATTTTCATAGCAAGTAAAATTGATCAGTTTGTAGCAAATGAAAAAATGGAGGGAATGATTAATGATTTGGGAGCAGGAGTTCCAAGTAGGTTCACACCAATTAATTCCAGAAGTGATGATAATGAGCTAGTTATCGGAGTGAAGCAAATCTATCAGGGAGCATGGAATCCAGTAATGGGGTTAAGTGATACATATAGCAGACAGATCTGGGGAATAATTTCAGACCCCATTACATTCAAACATCCATTTACTGGAAAAACATTTCCAGTCAGAGCAAATTGGGATGTAGAGACTGCAGGACCTAACGGGAAATTAAATTTACCAGATGATGCAATGATGTGGGATCCCATTACACATACATGGAAAAAAGTACCTCATGGAATCCAGGCAACAAGTAAAGTCAGATATGATTTGAAATTTAGCAATTGGCATAACGGTCAAAAAATGGACATGAATGACATTTTGTATTCATTATATTTCGTAATGGAATGGGGAGTTCAAACAGATGAAAACGATAAGACTTATGATGTAGAATTCACGTCTATTGCATCACAATCAGTAAAAACAATAATAGGAATTGAAGTGGTTGACGAAGATACAATAGATGTTTATGTAAATTATTGGCATTTTGACGAAGATGAAATTGCAGAATGGGCTTCATTATGGAGCTCAATGCCATGGGAAATTTCAGCTGCGATGGAACAGGCGGTACTAGATGGAAAAGTCTCATTTTCAAGATCTGGGGCAATCAATAAAAATGTAAATTGGATTTCGTTGATAATTCCAAAGGATGCTCAAATGATCCAAAATTATTTGAATGAATTTAATGAAAAGAAATATGTACCAAAATCACTAGAAATGTTTGAAACAAACACCACATATTTTGGTGACAGATATGCTGTAACATCAGAATGGATTAAGACACACAACCATGCAGTGATTAGCAACGGACCATTTTATCTTAGTGCATATTCACCTGAATCAAGAACTATCATTGTAAATGCGTTTGATGATCAAACATATCCTTTCAAGTTAGGATACTGGTCAGAATTTGAAAAAACAGAATTTCCAAAGATAACAAATGTGAATGTACCCAACATAATTCAAAAAGGAGCTGGATTAGAGATCGATATAGATACAACACACGCAAATTCTATTCTTTATTTTTTGTCAGACAGCAACAATAATTCAATATCAGAATCAATCAATATCGACAAAAATTCCACTAAAATTAGAATTAGTGGAGAAAAAATCAAAGAGTTTGACAATGGTGCTAAAGATCTAAAGATATTTGCAATTTCAGATTCAGTATTAAAACCAGATTATTATTCTACAAGTTTCTTAATAGTAGAAAACAATGGAGTGTTACCTGAATTGAATTATGACGACACAGAATTTAATCAAAATGATTCATTTGAATGGGTATTGTTAATAGTTCCCACAATAATAATTATTACAACTATAATTTACATTAAGAAAAGAAAACACTAAATGAATCATTCAGACAACCCATATTCTTTTAGAATAACATCTATTTGATCTTCAGATTCTAATTTAGAATATTCCTCCAAAAGATTTTGATTTAAATCATAAAAAGTGTGTCCCCACTTGAATTTATCAAGTATTGCAAGTGCATCATCTCTAAAACCTAAAATAAACAATGATGCAGATAGGGCTTCAGCAGTAGTAAGCTTGTTGAGTTTTGCATAATTAACAGGATTGCCAGCAAGTAATGGAGGTAGTTTTCTTGTGATGCTGCTGAATTTTTTTGAGAATGCTTGGTCTGCAAGAGTCCAAGAACAGTCAATTCCAACTATTGAATTTATCAGAGATTTGTCTTTAGGCAATAAAGTTTTTTCAGAAAAAGGATCCAAAACAAGTCCCTTATTTCCTATTTTTTTGATACTTTTTGCAATTCCAAACTTAACCATTTTTGCAGCTGTACATTTTTTTGGATCATCCTGATAAAACATCAAAACTTGGAGATTCATCTAATTAGATATGAAATAAATGGTATTTTGAACTTACTCTACCATCTTGTAGTTAATCTTATAGTAAAATCGTGATGTTTGATTTTCTTTGATTACATCTACATTCCAATTTGCATTAGGTAAAAATTCCTCAGAAGACACAGGAAGGATATCAAATTTCTCAAGATATACATCAGGACCACTATATCTAACGTTTAGATCAATTCCATCAACAGAGACCACATCATAGATTTGTCCTGGTTTTCTAGTAGAGTCATTTACAAGACAATCATCTTCTGGTCCAATTATACAAATTCCAGATTCGGAAGTAATTCTGAGATTTACATCAGATTGATCAATTTTTGAGGTAAGTAATGAACCAGACAATACACGTGGAAATACATGATTATCATCTAAAGTTTTTTCATTTGTAATAATAGATATTTTATCATCAGAAATCCTATTGACCTTATCAATTAAAGTTGAGGGAGATTTTACCGGCTCTACAACAATAGGTTTCTCGACAACATTAAACATCATAGATTTTGTTTCAAATCCAGCATCCACTGTAATTTCATATGAACCAATGCTTGATGGGGAGTTTGAGATTGTAATTTGATGTGAAAATGAGCCAGCCGAGCTTGGTCTAATAGTAGTGACTGGACCTACATGCTTACCACAATAAAATGTGCCACACGTTATCTCACCTTCTTTTTTCTGAATCACACTAACATCGAATTTTTCAAGATAGATTAGCTTGTTTGGTTTGCCAGATACAGTTACAGTATCACCTGGATAATAATCGGATTTGTCAGTAGCAAGCAAAAGAGACAGTTTATCTTTAGAGATAATAGAGAAATCATTTGCAATAGCAAACACAGATTCAGATTGCTTGCCAGAATACAGTGCTTTTATTTTATACTCACCTTCACTGAAAACAGTTACAGGCAAATCAAATAAACTCTGGAAGTTTCCACCCTGATCAGGATAAACAGAGGCTTCGTGAATTTGTTTGAAAGGAGTTTTTCCATCAAGTACACGTATTGTTACTCGATCTGGAACTACCAAACCCTCTGAGCCTTGGTCTCTTTTAATTATAGTTCCAATGACTTTTAGTTTTTCACCAGCTTTGTAAAGTGATTTTTCAGTTGTGACATATAATGGAACCAAAGTTAAAGAGTCAGTTTCAGGAGTAGCAGAAACTTTGAAGAAAACATCTACCCCAGATGAAGCTGTGGATGCTCTAATTTTATAAATCCCATAATTAGATTTAGTAACAGATCGGTCATCTGTTTTTATGGTAAGAGGTTTTTCTGTGATGGGTGTTTTCCATGACCAAGAAAATCTCTGATTATCAACAGTAGCGCCAGAATTAACTACACTGCCATCAGGCTTTGTAAGGGCAATTTTTATAGAATTATCACCTGTGGGAGGAAGCAATCCAGTCAGAACGACAGTTTCGCCTAGACCATAAACTTGTTTGTTCAAAGCAATCAACGCACCACTAGTTAATTTCAAAGGATCATCAATTCCAACATTAGTGGTTTTTGTTAGTCCACGATATTCAGCTTTTATCTTATAATTTCCTTCAGCAAATGCATTTTGCGATACTTTTGTTTGAACTGAAAATCGTCCAGAAGGGTCGGGGGTTGCAGTAAATTCGTATGCAACAGTCAAGCCATTGCTTTGCCTAGTTTTAGTATGGGGTATCTGCGCAACAATTTCCAAAGGACTTCCATCCTCATGAGAGATTGAAATTGTTACAGAAGATGTTTGGTAAGTTGAACTGCTCACAGGATTTTTAATAAAACCACTAATTGTCATAGTATCACCTAAATCATAGATCACTTTGTCTGTGGAAATCGAAAGCGGTTCAGTACTTACAATATAATCATCAGGATTAGATACAGTGTGGATTGTTTTTGATGCAGAACCAAGACTTTGTGAAACAGAGATTTTGTAATCGCCCAATCTAACATCGCTATCTGGAATTTTGAAAGAATATGTAAAAGTGCCATCACCGGAGATTTTTATTATATCCAAAATTTTAAATCCAGAATTACCACCGCCAAGAGCACTTGTAGCAAGTGCTGCATTTTTGGTTTGAATAATTTCCAGATTCATAAACGCAACCCACACATTGTTTAGCCTACCAGTAACAGTAACAGTTTCTCCTAAAGCATATGCATCCTTATCAGTCCATATCGATATTGCTTTTGCTTCTTTGATATCTTTGACTACTTCAAAAAATGCAAGAGTTACTTTATCAAAATATTCACCAGTTATCTGATATGTACCATATACAGGAGTAACAGGAGTGATATACACATTTGTTGAGAATTTTCCATTTGTAGGATACAAGCTACCAGTAGAAATTATTTTTCCACTAGGATCCTTGATATTGAATTTCAAACCTTCAAATGGTATTGCCTCAGTAGTAAGGCCAGTCAACGACAGAGTCTCTCCAGGAAGATATTGTGATTTATCAGTAGCAATACTAAGAGTATTGTTTTTTGCAATAACATCTGCAACAATTACATCTCCTACAGAGAAACTGGTTTGAGAAGTTGCACCTCCATATGTAACTGAAACCAAGTAAACGCCTTTGTCAACCCCAAGAACTTGTTGAAGATTCAACGAAGTGTTATAATTCAAATTAAGATCTGGATAAAGTGAAATTGTTTTATCATATTTAGGACCAGTAATCTTTACAGATATTTCATCAGCATGAAAATATGGAGCTGTAATGAATACTTGTTTTGAAATATTTCCTTTAATGGTCGCAGTTTCACCAAATAGATATGAAGACTTGTCAGTTGACACGGTTACTGTGACATCTGCTTTTGCTTCTGTAACAGTTACTTTTCCATTTGAAGAGCCAGCTGTTGGAATTGCAAACTTCCAATCATTGGCATTATCCAAATCATATCCATCATAGATTCGTTGCCAAGAAGTTAAATCATTTTTAGGATCAGACAGTAAAGGAGTTTTATCTACAATCATTCCATTCTTGTCTTTTAGTTCAACTATTTCATTTGAATCAGCAAACCACAGACTTTGATATGAAAATGTTAGAAATTTACCAGGTTCAATAAAAGTACCAGGTGAGATAGTCATTGTTTTTTTCAATGCAGTAGTTGAAGCAATTTGCCAGCCACTGATATCAATTTTAGAACTTGTCGGATTGTAAAGTTCAATCCATTCAAGAACAGATTTTGAATCATCGCCTGGGGGATTAATATCGATTTCATTAATTACAATGTGATTAGTAGATTGTGCACTTGCCGTAACAACTAAACCGCTAAGTAGCAAAATGGAAAATAAAATAATTATATTTTTCATGCTGTCCTACATAGGGTGCCCAATAGCCTCATTTTAGAATTGAATTGAGGAAAAGTTGAGCTTGTTGTTAAAGTCATATATCTTAAAATCATCATAAAATATTAGATTTTTATCGTTTTAAGGTATCCGTAGAAGTTATTCTTCTATAGAGTCACAACTAGGGCATTTTTTATCAAATATTTTAGAACCACAGTCAGCGCAGATACCCTCACCTACATCCTTCTCAATTATTTTTTTTCTACTAGCCACATAGAATTTGATTCCAAAATACATGACAATGACAATCAAAGCTGCATAAATTGGTGCCATAAAAGGAATCAATCCAAGCATAAAAAGGAAAAGCCCCACTATCAAAATTATATCACGTTTTTCAAAATTCAATAAAATTAAAACAAATCATAATTGATAAAAACATGCCGGAGCTCAGAGCTATTAATTTTACTTCATATCAAATTCATTACTCTAACTCTTCCTCATTGCTCGGCGATAAAATTAGAATGTTAATTGATAATAAGATAATGATTAGTGGTGGGATCGGCGTGATTTGAACACACGACCTCTGCGTCCCAAACGCAGAATCATACCAAGCTAGACCACGATCCCAGTGAATCCCCAAAGTCGCCCAATTTAAGCTTGACAGATATTAAATTGACTAAATTTTAAAGTTAAGTTAGTGCCATTTTTGGCATAGCCTAAGAATTACATAGAAAACCACAAGAATTCAAAAATGAAAATCGTCATCATACAAATAAACCATCTTTACCTTTTGAATTTTGGTGAATTATTGCCTATCTATAACCAAACTTTAAAAGATCTGTTACCACTTTCTTTGAGTTCTACTCCTGCTGTAAGTATTCGAAAAGAAAACAAAATGTGGGTAGCTACCTGTATGCTAATGCATTATTTGGAATCATTTACAGATTCCCTTGTTGTAACAGAGGAAGATGAAAAACCAATTGGAATAATTGGAGGAAAAGAAGTAATTGTGAATATTTTTGAAAATCCCTCTTCAGATTTTTTTGATAAAACCACCGTAGAGCAAGTCATGGATAAAAATCTCATAATTCTGTCTGAAAAAATCAAGCTGTATGAGCTATTTGAGAAATGGAAACAAAATAAAAGAGCATTTTCTATAATTCCAAACAAATTAGGAGGATATTCTGCCATATCTGGAAGAAAATTACTTGAAATCGGTACTAATTGCATTACGGATATGACAATTTCAGAATTACCTAAAAAAGAAATTATCACATTTAATCGTACTGATACTATGAAAGACATCATAAGTCTAATGCTTCAAAACAATACTCGAAGATTAGTATTAAAAAATACAAATATGTTCATCAGCGATCGCTTGATCATCCAAACTATAGCACAAAAATTTGATATTTCTAAAAAAATTAAATTTTTAGATCATAGAATTGCAGAATCATTTAATCTAGAAGAAGCAAAAAAAATTTCCAAGGACATAAATTTGGCAGAAATTTCAAAGATTATGTCTGTAATGATGCATCCTTGTATAATTTTCCGAGATCAGATAATCACTCCATGGGATATTTGTGCTGCATTACAATCAGACAGAATTGAGTTTTTAGGTTAATGAATTCTTTTTTTAACTTTATTGAGAGATTACAGTTCAATGCTCAAATATGCAAATTTTTCATTCTCACCCAATATTGGTAATTATCGCAAACCTTGATTTCTACCAATTGTATCATGTCACCTGCCATTATTTTAGAAGGAAATAGTGCAAAATTCCACAGTATTTCAGATAATCATTTTAAAGGCATTCAAGAGAACAAAAAATAATTGCAATTTGAAGATTATATCAAAGCTGGAAAAATCGCTGCGGAGGTAAGAGAAATGGCAAGAGAGAGAAATTGGGTTGGAAAAACAGTTTATGAAATTTGTGAAGAAATAGAAAATCAAATTAAAAAACGCGGAGCAAAATGCGCATTTCCAGTAAATACCAGTATTAATGAAATAGCAGCTCATTACACAGCAGAACCAAATGATCCAATAACTATTACAGAATCAGATTTAGTAAAAATTGATCTTGGTGCACAAATTAATGGGCATATTGCAGACACTGCAGTTACAGTTTGTCAAGATCCACAGTACAGCGGATTGATTCAAGCCGCAGAAGAAGCATTAAGCAATGCAATGTCTATGATTAAAGTTGGAGTCAAAGCAAGCGATATTGGAAGGATAATAGAAAAAACAATAAAACAAACAGGATTCAAACCAATTGCAAATCTTAGCGGTCATTCTTTAGGACAATACACAATTCATGCAGGCAGATCCATTCCAAATATTTGGTCAGTGGGTGGATTTACACTGGCAGGAGATACAGCTTATGCATGTGAGCCATTTGTCACTACAGAAAAGGGCGGAGGATTTGTAAGAAATGGAAAAACAAAAAATATTTTTGCATTGAATTATAGGAAAAAAACCAAAAATGATGAAGCCGATAGACTGCTTGATTACATATGGGAAAAATTCAACATGTTACCTTTTGCACTAAGATGGATTACAAAAGATTGGGAGGAAAAGAAAGCCCGAGAATTATTAGAATTGCTTGTCAACAAAAAGGCAGTTCAGGCATATCCAGTATTAATTGAGATAAATGAGCAAAGAGTAGCTCAAGCAGAACACACTTTTATTCCAAATGAGAACGGGGTTACAATCACAACTATTTCTCAATAGTTTCGCCAAAGATTTTTTCTATTACAGCAATTCCATCACAAGAGTCACATTTTGAAGTTTCTGCAAATAGAAGATCACCCTCTTGGTATTTTCTTTTTCTTTCCAAGTTACATTTTTTGCATTTTTCTACAGTGTATGCAAGAATGATTTTTTCTTTTGAGAACATTATTGTGGCACTCCCATAGTATTTCCCACACCAATTAACAGAACAGTTTGGCCAGGTGTTGTGTTGTCATGAATCATCTCATAGATTTGAGAGCGTACATCATCAGCCTTGTCTGCGATGTCCTTAGTCATTAAAGTAATAGCTTCCTTCACAGATTGTTTTATTACAATCGCAAAGATTGGAATGTTATTTTTTGTTGCAATGTCCTCAATCTGAAATCTTTCAGTTCCAATTCCCCCTATAGCTGCACCAAATCCTTGTGCAGTAGTTGCAGAATCTTCTCCCTCCATTTTCAATGCAGCGTCAACCATGATTATAACATCTAGTTTATTTTTAGAGAGGATTGACTCCACTGCATCTCCAGGTCTTCCAACAGTTGAGCCAGGACCTTCAGCTTTTAGCAGTAATAATTTTCGTTGATCATACTGAGTTTCACCAAGAATAGTTTGAAAAGCAACAGATTCTTTTTTAGAATCAAGCATCATTTTGCCTACAACCATAGGGCCTATCCCATCACCTATAGGCTGACCCATTTTAAAAGTAGGAATAGCTTTGTGCATTGCTTCTGCTTCTTCTAAAATAAAAGGCAAAATCATTTGGAGCGGTAAAATCAATGGATAGTTATTCTGTTTTTTGGCAGTCAAAAACATATGATTGATTACTTTGTAAATCATTTGTAAAGAAGTAGCAATTTCAAGTAGGGTTTGAATTTTGGTTAGTTCTATCTTGCTTGTTTGTGGAGATATGGATTTCACATGTTCGCGGGAGTAGTCCTCTCTTGCTCTAACAATATGTCGGACTTTACCAACTATTCCATTAGGATCCATATCAACAGGCATGATAGTAAAATAATCTAAAAAACGGTCAATCTTTTTGGTAGGATCATCTTTAGGATTCATATTTTTTTTAACATAGTCAATTAATTCAACTCGTGATTTAATTTTGTATTCTTCAAGTTTTTTTATTCCTTTTTTTATTTCTCCTGATGTAACTGTCAATTGAATTCTTTGACCATAAAGAACAAAAATGAAAATCGGAATAATCCAGATCAACATCATAATTGGATTAGTATCCCCACCTGATCCGAAGAGTTGATCGAAATCAATACTTGTAAAATCCAATAGACATAGAAATATGAGATTCTAAATTAAATGATTCGTATATTCAAGAGGGAAAACAATTCGTAGAAATTATAAAAATAGTCTACTTGAAGGTAAAAAAATGGCGAGTCCTTTTATTATAGTTAGGATAGAATCAACCTGAATATGCCACAAACAAAGCCAATTGTAAGCGTGGAAAATGTAGTAGCGTCTGCTTCAGTTGATCAGAAAATGGACTTGAATGAAATCACACGTACATTCCCAGATGTAGAATATCACCCAGATCAATTTCCAGGACTAGTCTTTAGACTAAAGAGTCCAAAAACAGCAACTTTGATTTTCACATCAGGAAAAATGGTATGTACCGGTTCAAAATCCGAAGAAATGGCAAGAAAGGCAGTAAAAACAGTAGTACAAAAACTTCGAAAAGGAGGAATAAAAGTAAAAAAAGAGGCCACAGTAGAAATTCAAAACATAGTAGCATCAATTAACCTAGGGGGGAAAATCCATCTAGAACAAGCTGCAAGGACATTGCCAAGAAGCATGTATGAACCAGAACAGTTTCCAGGATTAATTCATAGAATGTTAGACCCAAAAACAGTGATATTGTTATTTTCTTCTGGAAAACTTGTTTGTACAGGTGCTAAAAAAGAACCGGATGTATATAGATCAGTAAACAACCTACATGCATTACTAGAAGAAAAAAATCTAATGATCTACGATTAATCGTAGATTGAATTTATTTTCTAATTATTTTATGGGGCTTCCTAGCGGTATATCTTCATTAACTGTCAACCAAAAAGGCCTATCATCAACATCCGCAGCCAAAAGCATTGCATTTGACTCAACACCGGCCATAGTTTTAGGTTCCAAGTTTACAATAACAATCACAATTTTTCCAACAATGTCTTCTGGTTTGTAATATTGTGCACCGCCGATTATCACATTTCTTGTTTCATTACCAAGATCAATTATTCCTTTGACAATTCTGGTTTTACCTGGAATAGGTTCAGTGGAAATAATTTTTGCAACACGAATATCTAATTTTGCAAAATCGTCATAAGATATAGACATAAGAATTCCTAAATCATCTCATTAAAATCAATTTCGAAATTTTATAATAAAGTTTTTTTATCAATGCCACTTGTTTCGATTTCATATTTCAGTGCTGCAGGTAATTCCACATATTTTTTATTAGCTAAGGCGATTATTTGATCTTCAGGTACATTTACCATTTTTAGTAACTTACCACGTTGATGAGCATAGGCATTTTTCCAAAATCCCGCTCCGTCAAAGGTTCCAATTTTTGGCATATATCGTGAAGGTTTCATTTTAAGGGTAATTGACTGTGACGGAAGTTTGGCAATTGCCGTTAGAACTGGAGTTACTGTTCTGGATTTTAGGCATGTTGCCCATCACAGTCGGTTTCTTATCGTATGGGAATCTAATATATTTAATGCGAAATGACTGAGTAAGAGACATGGTAGAAATTCAGGTTTCAGTTGAAATTGATGCCCAAATTAACAATGTTTGGAATATAGTATCAGACATAGATAATGAACCTAAATTTTGGAAAGGCACAAAAGAAATCAGGAACATATCAAAAAACAACAATACGATAATCAGAGAGGTAACTATTGCATTTAGAGACCAAAAATGCATGCAGGAAGTAAAAGTATATCCAAAAGAAAAGATCGAGGTATTATTTACAAAAGGAGTCATAGAGGGAAGTAAGATCATCACTTTAACTGCCAAAGATGAAAAAACGATCCTGAAAGTAAAATGGGACATCAAACTTTCAGGCATGATGGGAATGTTCACAGGGATGATAAAAAAACACATCAAGAGTGGAACTGAACAAGCACTACAAAAGATCAAAGAAGAGATAGAGAGATAAATTCATGGAAATAATTTTAGATGTTTTAAATTATTCATTAACTGCAATTTTAATTGGAGTGTCCACGGCATGGATATTTCTAATTAAATCAATGATAGATTCTGCAAGATTTACCCCAAAGCTAGATGAATTTGAAAAAAAGAAACACAACAACCCCAAAGTTTCAATCATTCTTCCTGCAAGAAATGAAGAGGAGTTTATTGGAAAATGTCTCGATTCATTAATTGAACAGGACTATTCAAATTATGAGATAATTGTAATAGATGATTCATCAGATGACTTGACAAGCAAGATTATTTCTGAACATGCAAAGAAAAACTCAAAAATAATTCCAGTAAGTGCTAGGATAAAACCAGATGGGTGGATGGGGAAAAATTGGGCGTGTATGGAAGGGTACGAAAAGGCAACGGGCGAGATTTTGTTATTTACTGATGCGGATACAAAACATTCACAAAACGTTATCTCTCTTGCAGTATCACATTTGCTTTCTTTTGATTTGGATGCATTGTCAGCAATTCCAAAAATACGTGTAATGGATTTTTGGACAAAAGTTACACTGCCGATGATTTCAGTATTTCTCCATACTAGATTTTCTGCACTTAAAGTTAATGACACGTCAAAGAAAACAGCGTATTTTTTCGGTAGTTTTTTCATAATTAAACAAAAAACATACGAATCTATTGGAATGCATGAAAGTGTTAAGCATGAAATTATTGAAGATGGAGCCCTTGGAAAAAAAGTGAAAGAATCAGGGCATAAAATGAAAATTGTCAGAGGAGATCATCTAATAGATGCAGTTTGGGCACGAGACAAAAGCACTCTTTGGAATGCTCTGAAAAGATTGATGATTCCGTTATATTTACAAAGTAAAAAAATTGCAATTGGGTGTTTCTTTGCAGTATTATTCTTATTATTTATGCCATTTCCAATTTTGGCATATTCAGTTGTGGGAGTATTTGAAACAATGTCATTTTCAATATTATTTGCAACGTCAGTTATTGCCACAATTATGATTTACATAGGAACAATAATAGAAGTCAAAAAATTGTTACAGTTAAAATTAATGGATGCATTGTTTGCACCAATAGGTAGCCTGGTAGTCGTATTAGGTTTTTTGAGCGGATTGCTTCAAGCGAACAGCAGTACAGTATCGTGGAGGGGAAGAAAATACCACATGAAAGATCACATTCAGAATTCAATAAGTGTATAGTAATGCTTTTAGATAGAAAATGGGGTACCGATTTTGCATGGATAAGTCAGGAATATTAGTTGGTGGCGTAACTGGGGCAGTAATTGTCGCAGTTATTTTTGCAGTAATTTTGACAATACCATCAACTTCAATAAAATCAGATGTCATTACAAGCGATAAACCAATACCGAGTGCCATAGGGGAAACATTTTCAGATTATTCAAAAAAGATCTCATTAATTGAAATATTTGAAAAATCAGAACCAGGAGTAGTAAGAATTAATGTTCAAAGAACAGATCAGTCAAACGGAACTGGTGGTGTCGGTTCTGGATTTGTTTTTGATAAACAAGGCCACATAATTACAAATGCTCATGTTGTTAAGAATGTAAAAAAAGTAGTAGTGACATTTTTGGATGGTAGATCATATAATGCAGACATAGTGGGTTTTGATGAATATACAGACATTGGCGTAATCAGAGTTAATGCAGATTTATCATTATTACATCCATTACCATTAGGAGATTCAGCTAATCTCAAAGTAGGAGAGCCCATAGCAGCAATTGGAAACCCATTTGGTTTATCAGGTTCTATGACTTCAGGTATCATTAGTCAGTTAGGGAGACTCTTACCTTCAGGTGCAGGATACTCTATTCCTGATGTGATTCAAACAGATGCTGCAATCAATCCAGGAAATTCAGGGGGACCATTGTTGAACATGAGAGGAGAAATTGTTGGAATAAACACTGCAATACAATCAACAACGGGAGAATTTACAGGTGTTGGATTTGCAGTGCCATCACAAACATTAGCTAAAATTGTTCCAAAGATAATAGAAAACGGAAAATACCAACACCCATGGATTGGAATAGCAGGTAGAGATATTGATCCTGATTTAGCCAAAGTTTTGAATTTAAATGATGCAGTGGGTTTTCTTGTAATCACAGTTGTAGATAATAGTCCAGCAGCAAAAGCTGGTATGCATGGTTCAAATGAAACAACAGAGATAAACGGAATAAAGTATCCAATAGGAGGAGATGTCATATTATCAGTGGATGGAAAACAAGTGAGAAAAATAGATGACATTTTAATTCATTTACAAAGAGCAAAATCCATTGGAGACGAAATGATTTTGGAGGTTCTAAGAGAGGGTAGAACAACAAACATTACAATCACTCTAGAAGAACGACCAAATGGAAATTAAAGTTATACAAGCATAAATACCTCTAGACAAAAACACCAACTATTGAATGAACTTGTATTAAACTCTGAGAGTTTAAACAGTGTTTTAGAAGATAAAAAAATTTCCAGAGAGGAAATAATACAGACGTATG
>Ga0210044_10004701_pt1 | contig 18905 bp, 15 predicted proteins | sample CryGey13umfilter_2_FD_183959 | JGI IMG/M metagenome (GOLD analysis project Ga0210044, IMG submission 183959) | Groundwater microbial communities from aquifer in Utah, USA - Crystal Geyser 4/9/14 3 um filter (SPAdes) (version 2) | ecosystem: Environmental > Aquatic > Deep subsurface >... | reverse complement strand
CGGCTCTGCCCATGGTACGGAAATTTGGTGTACGCCATGCTCGGAGCACTTTACGCGTGGAATGTCCGCTACCAATATTGTTTTGAACTGACAGGTATCCAAGTGACGCCACTCTTTGCGGCGATGTTTTTGCCGATGATTTCAACTTGTGAGCCAGCATGCCCACTTGCACACTATTGTGACTCGCATAAGCGGTGCCAACTTTCGCAACTATCTCCTTACAGCTGACCATAAAGTTGATATAAAAGCCCTTCAGTACTTCAGGATCATTTACACCGAGCAATGTTGGCAAGGTCTCATGATCTACTGCTTCCTGTTGAGGGTTTTCACGGCTCGCTTCTGCAAGGGTTGGGGCTTCTATCTCACGATCGGGCAGGCTCCTGTTTATCACATCGCTCAGCTCTTCAAGCTGCATGGGCTTGGTCACATATTCATCCATACCCGCAGCCAGACATTTTTCGGCCGTTCCCTTTAAGGCATCCGCAGTAATGGCAATGATGGGAGTATGCCTGTCACCGCTCTCTTCGGCGCGAATTGTGCGTGTTAACTCGTAACCATCCATTCCGGGCATATGGCAGTCAGTGAGAAGCAATGCATACTTCTCTTTTCTCCACATCTCCAGCGCCTGCATACCATTTTCAGCTATCTCTGCGACAAAACCCAGCATGGCTAACTGCTGGCGAATGACATTGCGGTTGGTCTCGTTATCCTCGGCCACAAGAACAAGCCGCCCATCGGCTTTGGCTTCCTCCCTAGTGGGAAGCTCGCCGATATAGCTATAATCCTGTTGCTGATCTCCCAGATCCGGCGATTCAAGTCCAGCCAGGGAGGCCACCGCATTGACCAGCGTGCTTCGCCGCATGGCATTGATATCAATCGCCATACCATCCTCTCCGGATGGCCGCACATACCGTCGCCTGCCTCGGCCAATGATGAGGAAGCGAAGCTCCTTCCTTCCAGCTGCCATTGCCCGCATGGATACCATCATTTGCTTTGTGCGCTTCTCTTCGCCCTGACTGTCGATCACCAGCAGCAGCTCACCCTGGCTGTCTAAAAGTGTTTCAAGTCCTTTGATCGCATCTGCTGGCGCAGCTGAAGTCACCTCGGCTCCCGCATGACGGAGATAGGAATCGACAATACGGATTGCTTCAGGGTAACCCTCCACCAACAAAAGTTGCAACCCGGCCAGTTCACCGGCTGGAATGTCGTTCTGCTCATATGTCTTCTTCATGGTGAGAGACGCCGAGAAGAGGGCCCCCTCATCTGGTCGGCTTTCCAGTGCTATATTTCCCCCCATCATCTCAACAAGGCGCTTTGAAATAGCAAGGCCAAGACCAGTACCGCCAAAGCGACGCATGGTCGAGCTTTCCGCCTGCACAAAGGGCTTGAACAATTGTTCCTGCGCATTGGCACTCATACCAATGCCGTTGTCCTTTACTGACAAACGGATTGTTGCGTTCTGATTCTCCATGCTCTCCAGAACCGCACTCACCATCACCTTGCCCTGTCGCCCACTTAGACCGGCAGAGAACTTGATCGCATTGCCAGTCAGGTTGAAAAGAATTTGGCGCAGGCGTACCGAATCTCCCGTCACTTCGGGGATGGCAGGGTCACAAAACACTAGTAGCTCGATATTTTTCTTCATCGCCAGTGGCTGCAGTGATTCAACACATCCCTCCACTACTCGCGGCAGGGAAACTGGAGCATGGTCAAGCTCGAACCGGCCGGCTTCGATTTTCGAGAAATCAAGAACGTCATCGATGATGCCCATAAGGGTCAGGGAGGAATCACGCGCCGTCCTGACCATGTCGCGCTGATTTGAATCAAGTCTGGTATGCCCGAGCAGATCAATGGTGCCGACCACACCGTTGAGTGGTGTTCTGATCTCGTGGCTCATGGTAGCCAGAAATAAAGATTTGGCCTGATTGGCAGCCTCAGCTTCCTCTTTCGCCTCTTTGATTTTCTTCTCAGCCAGACGCTGCACGGTAACATCGCTCTCCAGGGCGATGAACTCAATGACCTCACCTGCCTCATTCCGAACCGGCATGATCTCAATATGCAGAATGTATGGCTCGCCGTTCTTGCCATAGTTGGTGATATCGGTCTGGGCGCGCTCTTGTTTTCTTGTCGCCTCACCAAGAAGCCTGACTGCATCTTGTTCGGTTTCCGGCCCCTGCAGGAAATCGCCAGGCTTCCTGCCAACAACCTCATCAAATGCATAGCCCGTAATCTCGGTGAAGCCGGGATTCACCCACTTGATCTTCTGATCAAGCCCGGTAACCACCACTCCGTTATCGGTCTCTGCGGCCACAAGTGACATCATGCGCAGTTCATCTTCAATTTGCTTGCGTTCGCTTATGTCGAGCGAGAATGCAATGATCATGTCATCCTTCTCATCTGCTGCCTGCACATAATCGACAATGAATTCGAGAGGGATAATAGTGCCATCCTTGGCCCGATGAACCGACTCCAGGCGGAGCCACCCCTGTTTCCGGACCATCTCCATGGTCTCGGGAAACACCGCCATAGGAAATTCGGGGGCGATCTCCGGAATGGTCATATTCAACAGCTCTTCCCGACTGTATTTTAGATAATCGCACGCCCAGTCATTCACCCTGAGAATGGCTGCGGTATGCACATTGGCCCAGAACTCGCCGATATTGCCTCGCACCAACGCTCTTTGTGTGATCGAAAGCGTCCTGTTTGACTCCTCTACATCCTGTTTTTCCTTCAAAAGCATCTCTTCGGCCAGTCGCCGCTCCGTGATATCCATATGCGAGGTCACGATCATCGTTTTGCCGCGAGATTCGAAAGAATTTGCCTGCATCTGGAACCAGCGTTTTCTGTCTGGCGCATGGCAAGGGTACTCAAGACTAAAAGAGCTCTTTGTTCCGGCCAGCATGGCAGAGAGATGCGAATACACCTCATCCGCCTCTTCTCCTAAGTCCTGCCCAATAGCCTGTCTGGTTACCTGAATATAGTTCATGCCGACAGGGTCCTGCTCTTCGGGCAGGCCGTTTTCACGGGAAAAAAACCGCCATGCATGATTCGCAAAGACGATCTCTCCCGAGTCATCCAGCACGGCGACATGCGAGGCCAGGGAGTCCAATACCCGTTCGCTGAATTTGCGTTCAGCCTCAAGTTCGGCCTCGGCCTGCTTGCGCGGTGTCAAATCGCGCAGTGTGCCTGCAAAATGGATGCCGGTGTCAAGTTCAAACTTGCTGATGGTCAACTCAGCCGGAAATAGTGACCCGTCGGCGCGAAGAGCTTCCACCTCTCGGCCAATTCCGATCACATGCGCCTCTCCGGTCGCCATGAAACGCGAGATGTAGCTATCATGCGCACTTTGATGCGGCTCGGGCATGAGCAGGCTCACGTTCTTCCCGACCAGTTCCGCAGACGGATAACCAAACACCTTCTCCACGGCCGGATTCACACTCTCAATCCGGCCAAGATGGTTTATCACGACAATGCAGTCCACCGCATTCTCTACTACGGAAGCAAGTCGATTCTGGGTATCTTGAACCTGCTTGCGTCCTCTTCCGAAAAACAATGCCAGCAACAGCATTGCAACAGTTGCCACAATGCCTGCGGCATAGATGAGCATGCTCATCTCAAAGAACACGGAGTACGCTTCGTCGAAATCCTGCTCAACCGTAAGGCCGAGATCCAACTCTCTTTCCCATTGCCAGGCGCCCACTACTTTTTTGCCGCGATAATCGGGATAGCCCGATACATTGACTCCCTGCACTCCCCGAATGGCGCTGGCTGCCATGATATTTAAACTGTCATTCTGCTTGAGTGTGTTATTGCGGATATAGACCCGTGCGACACTTGACTGATTCGACTTGATCAAATGCAGATTGATCAGATCTTCCCTGAAACGGCTGGGGCTGAGCATCAGTCCCTGGTGGTCGAAAACATAGGCTTCGCCTGTTTGGCCCGGCCGGGCACGATTTAAAAGTGCGAACAGGGTCTCGTTTGGATCGATGCGCAAGGTAAGTAGCGCGATGGCCTGCCCATCTTTATTGCGGATTGGGGCGCCGATAAACATATTCAGATCGCGTGTGCCCACATCGATTGCCTTCTGCCTTGGCATCGGCACATCAGAGCGTTGCACCCGGGTAATCACCACTTTACCCTGCCACATTTGCCGTATGAGATCGGGCTGTTTTGCCAACAGGTTTATGTTGCCCACATTGATATCACGTGACGAGGCCAGACTTATATTATTATGGTCGATGATAAAGAAGCCGCGCAAATTCCCGCCCTTCAGGAAGGTGGTAAACATTTTTCGCAGCTCTGTCTGCTCTGAAGCCATAAGCAGGGACTGCTTGTTCCTGGGCAACTGAAGCAGGGTTTAAGTAGCGGCCAGAAGATCCTCGTCACTGGCCAGATTCTCTACAATGGCTTTTCTGTCATGACTCCATACGTGAAGGGACTGATCGGCACTTTCCAGCAGTGTTGTCAGTTGATTTTCGATCCTTTGGTCATAGCTACTTTTAATAAGGCTGATGGCGCTGATGGCAGCAAACCAGATCACGAATAACACCAGCGTAAGCAATAGCAGCTCTGAACCTTGCAGGCCCGTTTTGCGCATAAGGAGAGGTAGCAGTCTGTTGGGCCGCTTGTAGCCGATCGGGTTGTCGGCGAGATGTTCGCCCATTCTCCCTCCCTATGTGTTCATCGACCAAGCCTGTTCTGAATAGCCGCATTCTGGACAAGACCATAACCTAGTCATGTTCCGGGTTCAATCTTTCCCGGGGCAGATTTCAGGTGAGGTATGTGTTGTAGATCTAAATAATGAGGTCCAACACTTCACCCATGCGGTTAGTCCCGAAGAGTAAGCTTAAAACCATACTACCTTTGCCGCACTCAGGTGCATGAGTAAATGTGGCCGAAGGCAGGCGGTCGGGAATCAGTGCGGCGGGATGTGAATGCGCTCGATCGAGAGTGCCATGCGCGTGATCGGATCGATACTGACCATGGTGGCAAACACCGAACCACCTTTTTCCACGGCTTCAAAACGCTGCGGCAGACGCTGCACCATACGTGTCAGTGCGCCCTCCACCTTCATGCCGATGATCGACTGATAAGAGCCGGTCATACCGATATCGGACTGGTAGGCGGTGCCCGATGCATGGATGATCTCATCGCAGGTTGGAATATGCGTGTGGGTGCCGTAAACAAACGAGGCGCGCCCGTCCATGTACCAGCCCATGCCCATCTTTTCACTGGTTGCTTCGGCATGCATGTCGACAAGAACGGCGCTGACATCATCGGGAATCTCATCCATCGCCCGGTCCACGGCTGCAAACGGACAATCCCACGGGCCCATAAAGGTCTGGCCGATCAGGTTGATCACCGCGATCTTGTGGCCCATGCCGGTTTCCTGCACGGTCCAGCCGCGACCAGGAGCATATTCGGTGAAGTTCATCGGGCGAACAAAGCGGTCATCTTCATCAATAAGGTCGAGAAAATCGCGCTGGTCCCAGCAGTGGTTGCCGTTGGTCAGTACATTGACGCCGATCTTGAACATCTCGGAGGCAACACTCTCATTGAGACCGAAGCCGTGAGCCAGATTTTCACCATTGGCAACAACAAAATCAATGCGGTGCATATCGATTAATGTCGGTAAATGCTCGCCCAGAGCCCGGCGTCCGGCTCTGCCGATAATATCGCCGATCACCAGAATATTCAGCGGTTCAGACATTAATCACCTCTTTTTCAGTAATAATACAATCCATTGGCACATCATGCCCTTCAGCGGGGACCTCAGGGACCTCCTGACAGGAGAATGCCAGTCCGATCACCCGATCAAGTGCGCCGCGATGCTCGGCCAGCCAGAAATCAAAGCAACCCTTTCCCATGCCCAGTCGGTTACCGCGCCGGTCAAATGCCACCAGCGGACAGACGAGCACCGTCAGCCCCGATGCCTTTGACCACAATGTGCCGGCCTCCGGTTCATCCACGCCGAACACTCCCTTCTGCCATACCGTATCGCCGCTAACCTGCCGCCACTCCATATGCTCATGGTGGTGCGTCACTGGTGCGAAGAGCCGGGCGCTGCTCTGTTGGAACAGGGTGGCGGTATCAACTTCATTGGAGAGGGAGCGATAAGCCAGCACATTCGAAGGCATAAGAGAGTCCAGCAGGCTGATGAGGCGCTGGCCTGCGGCTTGTGAGTATTGGCTGCGCAAGGCGTAGCCCAGATGCTGTCGTGCCGATTGGGCAGTCAGGCGCAGGGCACTTTTATTGATAACGGGAGCTGTCATGCGGGGAGTTGTGCACAAGCGGTGCTGATAGTCGGGTGATAAACAGGGTTGGGCGCCCCCGCGCTGACGTTGCGGCAATCTGTTGTCGAACCCTCTAACAAGAGGTGGGCGCAGCACTCTGACATCAGGTATCCCGCAAGGGGACGCACACAGTCAAAGTAGCTTGGCTCCCGGACAACAAGTATCGGCTCAGGCAACATGATCGCCATTCGCTCAACGCAGGGGCGCTTTCGCTAAACCTTCTGCTTGTAACACTACATGATCGAGGCTGGAAAGCAATGTATCCAGACCATCAATCTTTGTTTCCTTACCTGCCAGCAACTCGCCGGCCAGATTCAACGAGACCAGCGCCAGCAGGCGGTCGGAGGCGACGGATGCGCCCATTTGTCTCAACTCTTCAACTTTTTGTTGTACCAGCTCGGCCGCTGCCTGCACATGCGCGGGGTCCTCATCGGAGACAATGGAGAAGGTGCGCCCCATCAGGGTGATCTCGACAGGGGTACTCACGATGTTTGCTCCTGGTTGGATAACAGTTCATCCACCTTTTCCAGCACATGCTCAACGCGGGCCTTGGCCTCGAGTTTTGCATTTTGCAGACTTTCCAGTTCATGGTCACGTTGCTGGCTCTGATCGCGGCGCTTGCGCAGCTCGCTTTCGGCAATGCGCACGACTTCACGCATGCGATGATTATCGGCGATCAGCTTTTCCATATTGCGCCGAATCGTAGACAGGTGTTCTGTCAGTAACTCGATGCGCATCTCCAGTTCTTGTTGCGGGTTGTTCTGCATGCATGATATTGAATCACCAGATGCAGCGACGGTCAACAGTCAGATAAATGGCGCGCCGCAGAATCAGGGGGTCAGGCTGCTCTCCAGATCGGCCAGGGCAGGAAACCACTCGATCAGCCAGGCGGAAACAACGCTGAAGCTGCCGAGGAAAATCAACACACCAACGGCGATTAACAGGATGCCGGAGAACTTCTCCACCAGAGCGAAATGACTTTTGAAGTGCTGGGACCAGCGCAGGAAACTGTCGGTGGCCAGTGCCGCCAGCAGGAAGGGGATACCGAGCCCCAGTGAGTAGACGGCCAGCAACAGGATACCGCGCATCATTTCAGCCTGTGCGCCGGCAATGGCCAGAATCGCGCCCAGAATAGGGCCGATGCAGGGGGTCCAGCCAAAGGCAAAGGCGGCTCCGAGCAGCATGGCGCCGGTGCCGTGTTTGGCATTGACGCCGCCGGTATCGAAGTGCGCATCCATCATCAGCAGCCGGATGCGGATAATACCGGTGTAATGCAGGCCGAATACCACGATAATGGCACCGGCCACTTTTCCGAGGATGGCCATATGGGTCAGCATCCACTGGCCGATCAATGAGGCGGATGCCCCCAGTGCAATAAATACCAGACTGAATCCACCGATAAACCAGAGCGACTGGGCCAGTGCATGCCGCTTGAGCGAGCTCGGCTCATCCTTGCGGCGCAACTCGTTGACCGACACGCCGGAGATATATGACAGGTAAGCGGGTACCAGCGGCAGCACGCAGGGGGAGAGAAAGGATAATAATCCGGCAATAAATGCGCCGGCAAAGGTGACTTCAATCATGTGGACTCCATGTTCGTGCGTGTCTCTGTGGTCCTGTTAGTCTGAGAAAAATCGTTTTCATTACGCAACAGCTTCACTCGCCCAGTCGGCATAGGCGGCGGTAGCGTGATATACCGACCAGATGATCTCCGGTGTCTCGTACGGGTGGTTCTTTTCCAGCCATGCAACTACGCGCGGGCAGGCGGCAGTGGTTGTTTTGATGTTCAGCAGCCACTCCGTGTCATGTTCTGTGCTACCCTGCCAGCAGTAGACGGATGTGGCGGCTGCCGTGATCTGCACGCATGCAACCAGCTTCTCTCCGATCAGTGCGTCAGCCAGGCGGGAGGCATCAGCCTGGTCGGCTACACTGCTATGGATGACAACAATATCGGGCATAGTCGCCATGCTAGCGGCAACAGGAGCAGGCGGGAACAATACGAGCGGTGTTGTTGTTATTTGGCGCTCATGCTAGAACTGCAACAGGAGGAAACCGCCATGCCCAAAACGATTGACAGTACACTGCAGGAAAACCGTACCTTTGATCCTCCTGCAGGCCATACAGGCAATATCCCTTCGCTGGCTGCCTATCATGCCTTGCGCGGGCGTTTCAGCGAAGATTTCGATGGCACGTGGCGGGAGCTGGCTCGGGAACACCTGCTGTGGCAAAAACCATTTTCGCGCGTACTTAATCGTGAGCAGGCGCCGTTTTACCGCTGGTTTGAGGAAGGCAAACTGAACCTGTCGGAAAACTGTCTGGATCGCCATGTGGATGCCGGGCTGGGTGAGCGTATGGCGATTATCTGGGAAGGTGAAGCCGGGGTGGTGCGCAGGATCTCCTATGCCGACCTGCTGGCCGATGTGTGCAGGGCTGCCAATGCCATGCGCGAGCTGGGCATTGCGTCAGGTGACCGGGTGGTAATTTATATGCCGATGATTCCTGAAGCCGCAATTGCCATGCTGGCGTGTACGCGTATCGGCGCTATTCATTCGGTGGTGTTCGGTGCTTTTTCTCCGCAGGCACTGCGTGATCGCATTGATGATGCCGGTGCGAAGCTGGTGATCACGGCCGATGGCGGCAGCCGGCGCGGTGCTGTGCATGCGCTCAAGCCGAATGTCGATCAGGCGCTGGCTGAAGGGAAACACACGGTGCGTCATGTACTGGTGGTCGCGCATGCCGGCATTGATGTGGAAAGAGTCGCCGGGCGTGATATCGACTGGCATCAGGCGCTGCGCATGCAGCCGGCAACCTGCGCACCGCTCATGGTTGAGGCCGAACACCCGCTGTTTATTCTCTATACCTCCGGCTCTACCGGCCAACCCAAGGGCATCCTGCATTCGACAGCCGGATACCTGCTCTGGGCGCGACTGACGATGTTCTGGAGCTTTGATTTCAAGCCGCAGCACGATGTATTCTGGTGTACGGCCGATGTCGGCTGGATCACCGGCCATACCTATTCCGTCTATGGGCCGCTCTGTTGTGGCGGCACGACGCTGATGTATGAAGGTGTGCCTACCTTCCCTGATCCCGGTCGTATGTGGAAAATATGTGCCGATCATGGTGTTACTGTCTTTTATACGGCTCCGACAGCCATTCGTGCATTGATCAAGGCCGGTGATGAGTGGCCGGCCAAATATGATCTCTCCGCCTTGCGTGTGCTGGGTACAGTGGGTGAGCCGATCAATCCGGAAGCATGGATGTGGTATCATCGGGTGATCGGAAAAGAGCGCTGCCCGATTGTTGATACCTGGTGGCAGACGGAAACAGGTGGCCACATGATTGCACCACTGCCGTTTGCCACACCGACCAAACCGGGCTCGGCCACCTTGCCGTTGCCCGGTATTGAGGCGGCTGTGGTCGATGAGAATGGTACAACCGTTCTCGAAGGCGGCGGCCTGCTGGTGATCAAGCAGCCATGGCCATCGATGTTGCGCGGTATCTGGGGTGACAAGCAGCGCTATCTCGATACCTACTGGCGCAAATTCGATAGTCGCTACTATTTTGCCGGTGACGGCGCGCGTATAGATAAAGACGGTTACTGCTGGATTATGGGGCGGGTGGATGATGTATTGAATGTCTCAGGCCACCGTCTGGGCACGATGGAGATCGAGTCGGCGCTGTCTTCACATGCAGCGGTTGCCGAGGCGGCTGTGGTTGGTCGCCCCGATGAGATCAAGGGCGAGGCTATTTGTGCCTTTGTCGTGCTCAAGGGTGGTGCAACGGAGGAGCTCGTTGCAGCACTGCGCGCGCATGTGACCAGGGAGATTGGTGCCATCGCCAGACCCGATGATATCCGCTTTGCCGCCAGCCTGCCGAAAACACGTTCGGGAAAGATCATGCGACGTTTGTTGCGCGATATCGCGGCGGGCCGGGAAGTCACTCAGGATGTCTCCACGCTGGAAGATCCGTCGGTGATTGAGCAACTGCAGCAGCGCCTGTGATATCGACCCATAGCCGCATGCAGGTAGTGCACTGAAGCACGGGCAGCTGTTCCGCCATCCGGTCGGCCTGTTTCCGGCCGGCGCGCGCTGGTATCTGGCTGCCATTGCCATGCTGGCGCTGTCGGGCATCGGCATCCACCTGTCGGTACAACAGCATGCACAGCTTCAGGCGGAAGAGCTGATCCAGCAGTGGGGCAGGGATGCCGGCGTCGAGATCGGTAATGTGCGCTATCATCTGTTGCGCAACGGCCTGGTCCTGAAGGATATTCGTCTGCACCGTGACGGGGAGAGCCTGGCGATCAGGCACATACTTGTGCATGCCAACCCGCGCCTGTTAACCGGGGCGCATCCGCGTGTCGGGGATGTGACCGTCAGCGGTGTCGAGATGACGCTGTATATGACAGAGGGGGAGAGCGCATGGCTGCACGAGCCACGCCTGTTACAGCTGTGGCAGGCGACCCGCGCATTCAGTCTGCGCGATGCCAAAGTGACGTTGTATGCCGGACCACGGGGACAACCACCACTGGCATTCAGTGATCTCTCTTTTGATCTGAGCAGTCGTGCGGATATGCGGGAGTTTACCGCCGCAGCCAGGTTGCGCGGCGGTCTGTTGCAGGCTGCATGGTCACGCACAGCAGATCAGAGCCGCGGCAAGAGCAGCTGGCAACAGCTGGATGCAGCTCTGCTAACGACCGGCGTCGGGCTCAATACCATTGATGGTAAACTGTCAGGGGCCGTGAGCTGGGAAACGACATCCGCTACCGCCGATCAGGAGGGGAGCAGCAGCATCGAGGGCGAAATCCGGCTGCTGTCAGCGGCCGGCACGACCCGTCGCCAGCAGCTGGCATGGCGCGCCAGCGAAACCGCCGGGCAGTGGCAGATTGATATGGATGCTGCGGCATGGCCTTTGCGTCCCTGGTCGGGGCTGCTGCCGCGTCTGGCCGGCCGTCAACTCAACGCCGGCCATTTCGATGGCACGCTGCACTGGCAGGGCAAACCCGGCGCATGGCTGATCAATAGCGAGCGCGGCACACTGTACGATATAACCTATGTAGCGGATCAGATGCAGGCCTGGTACTGGAGTAAGATACACTATGAAAATGCGTTGTTTAATACGGCCATGAAACGTATGGATATCGACAGTGCCGAGATGAATGACTCCAGGCTGGTGCTGGACACGCAATCCCTGCAGGTGGATGCAGAGCGATCGGATCACTGGCAGATCAGTACGGGCGAGATGACAATCAACAATATGATGCTGGCGCTGTCACTGCCGCATGGCAAGGTGATGCTGCCCGGACTCAATGGCCGCAGTAGCTGGCCTGCGGGTGGGCCGCTGTCGTTTGACCTGATCACGGCCCCAGGCAAAGAGGAGCGGTCCACTGTCTGGCACCTGCAGGGCAGTGCCGAGCGGGATGAACAGATGGCGATCGCATCCGATTTCAGCGTCATCGGCCAGCATGTGCCCTTGCCTGCCTTGCGTGCAGTATTGCCGTTCAGGGTGGATGAGGGACGCGGTACGAGTCTGGCCGGCAGCACTAACCTGAATGTGGATGTCACGATCAGGCATGGTCAGTGGCAGATGCAGGGAAAGGCTGCGGCGCGTGATGTACGGCTGAATCACAGCGACAGCATCTGGTCGGCCGCGAACGTCACGACGACGTTCGGGCCGGTGGGGATGGGGTTGGATTTTCAACATATTCAGTTGATTGAGGCACGCGACTGGCACTATGTAGCAGCACTGCAGCCGTTGCCTGCAACGCTGCAGGGTGGCAGCAGCGATGCGGCAGAGGATAACCTGCTGCCGTGGTGGATGGCGGCGTTAAGGGAGAATCACTGCCGTATTGATCTGCTGCACTGGCAGGATGGCCGGCTCAGTATCGGCAGGGCAGAAAGTAACTGGGCCGATGGCATCAATGTCGATATGCAGAATATTGAGCCAGAGAGATGGGCTGCTACACGGATAGAGGGGGCGGCCGGCGGCAACCCCTTCAGCATGAATGGTGAATGGGATCTGTTTTCCGACTATCCGCGCCTGCGCGGTACAGCACATATTGATGATGCTCTGCCATTTTTTCTGCGTGACTGGATGCATGCATCAGGCATGCCGCAACTGATTCGCGGCCGCTTGTCGGCCAGAATATCGATTGCTTCACTGCCGACACCGGACAGGTGGCTGGCTACGGTCAACGTCAGTCTGAAACGGGGACTGTTCGAGCGACAGGAGAGCCCATCCGATCCGATGCTGGCCAGAACCGGTTATAAGACGGTGGAGCTGTTGAACGGCCTGCAGGATGAGCGGCTGACGGCCGCTTTAAGCTATACAGCGGCAGGAGCGTGGTCGGGGTTGACACTCGACATATTGGGGCAGGGGCTGCAGCAGGCGCTGCGCAGTGGTATGTCGGAGTATGCGGGCCCTGTTGGACTCAGGCATGCAAAAAGCGGCCATGTGGAAACACGTATCCGCCTGCGTGACAACAAGCGCCTGTCACTGAACGAGCGCACCCGCTTGTTGAAAGTGGTGGGCAAGGCGCGTAAAAATCCTGCGATGGTGATTGAGTTGCGCCCCGAATGGAGCGGTGCAGCACTCAGTGCAGAAGAATCAGAGCGTATCCTGAATACGCAACAGGCTATTGAGCGCTATCTGGTGCACAGGAATATTGATGACGGGCGAATCTTCCCGCTCTGGCCAACAGCGCGGAATCATGCCGATGAGACCGGTTCTATCTGGATAGAAACCGCACAGTAGTATTGAGGAGACGCTTGTTTCCGGCAGGAGCAAGCGATCGACTGCGCCTTAACCCGCTGAGGCAGAAATCTTTGCCTGAATGAACTGGCTGTGATGCAAGCCGAGCAGCTCGGCAATGCGGCGGATCAGCTGCTCCTCATAGGGGTCAATATGACCGTCGGCCATGGCCACCTGCCACAGCTCGACGAGGATATGAATCCTCTCCTCTGTGCAGAAGGATTTGACCACGACGGAAGTGAACTGATGCAGATCCAGTGCCTGCTCGGTCTCCCGGCCTGCCTGCTCGATCAGGCGGTGCACTTCCGCGCTGCCGAGCGCGAATCGCGTTTCCAGCTTGCTGACGATGTGGCTTTGTTCTGCCGCATCCAGTTTGCCATCCATGCGCATGACCTCTGTCATCAGGGCGGCAACAGCCAGCGCCACATCATGCTGTTTCGATGCTTTCGGGCTGGCGGATGCCTGAACCCATATCTGTTTCAGTTTGTTTATCATAGTGCTACAGATTGACCATCAGCAGGGCATGTTTGTCCGCCCTGACCGGCACGGGCACAAGTACCTGATGACCGCTGCCGGGAGCGACCTGCATGGGGTGGCCATAGCGGGCATCGTTGATCGAGGTGACGGTAAAGGTGCAATTGCCGCCCGGATTCATCATCTCAACTGTATCGCCAACGGAGAATTTGTTTTTCACCACCACTTCGGCCATGCCGGTTTGCTCATGGTAGTCGACCACTTCTCCGACAAAGCGTTGCACATCGAACTTCGAATTGCCGGTTTCATAGCTCTGCGTGGCAGCGGCGCGTTTGCGTGTGTAGAAGGCATCGGTATAGCCACGATTGGCCAGTCCATCGAGCTGGTGCATCAATGATTCGTCAAAAGCGCGGCCGGCCAGCGCATCATCAATCGCCTGCCGGTAGACCTGTGCTGTACGAGCCACATAATAATGGGACTTGGTTCGCCCCTCGATCTTCAGCGAGTCGACACCGATTTTCACCAGCCGCTCGACATGCTGCACGGCGCGCAGATCCTTCGAGTTCATGATGTAGGTGCCGTGCTCATCCTCGAAGATCGGACTCTGATCCTCCGGACGCCCCGATTCGGTCAGTGTATAAACCTTATCGGCAAGCGGGTGGCGCTCGACATTGCCTGTCTCGGCAAACGGCTGCGCATTCAAACCATCCATCACCTGAATCGGAATAATGTCACCGGAGATATCTTCTGCGGCTTTCTCCATGCCGTATTCCCAGCGGCATGCATTGGTGCATGAACCCTGATTGGCATCGCGATGGTTAAAATAACCGGAGAGCAGGCAGCGGCCGGAATAGGCCATGCAGAGGGCGCCATGCACAAACACTTCCAGTTCGATGTCCGGGCAGCGCTGACGAATCTCTTCCACTTCATCGAGACTCAGCTCGCGCGACAGGATGATGCGCGATATGCCGACCGACTGCCAGAATTTCACTGCCGCCCAGTTCATGGTATTGGCCTGTACCGACAGGTGAACGGGTATTTCAGGCCAGCGCTCGCGCACCATCATAATCAGGCCGGGATCGGCCATAATCAGCGCATCTGGTCGCATGTCGATGACCGGCTGCATGTGCTCCAGATAGCGTTTGAGTTTGCTGTTGTGCGGCAGCAGGTTGCTGGCAACAAAGAATTTCTTGCCCAGCGCATGCGCTTCATCAATGCCTGTCTGCAGATTATCCAGCTGAAAATCGTTGTTGCGTACGCGCAGGCTGTAGCGCGGCTGGCCTGCATATACGGCATCCGCACCGTATGCAAAGGCATAACGCATGTTTTTGATGGTGCCGGCCGGAGCCAGTAGTTCTATGTTCGGCTTGTTCACGATATTCACCCTTTTACCTTTTCAACCTGCTCACGAACCATGGCCAGATGCAGTCGCAAATCATACAACTCATCGGCATAAGACAGAGGCACATTGATTTTGCGAATTTCCTCTTCCATCAGGTGCAGCTCCGCCAGCAGCCCGTCCAGCTCCTCGGCCGGCAATGCCTGTCTGAGGGAGTGATCAAGGCGGGTAAGATCCTCATAGCAGCGGTAGATCCGTGATCGAATCCGCCAGCGGTAGAGCGGCGGCATCAATTTAAACAGTGGCACGAGCAGCGCGAGAAATGGTAGCAACATCAGCTTCAGCCGATCCACCAGCGTGGCGGCCCAGAACGGGAGGTAACGCTGCAGAAATGTCGGTCCTGACTTGTAATAGCGGCTGGCCGACAGACTCAGCGGCTGGCCGGAGAGGCCGGGAGAGGGGAAGCGGCCGGCAGTTGTAAACAGGCTGCTTTTATCGTGCGTGGCAACTGCCGCCTGCAGCAGCAGATCCTGCAAGGCGGGGTGTAGCGATGGATTGATCAGCAGTGTGGCGGCTGCGGCCAGCATGGTGGTGTCAGTCGAGGGCATATCGGCCGCCGGATTGAGTGTGCCGCGCGGCAGTGTCAGTGCGGTAATGGTGCGGTGCCGTCTGGCATATGCCTCGGCGCGCAGCAAGGGCATCAAGCGGATGCCGGGAGTTGCTGCCAGCCGTGCAATGGCACCGGCTGTTGCCGCACCTACCATGAAGGCAACATCGGCCTTGCCGTCCAGCAGTGCATCGGCGGCATCCCGATCCGATAGTTGCAGCCAGGTGGCATTGTGTGTGTTGATGGCCTTTTCCGCCAGCAGCATCGATGTCAGTGCATAGGTGCCGCTGCCTGCCTGCCCTACCGCCAGGCGCAGTCCCTGCATATCGCGGAGCAGGCGGTCATCGACACCGGGTGCGAGGAATATCCATAGTGGTTCATAATACATGCTGCCCAGCGATTCCAGTGTGCTGTCGGCACCAGTCAGACCGCTCTGCACATAGCCGATGTCGGCCGTGCCCTGTTCGAGTCGTTTGATATTGTCCAGAGAGCCTGCACTCTGCCGGATCTGCAGTGTAATGCCCTGAGGTGCGAGTCTGTCGCGCAGCTGTTCGGCAAAGCTGTAGTAAGCGCCGCCCGGCTGGCCGGCAGCAATGCTCAGGCTGGATGGGGGAGCAGGATCGACAAACTGGTAGGCGAGTACAAAGCCGGCCAGTGCCAGCAGCAGGGCAGGCAGGAATGTTTTTAATTTATCACTGTACATGGCCGCAGTGTAGGGAGCTGATGTGTTACTGCAAATGCTTCGGGAAATCGAAATCCTGCATCTGCCAGCGCTGTCCGGCCTCGCGCCAGTGATCGATCTGGGCAGTCAGCGTGACCACGCCGGCAGTCGGTATATTTTCAAACGGCTGGCGGGTAAGGCGCTCGACCAGTTCACTGATACCGGGATTATGGGCCAGCAGGGCCAGCGTGCCGACCGTATCGGGGGTGCTGCGTATGATATCCAGCATCGTGGCCGGTGCTGCCAGATAGAGCTCATCGCGCCAGAGCAGCTGCGCTTCAGGGTAGCCCATGGCCCGGGCTATCAGCTCTGCCGTCATGCGCGCCCGCACAGCCGTGCTGGCGGTAAACAGCTCCGGAAGCAGCTTGCGCCCGGCCAACCGGTGCCCCATCTCCGGAGCATCATGCAGGCCGCGTTTGTTGAGCGTGCGCTCATAATCGCTGGCTTCAGGGTGATCCCAGTCGGATTTGGCATGGCGGATCAGGATTAGCGTTTTCATCGCGTCAGCTTACTGCGACAGCTGCAGCAGGCCAAGCGGTATGACACTGGCGGTGTCCGCCGATCGCTATCAATGGATAGGGGCTAACGCTTCCGGCTCAACCGAGTTCGAAACTGGTGATGCCATAGGTGCGCTGCAGCGATAACTCCGGCGCTGTTTGCGTGTACATACGGGCGGTTTCGAACACCCGCTGCATGCCGTGGCTCTCCGCCAGTGCCACGGCGGCCGCATTGCACTCCGGCACATCCAGAAACACCGGTGTAGCGACCTTGCTGCTGAGTGCGGAAAACAGGCTAGCTGCAATCGCCGGTGTATCGGCAAACAGCGGGCCGATCTTGAATCCTTCGCGGCAGGCCCTGATGACGCCATAGCCGAGCAGGTCATCACCCTGTTGCACAGCCATTGCCGTGCAGTGAGGCTGCGCAATCCAGCTGCGTAAGAAGTTGGTGCGATCATCGGCAAAAAAAGCGCGGTCATATTGCCTGAGAGTGCTGAAAGCCACCGCATCAAGCGGGATAAGTGAGGCTCCCCCGGGCAGTGGTGGTGGTGATGAGAGGGGCTGGCCGCACCACTGGTAGCGGATATTTCGCTGTGCCAGCACAAAACCCGATTTTTTGTAGTTATCCTGCTGATCCACCACGCCATCTAGTCCGATATTGCGGCCGGCCAGTCTGGCTGTGGCAGCCTGCCAAATCTGCCAGTCATAGCTGCGGCCGCGACAGTCCGGGCGGACAATATAAAAGCCCATGAATGCGAAGCCGGTGCCATAGGTGACGGCCGAGATCATCGCTACCGGCTCATTATCGAGCAGGCCGATCAGGAAACCTTGCGGGTCGGCTGCGTAAAAAGGGACTGCATCATCCAGCCCCGGATTCCACCCTTCAGCGGCAGCCCAGGCGAGAGCAAGATCCAGCTCTTCACGCTGCATCGGGCGAATCAGTAATTTAGAGGTACTCATGATCATATCCTCCGGCATCAATATAGATGCAATATCACTGCTTCACTGGTTTTGCTCAAGCTTTTGTGGTGAGATCAGTTAGCGGGGAATGCGCACCATCGGCATATAGCGGCGGATGCTTTTCGATTTTTGCGTGATCCAGTCGGTGCGTCGGCCATCGTAGTAGCGGGGGTTGGGCAGAATCGCGGCCAGGCGGGCGGCCTGCCATGGTGAAATCATCGAGGCGGGAATGCCGTAGTAGTGGCGGGCAGCAGCCTCAGCCCCGTAGATACCATTGCCCCATTCGGCGTAGTTCAGGTAGAGCTCGAGAATGCGCTGCTTGGAGAGCGTGGCTTCGAGCATCAAGGTGTAGACGCTCTCCTCAGCCTTGCGCAGCAGTGTACGTTCGCCCGAGAGAAAGAGGTTTTTGGCCAGTTGCTGCGAAATGGTCGAGCCGCCGGCAGTGATATGGCCCGCTTTCAGATTTTTTTCCATGGCCAGCTGGATACCGTCCAGATCAAAACCGTTGTGATCGACAAAGGAGGCGTCCTCGGCGGCAATCACGGCGCGTTTCAGGTTTGTGGCGATACGTTTGTATGCAACGGGGTGATGTTGCAGTTTCGCTTGCGGATTTTTCTCCTGCCTGCTCTCCAGCGCCTGCTCCATGAAGGCACTCATCTCCGGGTTTGAGCTGCGCAGCTCAAGCACCTGCGTGAATGCCCGGACATGCCAGCCGAGCAGCAGGAGCAGCAGAGCCAGTAGCAGGTATTTGATACGCAACGGCTTAATCAGAGAGAGCGGAGCAGTGATGGCAGGTTTGCACTGGTCCTGCATGGTTGACGCGATAGAGATCATGCTCTGCATGCTTCATAAGTGACAAGCTCTTCCCATGAGGCAGATCACAGTTTCAGAATGCTGTGGATTCATTGAGGTTAATCATCCGAGAGCATGCTCAGCATCTGTATGAACGCATCCACCGATGCTATAGCTACCGACTCCTCCATCGTATGATAGCCGGTTGTCGGTATCTGAATCGTTGTGCCGTCGACCAGCCCGTTGGAGGCAGCGATGACGCGTCCCATTTCGGTGCTGCCCAGTGAGCGTGGTTTTTCGCCCGCCTGCACGAGCTTGGCATTTTCGGCTTCGACATATTTATCAGGCGCTTCACGAAGTTGTGTGGGCAGCACAAGTCGAACCTGCCTGATTGGGTGCCGGATACAGGTCCAAAGCACCCAAGTGAAAGTAGATCGCATTGCGAAACCGTTCTCTGTTGCGAAAGCCATTA
>Ga0210044_10004699_pt1 | contig 18907 bp, 13 predicted proteins | sample CryGey13umfilter_2_FD_183959 | JGI IMG/M metagenome (GOLD analysis project Ga0210044, IMG submission 183959) | Groundwater microbial communities from aquifer in Utah, USA - Crystal Geyser 4/9/14 3 um filter (SPAdes) (version 2) | ecosystem: Environmental > Aquatic > Deep subsurface >... | reverse complement strand
GGAACACTCAAACTGGAGAACCTTCCCGCCTACAAGACCGAGGAAGAGCGTCTCGCCTGGATAGATCAGAGCACACGGCAGTATGCCCGCTCACCCTGGTCACGTCCGTAACTTTTTCTGGAACTCCCCTCCCGCATGAAGCTCTTTAGACACTGGCGCTCATCCGCCCTATCAATTAAGAAGAAACTCGAGGCTCCACCCCCGGGTGGCAGTGATTCTGGTGATGGGAGTGTTCGAGATAGCCTTTCTAAGGAAAAACCGAACTGGGGGCCCCGCACAAATCCCGCAGATGCGCTCGACAGCTTTAAGCGGCAGATGCTCGATACCAAGCGTGTCGATCCTCTTGAGCATCGAGATCAGCTCAAGCCGATTCCGGCTCGGAAAGAGGTTTACGAGCGGGTTATAGCTGAGCTGCGCCTTTATCAGGAGCAGCAGCTTGGAAGTCTTATGCAGCGACCCGAGGCAGGCATGAGGGCACTTCACTACAGTGATATGCTCAAAAATCTCGCCTCTGCTTTTGTCTATCGTGGGCTGGCTGAAAATGCCACAGAGCAGAAGGTTCACGAGCTCTTTAAGGAGCAGATTGCCTGGTTTAAGGAGTACTTGGTCGAAGGAAGTGCTGACGCGCTGGACTGGGATGTTACCGACTGGAACCCCGATGGAAAGCTCAGCCCGGAGCTTGAGCAACGACAGCTGCCCGCATCGCGCAAGGGGCTCGCGGTGAGTACTCTGGCCGCCATTGATAAGGCTATTATAGAGGTTTTCACCAAGGAGCTCGATGATGATGATTATAATAAACAGAAAGTTGGCTTTTTAACCTCGCCGGAGCTTCGCTCCTTTTACCGAGACTACGCGGTAAATCGGGGTGTTGTGGAAGATAGGAGCGTTGAGGAGATCGTGAAGCAGTACCGTCTAGATCTAGAGGAGTCCCTTGCTGACTCGATGAACCCCGGCTACAGAAAGGATGCGATCGATGAGTTGCGGGACAACAGTGCACTGAATGCCTACATCGCGCGACAGACGGTCGAGCTGGCGGCTGCCGTTCGATAGAGTCTGAGTTCTGTCGTCTGAGGGCGCGGAGCTGGGGCGATTGACTTTCTGCCTATTTTGCCGTATAAAGGTACCTTCCCGATCTTTCTCATCGACTGAGGTTCTGACACCAGTTTTGGTAGTCCGCTCACAGTCAACGGCACAACGTTCTAACTCAAATCCACTGGCTTAAGCCTGAAGGGAGTTCCCGATGTTCGGGAACGGTTACGACTTCGAGGCGGCGGCGCAGCCGCTCGCCTCGGGCCCCGGCCTTGGTGGCTGGGGTCTCACCCTGTTGTTCGCCGCGGCACTTGTGGTGCCGTGGCTCCTAGTTGGGGCCAAAAACGCCCTCGGCTGGCTCATGCTGGCTTTCGTGCTCTTTTTCGGCTGGCGCTATAACGCGCCGGTCGAGGTCGGTTTCTGGGCGGCCCTCCCCCTGGGAGGATTTCCCTTCGCGATGGTCTTCCTCGTGGGGTGGGCAATCGCGAACGCGACTGAAAACAACTGGGATGATGGAATCTTCATCGTGCTCCAGATCGCAGGCTTCCTGGTCGTCCTCGGTCTCAGGGAGCTCACCAGCGGCTGGGGGCCCTCCGGGGCCACCTGCATCTGGTGGGCCAGCTCGATCGCCTGGGGGCTCGGGTTCCAACCCGGCCTCCTCGCAAGCGAGTATCTGCTCGATCGCCCCATGCTTCGGTATGGGGCCGTCGGCCTCGGCTGGCTCGCGCTGGCCTTCTCCTGACCTTCCTTTCTTGAGGCGAGTGCACGTTGTGCCCCAAATGGTTGTTAGCTGCCGTCACCCTGTGACTGGCGCCGACACGCTCGCTCAAAGAGACGCCCCTTCCGAGTCCTACCTCGGGCGTCTCTTTCACCTACCTCCACCTAAGTATTGACAAATATAAACAAAGCGGTTAAGCTCTTTCCTTCACTCGATATATTTTGAACTTTTCTGATGGTCGTCTCGACACTTCTCCACCTACTAGTTGCCTTCAATACGCTGAATGCTCAGCTTGCTGAGGTCGTGCCCGCTCCTTCCGAGCAGCATGGGGCCAACTATGTTCAGCCCTCCGCTCCAACCTACACGGCGACCACCTCGATCAGCCGCACGCTTCGCAATACTCACGAGCGCATCGAGGACTATTACGCACGCAAACTTGCCACTCTCCCCTTCGCACTCCGTCCGGGAACAGATCATCGTGAGGATAGTTCTCCCACAGCTGAGAGCAGCCGCCGCTGCCGTTCACTTGTTTATCGAACTCTCACCCAGCTTCCGGAGGAGCAGGTGGATGCACTTAAGGAGCTGACACTGTTCTATACAACTGATGGCCGTCGTGGTCTTGGTGGTGAGGGAAGTATTCTCCTGCGCTGTCTTAATGTTACCGATGAGGAGCTCAGCTCGGTCTTGATGCATGAGATGGGGCACATTGTTGATGCCGGTCTTCTTACGGGCGATCCAAGCTGGGGACACTCCGGCTTTTTCGACTTTGATAACGAGGTCGCTCTCGATGACCCCAGCCTAAGCTTTTACAAGGTCAGCTGGCTCAATGACCGCACACGAAAAATTAGCGCAACCTCACTGGACTTCGTCTCGCTCTATGGGATGACCGACCCCTTCGAGGACTTCGCCGAAACCTACAACTACTTCCGCCTTCACGGTCCCGAGTTCCGCACCCTCGCCACAACCAACGCCGCTCTCAAATCAAAATATGAGTTTATGCGTGACGTTGTTTTTAAGGGAACTGAGTTTGATCTAAACAAATACATCTCGGTAAGCACCAGTAAGCGAAGCTATGATACGACGGTACTACCCTACTCTCTTCGAGGGTTTTACCGCTCCTCCTCTCGATAATTACCAAGTGACGGCTGAAAGGCTCCGGCGTTTCCTCACGTCCAACCATCTGCGCTCCCCCACCTCACTGAGAGGTCTTCACAACGGGGGCGCGTTTTTGGGGTAGGGTTCCCGGAGGGCTCCTTGGAGGGAAACCGCCCCGGGCCCGAAATTACTTAGGGATCTCGATAACCTGCCCCGGTTCGCTGAGCTTTAGTCTGCTTGGGTCATTGAGGTCTTGGAGGAGGACCGGTTCGGCCTTGAAGGATCCTTTCGAGACGACCCGCGTAAGGTAGCGGAACTCCTGCTGGTTTGTGCCCCAGGCGGTGAAGTAGATGCGCTGCTCATCGACACGGTACGGTACGTTGCCCCAACCTCCTCCACCTTTTCCGGCATCGAGATAGTCATAGTTTACTTGTGAGAGTGGCCTGAGGCCGGAAGGAAGCGTGTCCACCAGGTCAAAACGATCGTTCTTACCAATCGTGCCGCCTATTCTGAGGACGACTTCGACTCGGTCACCTGGCTTGAAGGTGGTCTGTCTTACACCATTTACCTGGTAGTCGCGTGTAACGGTGAGCTGGCCTGACTGCTCTCCCGCGACCTGTTCGAGGGGCTGCTCAAAGCTTACGGCTGCCTCGACCGGACCCTCAACCCTCACAACCTCAAACTGCTCGAGGTTTGTCTTGTCGAGTGCGATTCGCTGAGTCTCACCATTCTTGAGCGTGACCGACTCTTCGCTGCCGTTAAGCCTGTAACGGAGCTGGGCCTCCCGCTGTACCGGCAGCCGCTCCAGTTCTGTACCGAGGGCGATTATTCGCTCCGCTGAGCTCAGTGTTGTCTTTGGCTCGTAGCGTCGTGTTGCCAGTGCGAGCGACTCCTCTTCGGGTGCGTCGATAAGGCTTGCGATCGTTGCCGCCAGCGCCATCATTATACGATTTTCTTCGTCCTCCTCCGATGAGGTAATCAGGAGGGCGGCGCCATCATTTTCCGATCCCTTTTCCAGCGCAGCTAGAAGGAGGGTGCGTGCTCCGGTGTAGTCTCCGAGCTGGGCCAGACCAAAGGCCAGGTTGAGCTCTTGCGAGGCGTTCAGCTGCCCAGAATACTGTGACTCGAAGAGGTGTAGTTCGTTGAGTACGGGGAGTCCCAGGCCGGCCTTTCCGGCCAGAGCCTGAGTGACCTCGTCGAGCGAGGCCGTCTCTGTCCCAATCTGTGTATCGAAGTAGCGCTCAAGTGCTGCCCGGTCAACTTCTTCGCCAATCAGCGAGGCGGTGAGCATGCTCGTTCTCAGATCTGCAGTACTGTAAGGGAAGAGCTGGAGTCCGCCGTTGCGAGGTTGATACAGTGTGAGGCGTTCGGGCCGCGGCCGCTCATAGGCGATGCCGAAATACTCCTTAAGGAGCTCATGTGCTCTAATAGAGGCGACCGTGCTATCCAGACGCGCGCTTGAGCTCCACTCCAGCTGACGAAGCTCTCTGTAGTAGGTTGCGTAGGGTTGGAGCGAGAAGGTTACTGTCGCCCTGTCTGTAGGGAGTGAGGCAAAGCTTGTCTCTGTGTCTAGAGTATAGGTCTGAGTGAGCTGACCTCGTGCATGGCTCTCCACAATTTTTAGTGGGCGCTCCAGGGCATCTCGCACTTTTCCGTTCTGGCTTCCGGAGGCTTTAATCATGTACTCACCGGGAGTGAGTTTAGGCAGCTCGATCCAGATATCACCACTCGCCTTGGCTTCTATCGTCTTTTTGAAGCTGGCAGCGGCAATTTCCAGAGAGTAGCTGACGAGCGAGCCGGGATCAAGCTCTGAGCCGTTTGCACGCAACCTTAGCTGAACCAAGTCTGTTGGTAGGTAGCTTTGTGCGGTTGTGAGATCGATAAAGAAGGGCAGTTTTACGACGACGGGCGTCAGCCCAACTCCCGCTCCAAGATCGGCGCTCACAGCCTGAGCGGTGAGGCGGAAGGTTGTGAGGTCATCCGGGAGCTGCACTGTTACCTCGGCCTTCCCATCGCTGCCGGTGGTGACCATCTCGAAGTAGGGTGTCGTCTCGAAGATTTTCCTGGTGGCGCCCTCATCTCCTCCTCCACCCTTACCTCCGACATCCTCCTCTGTGGGATCGGGTGAGGTACTCGCTCTAAAGATTATTCCCGAGCTCTGATAGGCGTATATCTGATGGAGTGGGTCGTCCTTGGAGTCGCGAAGAGCGTAGAGTGCCTCATCAACGAGTTTTAGATTGAGATCTGCAGTTACGGGGCGTCCCTCCGCATCGCGCACCTCCACCTTTACCTGAACCTTCTCTCCGGGCCGGTACTCCTTCTTATCAAGCGTTGTCTGGATGGTGAGCTCTTTTGAATCTTCATCAAAATAGACCGAGTCCGCTCCGGCATTGTGGTAGTAGACACCATCAAACCAGATCGTCGAAATGCTCACATTTGGAATGTGTTCACGCGCGAAGGTGAACTCAAAAGTGGGCTTGTCGCTGAGTGCCGTCTGAAGAACACCGTTCTGCTCTACAAAAAAGAGGAACTGGTCATCGGGCTGAGGCTGATATTCCTGATCGTCATCACCAAAGAGTTGGACTGTGACCTTCTCACCTGGATGGAAGCCCAGGGTGCCACCTTCAGAGTCGCGTTGTTGGTTGGTAACACGCGTCGAAAGGTAGCGAGGTTGCTGGATTACAGGCGCATCTCCAGGAGTAGTTTCGGGAACTGGTGCGATATAACGACGCGGATAGATTCCCGTACTGGTCAGGAAGTTGCGGCCCTTCGTATCCTTTCCCAGAACGCGCACAAAGTACTCGATGGCTGGATCGTAATCGTATGAGAAGGCAAACTCACCTTTCCCATCTGTAAGGACCGGCTGGGTGAGAAGCTGCTCATCGTGATAGACCAGCCGTGAAGGGCGGACTACCGTCTGGTCTATGGGGTCGTACTCAGTCTTATCCTCGTAAACTCTTTCGGAAACAACTTTGTAGAGCTCGAGCGTCAGAGGATAGTCGACAACCGGGCTGTCGAGGTGCCCCTTCGTGGTGCCATAGTTGCTGAGGTCGACTGTGTGTAGCTTTCCCTTAATTACGGGCCGTGCAGTCTGGTAGGAGTCACGGTCGAGTTCGAGCTGCATGTCGTTCCTAAATACTGAGATCGGAGTATCCTGACGAGCATCACCACTTTCTGCGTCGGCAACATCGATGGATATGTTCGCCCAGTTACTGTAGTTGTGGTAGCGCTCAACCCGTTCGCTGGTAGAGGTCCGATCTGAGGGAAGGAGTTCAGTTCCCTTGAAGATCTCACTGATCGAGCCGGTGGCATCGGTAGTTACGGTGCGGTTCTTTCCATTTGAGTTTACCTTTATAAAGAGCGGGGTTCTTGCGGCTGGTGTTCCCTCGAAGAACTCTACCTTGCCGCTGAGTGTGACGGTATCTTCCTCAAAAATCGCCTGCTTATTGAGCGAGAGATCAAGGTTGTAGAGGGGCTTTTGGTAGGTTGCGATAGAGAGGTACTGAGACCTAATAATCTGCCCGGCAGCGTCCCTTAATAGGAGTTCATAGTTATCCGGAACAAGGTTGCCCAGCTGAAGCTCGCCGATGAAGCTGCCTCGTTCATTTGCCTGCATCTGGATAACTGCGAGTGGCTTGTCGGACTGGTAGCTTCTGAGCTCGAGGGTGAGATTTTTATTAAGACTGCCGGTTTTTGGCTGTGCCATACCCCAGAAATGGATAAGATCACCCGGGAGGTAGAGCTCTCGATCTGTCGAAAGAGTACTCCAATAGGTCGGAGATGGCGCGTAAGAGCTGTATAGTTCCGAGCGGTCCTTCGCGACACATGATCCGCGGAGCATAAGGACCAGGGTCTCGCCTCCGGCACTCACGGTCATCAGGTCGCTGGTTATATACTGATCGTCATTGGCCCGGCACTCAGGGGTTGTAAAGGTCGCGACTCCCTGGGCATTTGTTGTTGCGCTTACTCCGCGCTCTCTGAGTGAGATAGTGGCGCCGGGAACAGCTTTGTGAGTAGTGGCGTTATTAACCCAGGCATATGAGGTCGTCTCTGATATGGTGGTTGAGACTCGATTTTCGGCGACTTGGAAGATAGTCTGATCAAAAAGCCTGCCATCGAGAATCATCTCAATGCTGTAGATACCTTTCTGCCCAAGCGGATCAAAAGTTAGGGCCTGACGTCCGGCCTGGTCCCCTTCGCGACTTCCGGAATGTTCGCCGATAGTGGTCGTTACCACCGGTTCACGCCCCTCCCAGTTAATTTCGTAAGAGAAGCAGGAAAAACAGGCCCAGCCCGGTACCTTGTTAAGCTGGACCTTATTAATCAGGTCATCAACAGAGTCAAAACGGTAGATCCGGATCTCGGCGGAGGCGGGGATTTTTTCTCCATAGCTTACGCTGAACTGGGGGCTTTCACTGGGGAGGAAGGTCTGGTACTCACGATTCCAGTCATCAAAAGTGAAGTAGCGTCCACTCTCATAGGTCACTGTTTCTCGCGAAGTTAAAAACTCAAGCTTGTAGTCTGCAGGGAGTGTCGGGCCGCTCTCACCAAGTGCCAGTTCTTTTTTCAGGGTCACAGTGTAGAGCGTCGTTGGGCTGAGTGGCTTTGAAGGTACGAAGGCGAAACGTCTATGTGTTACCTGCTCGAAACGGCCGGCCACGGAGGGAGTTATCTGAAAGGCTGACCTGAAAGCATCGAGGTTTACTCCGGTGTGGCTCAGGGTGATATCGATGCCCGTCGTGGTTGGAACCTGATCGGTCTGATTCCCGGGTGTGGAGCTGGTTACATGAAAGACATCCTTCACCTGAAAAGCATAGCTGTACCTCTTTGGCGTCACCACTCCCACCTCTGTCTGGTAGGCTGCATCAATGATAAGGTTGTAGACGGTGCCTGGAGAGAGCTCGGAATCGGGATGCACGACATACTCCAGCTCCCCTATCTTATTGAGAGTGAAGGAGGTCTCGGGCACGAATCGAAGGTGCGACTCAAGCTCGGCTCGCTCAACCGGCTGTTTTGTCGTGATATGGAAGGAGGTTGTCGCCTCTACGCCGGCCTCATCTCCCTCTACGGCCTGCACATCAAACATCTCTTGAGCATAAGCCGAGTCGATCACAAAAAGCTTACTACTCCAGAGTGAGATCAGTGAGGGTAGAAGGAGAAGCGCGATCGTCGTGAGCGCTACTCCGGGAACAAAGTACCTAAGCCACGGTTTGAGTTTTATTGTAGACATGGTTTGAGTCGGTTAGAGATTCAGCTTTAGTATACAACTGCGTGATGATGCCTACAACAAAAGGCCGGAGAGTAGTTACTCCGACCTTTTGTGATCTCCAACGTGATGTTAGCTTCACTCTCAAACGTGCCGATGGACAGTCCTAGAACTCGCCCCAGATGAGCTGGTTTGTGATCTCGTGGTGGTAGCGAACCTCACCCCCCTTTACCCGTCGCCCCAAGCTGCGAGGACTTCTGTCTGCGGTAGTCTTTTTCAGGGTGGCATATTTCTGGTGGTTTGCTTCACCCATGATCTCGGTCATAAAACCACTACGATTGAAGTTTCGGAGAGCCGTGTAGATCTCCCCGGGAAGTTTCTTTATGCGCCCGCTTATAGCTGAACGCATCAGCTCGAACTCCTCTTTAGTGGCATCGATGCCCTTCATTCCGGCTCTAAGAAGTGTATAGAATGCCAGGTAGGGATTGGCGTCGGGAGCAACCGTGCGGACCTCGATACGCGCGCTCTTCTCATTCCCAATCGGTATGCGGATCATTGAGCCGCGATCGGTCGAGGAGACCTTGATCTCGTTCGGCGCCTCAAAGGCGGGGTCGAGACGTCGGTATGAGTTCACACTCGAGTTAATCGCAAGACAGAGGTCCTGGGCGTGGAAGAGAATTCCTGTGAGAAAGCGGTAGGCCGTTTCAGAAAGTGAGTACTGGCCCTTCGCATCGTAGAAGAGGTTTACTCCATCCTTAGCAAGCGAGATGTTTGTATGCATACCGTTTCCGTTGATATCGGCGATTGGTTTTGGCAGGAAGCAGGCGGTAAGGCCCATCGTACTGGCGACTTGGCGTGCAATCAGCTTATAGAGCTGGACCTGGTCGGCCGTGTCCAAGGCCACACTGTAGCGGAAGTTCAGCTCAAACTGTGCGGGAGCAACCTCGGGGTGATCCTTTTCGTTTTGAAAGCCGAGTGCCCGCTTAACTTCAGCGAGTTTGTCTATAAAAAGTCGAAGGGAGTCCTGCGGAAGCGAGTTGAAGTAGCCGCTCATCGTAACCAGCTCAAAGCCGGCCTTCTCGTCGTAGTGCTGCTCAGATTTGTCTCCCTTAAAGAGGAAGCCCTCAATTTCGGGAGCGATATTTACCACAAGTCCGCGCTTGGTTCGGAGCTCTTCGCAGTAGTGCGAAAGTTTCCCCCGGAAGTCGCCGTCATAAAAGGTCGCATCCTTGTCCATGACGTCAGCAAAGACGAGCACCTTACCCGGGCCAAAAAGATCCGAAGGTGCCCAGCGGAAGCTCCTCCAGTCCACACGGAGGCGAAGGTCGGACTCAAACTGAGCGGTAAAGCCACGGATCGAGGAGCCATCAAAGGTTAGATTATCTTCAGAGCCCAGCAGGAAGTTCTTGTCGTAGTCCAGTGCGTGAAGGCGGCCCTCAAGATCGCAGAAGAAGAGGACGATCGACTTAATCCCCGCCTCTTTTTTTAGATACCCCATATACTCATCGCGCATCTCGTCATTACTGGCTCCGCCGATGCGCTTCTCTTTAACTTCAAGATTCTTCTGTTCGAGCTCGAGGTAAGACAGCTGAAGAAGGTGTTCCTGGCCAAAGCCGGTCTGAGCGTAGTCACGTTCGTGAGCCCTGAGGGTCTGTCGTGCGGCTCCAACTTTGGTCGATGAGGCGGTCTGCATAGTGGAAAGTAATTAGGAAAGTAATAACTCCACAATACAAAAAAAACGGCGCCGAGCAACCGACTTTATGGCTCAATAAAGCCCTCCGCAGAAGGTTACTACAGTACTTCGCCATCGTCACTACCGCGATATCTCAATCATCTGCCCCTGTTTTGTCGAAAAATCCGACAACAGTTTTTAGGTTGCCAGAGAAAGAAAATAGTGATGACCTAGTTCTGTGTGTGCCTCTCTAACCTTCTCGGGGGATGAGGACTCATCCCACCAAGTATCTCCTCCACTCGCCCGTGGAACTCCGTTTGGAGTACTTCATGGTCAAACTGATCAAAATCTTTTAACCTGATAATGTGAGAGTGGGTTAGGATTTCGCCATGTGCATGACCACTGCGAGTCCCTGTCGGATGAATAGCTGTATCAAGGTGCATGCGGGCTGCCTTCAAGGCCGCAAGGAAATTCTCGAGGCGGCTTTGAGCTACGGCTTCATCATACGAGTAGGGCAAAATTATGTAGTGGCCGCGAGAGCGAGCCTCCGAGCAGCGGCCGGAGTGAAAAAGTGCCAAAATAAAGTCACGTATAGTCCGACGAGCTACGGTAAGCTCATCCTCCGGGGTTTCTTTGTCGGCAACACTCTCAAGTGAGAGGTCTACCTCACGCGTAAGGGGCTGGAGCGCCTCCCCTTTGTGCCCCACCGGACCACCAACCTTCCTCAACAGTCGGGAAACTGAGCCTGCGACAACGGCCGATGTCGAGGGTGACTGAGGATCAACCGGAGTGGTTCTTAGACCATCCATTATCCGCCGAGTAAGCTCATCGATATACTTCTGTTTGATCAAGTGCGAGTGACCGGTATTTGTAGTCTGCTCCTGGTTATGGCCCCGCCAGTAGTGGAGCGAGTTGAACATGCTCACTAGTGAAAAAGCCGGCGCGCGAAAGGTATAGGGCTCTACCCCTTGATCGATGAGGCGTTCGATTGCCGTTTTGCCGGCGGCCGATTGAGCCGAAGGAAAGACGCCGAAACCATGGAGCTCACAGATCGCTCGAACATCAAAGGGAACTCGCCCTAGACGTTGCCAGCTGTCAAATTGGCGTGAGCGCCTATCATACTCACTCATATCTGAGCTCCTGCTTACGCCGCGCTCGCTAACAAATGCCCCAAAGGAGCCATCCGTAGCGTGTAGGACGTGCCCCATAACTTCCCTGTAGTCCGCAAGCATCTGCTGAGATTCATGAAAGCCGGCGCTGATCTCCTCGGGGGTTATAACGATATCCCTTAATCTTTCCCTAGTCATAGGAGGATAACTATAGCACAAAATAGCCACGGGTCAATTTTGCCCGTGAACTTAACTTATAACTTCACCATATGGGGTGGCTAACGGGAATCGAACCCGTGCTAACAGGACCACAACCTGTTGTGCTACCGCTACACCATAGCCACCATAAGCAGATTTGAGTACGGCGGGATTATACCAGGAAGTTCTATGCTAGAAAACAGTTAAAGTGCGTCAGGCGCCTCTCCCAGCTGTCGCTGGCTTTCCACCTGCTCTTTGAGCCGACGCATAACACCTTTAAGCATGAACTCGGCGAAGGCACGGCAGCCATCGTACGCCATTCGTAAACTAGACTCGCTCTCCATAGAGGCAAGGTAGTCATCGAGGACATTTGCGGCTGCATCAGTAACGATCCCTTTGATATGCCCCTCTTTGTCGAGAGTCGTCTCGAGAACTTTAAAGGGGACGGATGAGCCTGCCTCAAAGACCCCCCAGCACCAGCTGTCGATATCACCACGCATCTTAAGTGGAAGTGCGGAGTTATGCCCGAGCTGGCTCACCAAGGAGAACTCTGAAGGCGGTGAAGAGCGCCTAAAGTCCTCGGCGCAGAGGCTGTCGGTCGGGGAGTCTTCGGAGCTGCTGCTGTAACTCTGCTCAGAAGGGCCGCCCAGTGCTCCCTGATAGTCGGCTGGGGTTGTGCCCATCCGAGGTGCGAACGACTCCTGGGCCTGAGCCTGTTGTGTGGCAGCCGCCTCGTCCTTCTCCTTTTCTAGGAGAAGCTGGGCCTGATGGTCGATCTCGCGCTGAATATCCTCATTCCCAAGGATAATGAGGGCCAGAACAAAGCTCGCCGGTATGTTTTCGGCAAGAAGACGGGTTGCAAGGAGCATCACTCCCCTTTTCTGATTTGACTGAATGAGCATTAGAAGAATCTGCAGGAGCGTATCCTCCTTTTTTTTCTGTTTTTTCTCACTTTTAACGAGCGCCGCTATAACCGCACTATTCTTCTTGAGTCGCTCCTTGAAACGTTCAAAGGCGGCGGGATCGTATGATTCTCCCCCCTCGCCGGGCGCAAAGGACTCAAAACCTGCCATGAAAAACTAAACTACCGAGACAAAAATATCTCTGTGGACCTGACCGTCAAAACGTCTTCGACGTTTCTCCTGGAAGGTTACTTTTCCTTCCTTGAGTGCGTAGAGCGTGAAATCGTTTCCGATTGCACAGTTTTCACCGGGGAAGAACTTAGTTCCCTTCTGGCGAATGATGATTGCGCCTGCCTTTGCGAGCTGACCTCCGAAGAGTTTCACACCTCGTCGTTTGGCGACGGAATCACGACCGTTTCTGGATGAGCCACCAGCTTTTTTATGTGCCATAGCTCTGCGATTTTACTCAAAAGCATTTTAAGATGCAAGAGATAATCATCCATCTTATTCTCGACTTCACCTCCCGCCGGGGGAGCCCCTGCTGGTATCAGAGTGAGTTTTCTGGTATAATTGAGCGATTTATAAGTTTTTCTTTATGGAATTCAAGGGCCGCTCTTTTATAGGTTTAAGTTCAAGTATAGGTTTAAGTTCAAGTATAGGTTTAAGTTCAAGGGCGCCCTGGCTTACGCGTCTGACCTCAACTCTCCTCTGCACTCTTTTGATTACGGGGAACGTCTCCGCGCACGAGCTCAGTCTCAGCGAGACGGCTGATCCGACCTTCGAGACCCATCAGTACGACGGGGAGCAGAGCACCTCATCCGACCCGACCAGCGAGGAGCTCGACTCCCAGATTTCGGATGTCATTAAGGAACGCATCAAGAACGGTACCTATTTCATTCTGGGAATTCAGTCTCGCCTTGATGAGTCCGCCGACGAGCTGGATAGTCTGAAGCTCAACATTAATGCGCTGGAGAGGCGGGTCGTAGAGTCAAGCCATGATCTGAGCGATCTTCAGGAGCAGCTGGATAACCTCCAGAACTTGGCAGAGGATAATACTAAAAAGATAATCGCCACTCGTCGGCTTATTGCGGAATCAAAGAATACGATTGTCGCTATCGAGAGCCGGATCCGTGACAACCAAGCTGTAATGGAGGCAACTATGAGAGAGTTCAAAAAAGCACTCACCGTCCTCTATACCCAGACGAACCTCCTCTACCTCAATGGTAAGAACTCACCGGATCTGCTGCTCGTTCTGGCCGGACATGAGAGAATCGGAGACATCCTTACTCAGCAGGGCATGATGAAGAATCTTGAGGCGGCGAGCAAGCAGCTCGCGATCAAGGTACTGGAGACCGAGGAGAAGCTCCGCATCGACCAAAATGATCGCCAGATACGTCGCGAAAAGCTCCTCGAACTTGAGACCCTTTTGGCACAGGAAAAGCGCATGCTCCAGTCGGCTCAGGAGGCTAAGCAGCGGCTTCTCACCGAAACCCAGGGCCGGCAGGACCTCTACGAGCACCTTCTTGAGATAGCCCGGAAAGATGCGGTGAACATCTCTCAGGAGATTCGCAACTTGCAGGCCAACCAGGAGTTCTTTAATGAGAAACTCGCCGAGCTCAAGACTAATGGTGCAAGCGCAACCAGCGCCTATACCCCGGATATGATTCTGAGCGAGAGTCAGGCACTTAAAGCTCTCCGCGGAAAGACGCCGCTCGCCTGGCCCGTCTCTCCCTACCTCGGAATAAGTGCCTTCTTCCACGATGAGTCCTACAGAGCGGCGCTCGGCGTTCAGCATAATGCCGTTGATATTCGCCAACTTCAGGGCAGCAAGGTGCGCTCTGCGGCTGACGGTGTCGTCTCAAAAGCTGCTGACAATGGTTTTGGCTACAGTTATATAATCATCACTCACCCGGATGGGCTCATGACTCTTTATGGCCACATCTCCGAGATCTTAATTAAGGAAGGTGAGCTTGTCCGACAAGGACAGGTTATAGGTCTTTCGGGAGGAATGCCCGGAACAAAAGGCGCGGGCTGGCTTACCACCGGCCCCCATCTTCACCTTGAGGTATTCAAGAACTACAAGCACACAAATCCCCTCCTTTACCTTCCCCTTGAGTACCTTCCCGTCTCTACTTTGCAGACGACGGAAGTTCAGAATTTGATTAAGGAGAAGATAAGCGTGCCCAAAAACTAGAAAACTGGCCGTGAAGTCGATTCGGCGTTAGAGTGCTTTCGATGCAACGCTTCTTTGTAAGTCCAGATTCCATAAAAGGCGGACTCCTGACGGTTCACAGTGCTGAGCTGGCTCACCAGCTTAGGCGCGTTCTACGGCTAAGCCCGGGCGACGAGTTTGTTGTTTTGGATAATACCGGGGCGGAGTTTCGCTGTTCACTTGTCGACATGGGCAAGGAGCGCGTCGAGGCAAAGGTTGTGGAGCAGACCGAGTGTGCTACGGAGTCAGCCTGCGAGCTCACCCTGTATCAGGCGATGCCCAAGAAGGCCGCCCTCTTTGAGCTTATTCTTCAAAAAGGAACCGAGCTGGGCGTTACAACTTTCGTTCCGCTGATGACGGAACGAAGCGAGCGAGAACGACTTCCCCGCGCCGACCGGCTGGAGCGGATTATTCGCGAGGCTGCAGAGCAGTCAGAAAGGGGCGTCCTCCCAAAACTCCTTGAGCCGGTGAACTTTTCCGACCTCCCCTTTGGTCCCGAGCTGCTCGTCCTCCATAGTCGAGGCGAACTACCTTATCTGGGGGAGCTCCTCGGCGAGCGGAGTGGTGGAGAGGCGAGAGGCCACCTCGGCCTGGTTGTTGGCCCGGAGGGCGGACTCACAGAAGCAGAAGTGGACCACGCTCGGAAAACCGGCTCTCCCGCCGTTACCCTTGGGCCCCGCATCCTCAGAACTGAGACGGCTGCGATCTCTGCGGCGAGTATCGCCCTTCTGCGACCCTAACTTAAAGCTCGCCAGACAGTTTGGAAGGTGCTCAGTTGTAGTCGGGTCCGATCATGAGTAAAATGCGACTCATGAATACAACAACTATTGCTCACCTGAAAGACCATGTCGGCTCAGCTGTTACCCTCAAGGGCTGGATCTATAACAAGCGCTCGAGCGGGAAGATCAGTTTTTTGCAGATGCGTGACGGAAGCGGCACTATTCAGGCCGTCGTCGTTCAGAGTGAGGTTGAGCCGGCCGTCTGGGAGGCTTCGGAGAAGATTACGCTCGAGAGCTCTGTTCACCTTATGGGCACGGTGAGTAAGCACCCAAAGCTTGAAAACGTCTTCGAGCTTCAGGTAAGCGGTATCGAGATCGTCCAACTCGCCGATGAAGACTACCCGATCGGGAAGAAAGAGCACGGCCCCGACTTCCTCCTCCAAAATCGACACCTCTGGCTGCGCGCGCCATCACAGCGGGCGATTCAGCGGGTTCGTAACACCATTATTAATGGCATTTATGAGTATCTCAACCGTGAGGGGTTTATAAAGATCGACTCCCCCATCCTCACCCCAAACGCCTGCGAGGGAACGACCGAGCTCTTCGAGATGGATTACTTCGACGAAGGTAAGGCCTACCTCTCACAGTCTGGGCAGCTCTATATTGAGGCCGCGATCTTTTCGGTGGGACGGTGCTTTGATTTTGGGCCGGTCTTCCGCGCGGAAAAGTCGAAGACGCGCCGTCACCTAACGGAATTCTGGATGATGGATGCCGAGGCCGCTTTTGTTGAGCATGCCGGTAATATGGAGATTCAAGAGGGGCTTATCGTACATGTGGTGAAGAAAGTTTTGGCTAAAAATCAGGAAGAGCTCGCACTGCTCGAGCGCGATCAGGAGCCACTTAAAAAGATCGAAGGGCCCTTCATCCGCAAGACTCATGCCGAGGTGGTGGCCGAACTCCGCGAGATGGGCTCGGACATTCAGGAAAACGATGATCTGGGAGCTGATGACGAGACGATGCTTACAAAAAAGTACGACAAGCCGATCTTTGTCGAGAAGTACCCCGCTGAGGTTAAGGCGTTCTATATGAAGCGCGACCCCGAGAATCCAAAGGTAGCTCTCTGTGCCGACCTGCTCGCGCCTGAGGGGTATGGGGAGGTTATCGGCGGCTCACAGCGTGAGGATGACTACGAGACCCTCCTTGGCCGCATCCGTGAGCACGGCCTCTCGGAAGAGGCTTTTGCGTGGTATCTCGACCTCAGGAAGTATGGCTCTGTCCCTCACAGCGGTTTTGGAATCGGTCTTGAGCGTCTCACTGCCTGGATCTGTGGTATTCAGCACATCCGTGAGACGATCCCTTTTCCACGTATGATAAACCGAATCTACCCATAGGGAGCACGCGACGAGAGGTTAAACTTGACCTTGAGGCCGGCTAAGAGCCAGAAGACTGCCACAATAGCTCCATAGATCAGTCCGGTCTCTTCGCCCACAAGGTAGACGTGGACCGCTCCCGCAAGAAAAAGGAGGTAGGCCAGACGGTGGAGCCTCTTCCATCCTCTCTTCAAAATGCGCATTGAGAGGTCGTTTGAGGTTATGACGAGTGGGATAAGGGCGAGAATACCTACCAAGCCCCAGAACAAGAAGCTCTTTGGATCAGAGAAGGTCGGGTCGGTCCAGAGTGATGAGACGGGGAGCCCACTCGCGATAAAAAAGCCGAGCAGATGATCGAACAGGAGAAAACCTGTCAGTACGCCAAACTCTCGACGAAGTGAGACCAGTGTTCTGAGGATCCCCAAGTCGGGAAAAACATCGGCAAGCGGCCGGACAAGCATGACTCCGAAGAGAACCGTCCAACCAACTGAGGAAAACTCTGTAAACTCCAGGGCCAGGCCCGGAAGTAAGAGAAGAGGGCTCAAAAAAGCCGCAGCAAAGAGAGCTTTGCTCAGCCACGGAAGATAAGGGACCTCTCCATCCAGAAAGAAGCGAACGAGCCATGAGCGGGGTGGTTCGTTGGTATCCTGGTCTACGAAGCCTTCCCAGAAGATCTTCTCATCAGGCTGACCTCTGGCCGCGCAGTCTGCCCGAACCTGGTCCACCATTTTCGGGTTTCCACAGAGGTAGATCTCGGTCTCGGGTGTGAGCTGGAGCCCGCTCAGCTGCTCGGTAACGCGTCCACGTGAGCCCTTCCAGTCTTCACCCGGCTGAGAGAGTGTGTAGATGATTTTTATGTTGGGAATCGCCTCCAGCCGTTCCAGATAAAATATCTCCGACTCATCACGCACTCCCATAAGAACCGTCACCCGAGCCTTCTCGGAGCCGGCGACACGCTCCTCAAGCATCGAGATCATCGGGGCGATTCCGGTACTTGTCGCGATAAGAATTTTTGGATGAGCGGTCGGCTTGAGTTTAAAGTGTCCGCGTGGTGGGGTCGCCTCGATAACGGCTCCCCTTTTTTTGAGAGCGAGCCAGGCGTGACTCCGACTCTCCGGTGAGAACTTCACGCAAAATTCCGCAACTCCGTCTTTATACGAGACGACTGAGTAGCAGCGCGCAAAACTCCCCTTCTTGTCCTTCATGCGAAAGCGAACATACTGGCCAGGAGTATAGATGAACTCCGTGGGGTCTACTTTTACGCGCAGCCTCCATACATGAGGATTCAAGGGTTCCAGGGACTCAAACACCCCCTTCATAACCGTAGGCTTGAGCTCAAACTCATCTGATTCGACAGCGATAACGCTTACCGGGCAGTTTCGTGCCGCTTCGAAAATAAGGCGTTTCTGGGAGTCGAAATCGCGAGAGATAACCTCGCTCGTCTTGGTGACGTGAAAGATCTTGGGACAGATTCGCTCACACGTCCCACATGCGATACAGCCTGGTTTTATAGATACATTATTAATCATCTCAGGTTTATTATATCCGGCAGTATACCTTTTCTTTCTGATTTATAAAAAAGGCCGGCTTTTGCTATGATGAGCGCTGTGAAGATTAAAACCAAACCTACAGCTGAGCGAACCGGTGAGCTCTACGTCATAGCGGAGACGATTATCTACGCCCTCTTTCCCATCTTGGTGGCCCATACCACGCGACTCCTCCCACCGATTCTTTTCGCAGCCCTGAGCACACTTGCCGCGGCTCTCAGCTTGCTGGTCTATGTCCTGGTGAAAAAGCAGTTTTCCTACCTGAAAAATAAGCAGTTCGTGAAGTACATTCTGGGCGTCACCCTCTTTGTCGTCATCCTCCCCTCGATTCTGATCTTTACGGGAAGCAGCCAGACTTCGGGAATCAACACGACGATCCTCCTGCAGAGCGAGATATTTTTTACCTTTTTATTCTTCGGCTTCTTTTCCGATGAAAGGATCACCATGAGACGAGCTCTAGGAGCCCTGATTATGATCTGCGGGACTCTTCTTATTCTTTTCCAGGGTACCAGTGAGATCAACACGGGCGACCTCCTCATTATCGCCGGAACTCTCTTTTATCCCCTCGGTAATATGTTCGCAAAAAAGGCCCTAAAGCTGGGGCCTCCCGGCATAATTCTCTTTGTTCGCGCCCTCATTGGAGGCAGCGCCCTTCTCATACTGAGTCTTATCTTCGAGCAGCCCACTCCCTCGCCCTCCCAGATACTGGTTCAGTGGCCCTTCATTCTTACCAATGGCGTTTTGATCTACGCGCTATCGAAACTGCTCTGGTACGAGGGGCTCAAACGCATTGATGTGAGTAAGGCCATTGCTATGAGTACCGGAACCTTCCCCGCGCTCAGCCTCATCCTCGCAGTCGTCTTCCTCCACGAAATCCCGTCGGCATACCAGCTCAGCGGTCTGGTTATTGTCGTTGCAGGAGCCTACATCCTCCTCTCAAAGGCGCAGAAAGTTGCTCCTCTTGAGCCGGTTTAGGGTATAAGCTGGAGTGCAATGGCGTCGGAGGTGTCGATCGTGTACTGAGCTCTGAAGCTTCGTTCTATATGCCCGTCCTCGTAGGTAACCTCAACCATATGATTAGGCATGAAGTTGACCTTCGTTACGTACCAGGTGCCACCAAGCACGGGAGG
>Ga0210044_10004689_pt1 | contig 18936 bp, 13 predicted proteins | sample CryGey13umfilter_2_FD_183959 | JGI IMG/M metagenome (GOLD analysis project Ga0210044, IMG submission 183959) | Groundwater microbial communities from aquifer in Utah, USA - Crystal Geyser 4/9/14 3 um filter (SPAdes) (version 2) | ecosystem: Environmental > Aquatic > Deep subsurface >... | reverse complement strand
CCGCCAAACCGTCGCCGGACGCGATCTGGTTCGCCGCAGCGCGCGGCGGCGACGTCGCGGCGCCGGTCTATTGCCGCACCCGCGCCGAGGCGATGGCGCGGCTCGCCGATCTCATGGCGGCGGAGGTCGCGCAGGGGCGGCGCACGCTGGCGGGGTTCGACTTTCCATTCGGCTGGCCGCAGGGCTTCGCCGCAGGCGTCACCGGGCGGCCCGAGGCGCTGGCGGTGTGGGACTGGCTGGCCGACGCGGTGCGCGACGCGCCCGACAACGCCAACAACCGCTTCGCCGTCGCCGAGGCGCTGAATGCGCTGTTTCCCGGCGCGGGCCCGTTCTGGGGCCGTCCCGCCACGGCGCCGCACCCCGGCGTGCCGGAGCGGGGAACGCTGCGCCACGGCCACGGCCTGCCGGAGCGCAGGCTGGCCGAGGCGCGCGCGCCCGGCGCGCAGCCGTGCTGGAAGCTCTACACCACCGGCTCGGTCGGCTCGCAGGCGCTGCTGGGCGCAGCGGCGCTGGCGCGGCTGCGGCGCGACGCGCGGCTGGCGGGCGCGGTGGCGGTGTGGCCGTTCGAGACCGGGCTTGCCGCGCCGCAGGCGCCGGTGACGCTGGCTGAGGTCTGGCCCTCGCTGCTGGCGGCGCAGGTCGCCGCGCGCGATCCCGCCGAGATCAAGGACGCCGCCCAGGTGCGGCTGCTGGCGCAGGCGTTCGCGGCGCTGGACGCGGCGGGGCGGCTGGGCGCGCTGTTCGCCGCCGATCCTGCGCTGTCGGCCGGGGAGCGGGCGGTGGCGGCGCGCGAGGAGGGCTGGATTCTGGGCGTCGTGGACGGCGACGCCGGGGCGCTGGCGGCATGACCGGCGCCCCGCCGATGCGCAACGACTGCTTCGCGCTGCCGCCCGGCGCGGCGTGGGCGCCGGTGGACGATGCGCTCGCCCGGCTGCGAGGCGCGCTGGCCTGCGTCTGCGCGCCCGAGACCGTGGCGCTGATGGCGGCGGACGGGCGGATACTGGCCGCCGACGCGCGCGCCCTGCGCGACCATCCCCCGAGCGCCAACAGCGCGGTGGACGGCTACGCCTTCGCCCACGCCGCGATGGGCGACGGCGTGCTGCCGCTGCTTCAGGGCCGCGCGGCGGCGGGGGCGGGATACCGGGGCGTCGTGGCGCCCGGCGCGGCGCTGCGCATCCTGACCGGCGCGCCGATCCCGCAGGGCTGCGACACCGTGGCGATGCAGGAGGATGTGACGGTCGCGGACGGCGCGATCCGCTTCGAGCCGCGCCTCCGGCGCGGCGCCAACGTGCGGCCTGCGGGCGAGAACCTTGCTGCGGGCGTCGTCGCCGCGTCGGCCGGGCGCAGGCTGACGCCGATGGACCTCGCGCAGATCGCGGCGGGGGGGCTTGGCGCGGTCAGCGTGCGGCGGCGGCTGCGGGTCGCCGTGCTGTCAACCGGCGATGAGGTGACGGCCCCCGGCGCGGACGCCGGGCCTGACGCGGTGTTCGACGCCAACCGCCCGATGCTGCTGGCGATGCTGCGGCGCTGGGGCTGCGAGACGGTCGATCTCGGCGTCGCGCCCGACGCCGACGCGGCGGTGCGCGCGGCGCTGGATCGCGGCGCGGCGCAGGCCGACGCGATCCTGACCTCCGGCGGCGCCTCGGCGGGCGACGAGGACCACATGAGCCGCATCCTGCGCGAAGCGGACGCGCTGACGGTCTGGCGCATCGCCATGAAGCCGGGCCGGCCGCTGGCGATGGGGGTCTGGCGCGGCAAGCCGGTGTTCGGCCTGCCCGGCAACCCGGTCGCGGCCTTCGTCTGCGCGCTGATCTTCGCGCGCCCGGCGCTGAGCGTAATGGCCGGCGCCGACTGGCCCGAGCCGCGCCCGATCATGGTTCCCGCCGCCTTCTCCAAGCGCAAGCGCGCCGGGCGGCGGGAGTTTTTGCGCGCCCGCCTCACCGATGCGGGCGCGGTGGAAGTCTATCGCTCGGAAGGCTCCGGCATGATCGGCGGTCTGGTCTGGGCGGAGGGTCTGGTGGAGCTGCCCGACGCCGCCGCCGAGATCGCGCCGGGCGACCCGGTCGCGTTCCTCAGCTACGCCAGCTTCGGGTTGTGAGCGCGCCCGCCGCGCCCCGCGAGCCGTCTTCGGGCCACGCCTGGCGCATGACCGCCGGGTTCTACGCCGGTATTTTCGCCGCGCTGGGCGCGCATATGCCGTTCTGGCCGATGTGGCTCAGCGACTGGGGGCTGGCCGACGGCGAGATCGGCGCGCTGATGGGCGCGGCGGTGGCGGCGCGGGTGGCGGCGGGGGTGCTGGCGCCATGGTTCGCCGACGTCACCGGGCGGCGGCGCACGGCGCTGGCGCTGCTCGGCGGGCTGGGGATCGCGGTCTATCTGGCGCATCTGGGTGTCGGCGCGGTCTGGGCGCTGGCGGCGCTGACGCTGCTGGCTTCGGTGGCGCTGGCGGGCGCCTTGCCGATCGGCGACGCGCTGGGCGCGGCGGCGGCGCGGCTGCACGGGTTCTCCTATGCGCGGGCGCGCTCGGTCGGGTCGGCGGCGTTCCTGCTCGCCAACGTCGCCTGCGGCTGGGCCGTCGCGGTCTGGGGCGTGGATGCCGCCCTGTGGTGGATTGTCGCAAGTCTGGCGCTGATGACCCTGTTCGCGCTGAACCATCCCGGCGGCGCGCGCGACGGACTGGGCCGCCCGCGCATGACCGACGCGCTGCGGCTGGCGCGCAGGCGGCCGTTTCTGCTGGCGGCGGCGGCCAGCGCGCTGGTGCAGGCGTCACACGGGCCGCTCTACGCCTACGGCTCGCTGCACTGGCGCGCGCAGGGCGTCAGCGAGGCGACAATCGGCGGGCTGTGGGCGGTGGGCGTGGCGTTCGAGGTGGCGCTGATGGCGCTGATCGGCGGCTGGATCATCGCGCGGCTGGGGGTTTGGGGGGCCTTCGCGCTGGCCGCCGCGACCGCCTGCGCGCGCTGGGCCGCGATGGCGCTGGAGCCTTCGCTCGGCTGGCTGTGGCTGTGGCAGGCGAGCCACGCGCTGACCTTCACGCCGACGCATCTGGCGATGATCGCCTTCGTCTCGGCGGCGGCGCCCGCAAGGCTGGCGGCCAGCGCGCAGGGCTTGATCGGCGCGGGCCTCGGCGGCGTGGCGATGGCGGCGGCGACTTTTGGCGCGGCTGCGGTCTATCCGGCGGCGGGGGCGGCGATGTTCTGGCTGGGCTTGGGGCTGGCGGCGCTGGGCCTGCTGGCGGCGCTGGGCCTGCGGCGCGGCTGGGACGGCGGGGCGCTGGCGACGTAAACGCGCCAGCGGCGTGAAGCGCGGCTCTCACCTTCGCCGCTCCAAGCGCGGCGGGGGGCCGCGTTGCAGTGCGGCGAAAAGTGCGCGATGACGATGGCGCTATCAGTCGAAGCCGCCGCGCCCCGCGACGCTGGGCGCAGGCGGCCTCGCCCACCCGGAGAGGCGCGCCCATGACCATCACCGTCGGAACCGACGCAGCCAACACCCGCCGCGAGCTGAGCGTCGGCGGCAAGACCTACGCCTATTACGCCATCGACGCCGCCACCAAGGCGGGCCTCGGCGACTTCGCGCGCCTGCCCGCCAGCCTGAAGGTGGTGCTGGAGAACATGCTGCGCTTCGAGGACGGCAAGACCGTCACCACCGATGATATCCGCGCCTTCGCCGACTGGGCCGCGAACGGCGGCAAGACCGACCGCGAGATCGCCTATCGCCCGGCGCGCGTGCTGATGCAGGACTTCACCGGCGTTCCCGCCGTGGTTGACCTCGCCGCGATGCGCGACGCGATGGTGGCGCTGGGCGGCGACCCGGAAAAGATCAATCCGCTGAACCCGGTCGATCTGGTGATCGACCACTCGGTGATGGTGGACGAGTTCGGCAACCCGCGCGCCTTTCAGCTCAACGTCGATCGCGAGTATGAGCGCAACGGCGAGCGCTATGAGTTCCTGAAATGGGGTCAGGGCGCCTTCGACAACTTCCGCGTCGTGCCGCCGGGCACCGGCATCTGCCATCAGGTCAACCTGGAATACCTCGCCCAGACCGTCTGGACCGACAAGGACCAGACCGGCGCCGAGGTCGCCTATCCCGACACGCTGGTCGGCACCGACAGCCACACCACCATGGTCAACGGCATGGCGGTGCTGGGCTGGGGCGTGGGCGGCATCGAGGCGGAGGCCGCGATGCTGGGCCAGCCGATCTCGATGCTGATCCCCGAGGTCGTCGGCTTCAGGCTGACCGGCAGGCTCAAGGAGGGCGTCACCGCCACCGATCTGGTGCTGGTGGTTGTGCAGATGCTGCGCAAGCACGGCGTGGTCGGCAAGTTCGTCGAGTTCTACGGCGCCGGGCTTGACGGCCTGCCGCTGGCCGACCGCGCCACGATCGGCAACATGGCGCCCGAGTATGGCGCCACCTGCGGCTTCTTCCCCATCGACGCCGAGACGCTGCGCTATCTGCGCGTCTCCGGCCGCGACGAGGCGCGCATCGCGCTGGTCGAGGCCTACGCCAAGGCCAACGGCATGTGGCGCGGCGACGACTATGCGCCGGTCTACACCAGCACGCTGGAACTCGACATGAGCACGGTCGAGCCGTGCATCTCCGGCCCCAAGCGCCCGCAGGATAGGGTGCTGCTGTCCGACGCCGCCAGCGCGTTTCGCGGCGTGGTCGCGGCGCATCGCGGCTTCGATCTGTCGGCGGAAGCGCGCGCGATGGACGCCGAAGGCCCTGCGACCGCGCCCGCCTCGGTCGAGAGTATGGCCAAGCGCGCGCCGGTCGAGGACGCCGACTACTCGGTCCGCGACGGCTCGGTGGTGATCGCGGCGATCACCTCGTGCACCAACACCTCCAACCCTTACGTGATGATCGGCGCCGGGCTGGTGGCGCGCAAGGCGCGGGCGCTGGGGCTGACGCGCAAGCCGTGGGTGAAAACCTCGCTGGCGCCGGGGTCTCAGGTGGTCTCGGCCTATCTTGAGGCGGCGGGGTTGCAGGAAGATCTCGACGCGGTGGGCTTCAATCTGGTCGGCTATGGCTGCACCACCTGCATCGGCAACTCCGGCCCGCTGGACGAGAAGATCTCCAAGGCCATCGCGTCGCAGGATCTGGTGGCCTGCGCGGTGCTGTCGGGCAACCGCAACTTCGAGGGCCGCGTGAACCCCGACGTGCGCGCGAACTATCTCGCCTCGCCACCGCTGGTGGTGGCCTACGCCATCGCGGGCGACATGAACATCGACATCTCCCGCGACCCGATCGCGAAAACGCCGGACGGCAAGGACGTCTATCTCAAGGACATCTGGCCGACCCAGCACGAGATCGCCGAACTGGTCGAACAGACCGTGACGCGGGCGGCGTTCCTTGAGAAATACGCCGACGTGTTCAAGGGCGACGACAAGTGGCAGGGCATCGCCACCGACGACGCGCTGACCTATGCGTGGCCCTCGACCTCGACCTATGTGCAGAACCCGCCGTATTTCGAGGGGATGGGGCCGACCAAGGGCAAGATCAGCAACCTTGAGGGCGCGCGGATTCTGGCGCTGCTGGGCGACAGCATCACCACCGACCACATCTCGCCCGCAGGCTCGTTCAAGCCCGGCACGCCCGCCGGCAAGTATCTGGAGGAGCGTCAGGTCGCGCCGCGCGATTTCAACAGCTTCGGCTCGCGGCGCGGCAACCATCAGGTGATGATGCGCGGGACCTTCGCCAACATCCGCATCCGCAACGAGATGCTGGACGGCGTGGAGGGCGGCTTCACCAAGGGTCCCGACGGCAAGCAGGCGGCGATCTACGACGCCGCCATGGCCTGGCAGGAACAGGGCGCGCCGCTGGTGATCGTCGCGGGCAAGGAATACGGCTCCGGCTCGTCGCGCGACTGGGCGGCCAAGGGCACCGCGCTGCTGGGCGTCAAGGCGGTGATCGCCGAGAGCTTCGAGCGCATCCACCGCTCGAACCTCGTCGGCATGGGGGTGATCCCGTTCGAGTTCACCGGCGGCGACACCCGCACGTCGCTGAAGCTGACCGGCGATGAGACCATCTCGATCGGCGGGCTGGACGGCGCGCTGCGCCCGCGCCAGACGGTCGAGGCGACGATCACCTACGCCGACGGCTCGGTGAAAACCATCACGCTCATGTGCCGGATCGATACCGAGATCGAGATCGAATACGTCGAGCACGGCGGCGTGCTGCATTATGTGCTGCGCAACCTCGCGCAGTCGGCGGCTTAAGGCGAGCGCGGCAAGGGCGGCCTTCCCGCCCTTTCCCCCCGTGGGGGCCGCCGGGCGGCGCGACTTCTCGCGACGCCTCCAGCCGCCGGACCATCGCCCGGCGGTCCGCGCTGCGGGTTGCGCCTGGGCGGCGACGTCCGCCCCCCTGCGGGCGTCGCCTTCAGCGCCGCCCGGGCGAACGCCGCCACCCTCTGTCGCGCGCGCCGCGCGTTGCAAACCGGGCGTCGGCGCCCTGGATGAAAGGCCGCCTTCCGCGCCAGCGCGCCGCTTGAGCGGGCCGCGCCGAGCGCACTGGCTGCTGGCCGTGCGCTGCGCCAGAACCGCCGCCAGCCTTGCGCTATCCCGTCCGCCCCGCGTCGGCGCAGCGGCGCACCACGTCGGCGATCTGCATGAACTGCGCCGTCAGCGGGCTGTTGCGCCGCCAGATCATGCCGATGGTGCGCGACGGGCGCGGCGCGCCAAAGCGCGTGACGCAGACCGCCGCCGAGCGGGTCTCCACCGCCACCGCCATCTCCGGGATCAGGGTGACGCCGATGCCCGCGCCGACCATCTGCACCAGCGTCGAGAGCGCGCTGGCGTCGAGCAGTTCGCGCGGCGGCGTGGCTTGCGCCGCGCAGAACGACAGCGCCTGATCGCGAAAGCAATGCCCCTCCTCCAGCAGCAGCAGGCGCATGTCGCGCAGCGCCGCGCGGTCGGGGACCGGGCGGCCCGCGTCGGCGCGGGGCCTCACCAGCACGAACTCCTCGGAGAACAGCGCGACCTCGGTCAGCGACGGCTCGGAGACCGGCAGCGCGACGATGGCGGTGTCGAGGCGGCGCTCGGCCAGCTCAGCGATCAGTTTTTGCGTCACCGTCTCGCGCACATGGATGTCGATGGCGGCGTTCTCGCGCAGCAGCGCGCCGATGATCGCAGGCAGCAGATAGGGCGCCACCGTGGGGATCACGCCGATCCTGAGCCGCCCCGCCAGAAGGTTTTGCGCGGCGCGCGCAAGATCGCCCACCTCATCGACCGCGCTGAGGATCGCGCGGGCGCGCAGCGCGAAGGCCTCGCCAAAGCTGGTCAGCCGCACCGCGCGGGCGCTCCGCTCGAACAGCGCCGCGCCCAGCGTGCGCTCCATCTCCTTGATCTGCATCGACAAGGCGGGCTGGGACACCGCGCAGGCCTCCGCCGCGCGCCCGAAATGGCCGAGGCGGGCGAGCGCCTCGAAATAGCGAAACTGCCGCAGGGTCAGATTTGTCATAAGACAAGGCTATCGCATTCATCAGAAAACTCAACTTCACCTGATGGTGAAAGCCTGCTATTCCGTGAACAGGGAATGAGGCCGGATGCGGCCTTTCAGATTACGCGCGCCGCTTGCGCGGCATGAGCCGGGGCAGGGTTCCGGCGAACCAGAATCGGAGCGAGACATGGACGGAAACACGCTTGGCGACATGGGCGGCGCCGCGGGCGGCTGCCCCTTCAACCACGCGGTCTCGGGCGGCCGGTCGAACCGCGACTGGTGGCCGAACCAGCTCAACCTGCGGATTCTGCACCAGAATTCGACGCTCTCCAACCCGATGGGCGCGGCGTTCGATTATGCGCAGGCGTTTGAGAAACTCGATCTCAAGGCGCTGAAGCAGGATCTCTACGCGCTGATGACCGACAGCAAGGACTGGTGGCCCGCGGATTATGGCCACTACGGCCCGCTGTTCATCCGCATGGCCTGGCACAGCGCAGGCACCTATCGCATCGCCGACGGGCGCGGCGGCGCCGGCGGCGGCACGCAGCGCTTCGCGCCGCTCAACAGCTGGCCCGACAACGCCAACCTCGACAAGGCCCGCCGCCTGCTGTGGCCGGTCAAGCAGAAATACGGCGACGCGATCTCGTGGGCCGATCTGTTCGTGCTCGCGGGCAATTGCGCGCTGGAATCGATGGGCTTCAAGACCTTCGGCTTCGGCGGCGGCCGCGTCGATGTCTGGGAGCCGGAGGAAGACGTCTATTGGGGCGCCGAGGCGGAGTGGCTGGGCGACAAGCGCTACACCGGCGACCGGGCGCTGGAGAATCCGCTCGCCGCCGTGCAGATGGGGCTGATCTACGTCAACCCCGAAGGCCCGAACGGCCAGCCGGACCCGCTCGGCTCGGCGCGCGACATCCGTGAGACCTTCGCGCGCATGGCGATGAACGACTACGAGACCGTGGCGCTGACCGCAGGCGGCCACACCTTCGGCAAGACCCACGGCGCAGGCGACGCGGCCCTGGTCGGCCCGGAGCCGGAGGCCGCGCCGATGGAGGCGATGGGCCTTGGCTGGCTGAGCAGCCACCGCAGCGGCAAGGGCGGCGACGCCATCACCAGCGGCATCGAGGGCGCCTGGACGCCGCGCCCGACCACCTGGGACATGGGCTATCTCGACGTGCTGTTCGGCTATGAGTGGGAACTGGTGAAAAGCCCGGCCGGCGCCTGGCAGTGGGCGCCGAAAGATCTGGCGGAAAAGGACATGGCGCCCGCCGCGCATGACGCCTCGAAGAAAGAGCGCATCATGATGACCACCGCCGACATGGCGATGCGCATGGATCCCGCGTATGAAAAGATCGCGCGGCATTTCCACAAGAACCCCGACGAATTCGCCGACGCCTTCGCCCGCGCATGGTTCAAGCTGACCCATCGCGACATGGGGCCGCGCGCCCGCTATCTGGGCGCGGAGGTTCCCGCCGAGGAATTGATCTGGCAGGATCCGGTTCCCGCCGCAGACCATCCGCTGATCGACGCCGCCGACATCACGGGCCTGAAGGCGCAGCTTCTGGCCTCGGGGCCGTCGCTCAGCGATCTGGTGTTCGTCGCCTGGGCCTCGGCCTCGACGTTCCGCAACTCCGACAAGCGCGGCGGCGCCAATGGCGCGCGCATCCGGCTGGCGCCGCAGAACGACTGGGCGGCCAACGAGCCGGCGCGGCTGGCGCGGGTGCTGGCGGCGCTGGAGGGCGTGCAGGCGGCGTTCAACGCCGCCGCTTCGGGCGGCAAGCAGGTGTCGCTGGCCGATCTGATCGTGCTGGGCGGCTGCGCGGCGGTGGAGAAGGCGGCGAAGGACGCCGGGCACGATGTGGCGGTTCCCTTCACGCCGGGCCGCGCCGACGCGACGCCGGAGCAGACCGACGCGGACAGCTTCGCGCCGCTGGAGCCGGTGGCGGACGGGTTCCGCAACTACATCCGGCCCGGCTGTCTGGTCCCCGCCGAGGAGCTGCTGGTGGACAAGGCGCAGCTTCTGTCGCTGACCGCGCCCGAGATGACCGCGCTGGTCGGGGGGATGCGGGCGCTCGACGCCAATACCGGCGGAGCGGCGCACGGCGTGTTCACCTCCCGCCCGGGGCTGCTGACCAACGACTTCTTCGTGAACCTGCTCGACATGGGCGTGGACTGGAAGCCGGTCTCGACCGACGCCGACGTGTTCGAGGGCCGCGACCGCGCCACCGGGGCGGTCAAATGGACCGGCAGCCGGGTCGATCTGGTGTTCGGCTCGAACTCGCAACTGCGCGCGCTGGCCGAAGCCTACGCCTGCGCCGATGGCGGGGCGCGGTTCGTGCGCGCCTTCGTGGCGGCGTGGAGCAAGGTGATGGACCTCGACCGCTTCGACCGCGCCTGACCTGCGCCTGACCCGTGCGGCGCGGCGCGCGGCGGGTTTCATCGTCGGGAACCGATGCGAGGGGCGCGCCGCCATGGCGCGCCCCTTCGTCTTGCGGCGCCGGGCTGTCAACGGCGGCGACAAATCCGGCTATCTGGCGGCGCAGAACCAGGCCAGTTGCTGGGCGCCAAGCGCTCTGGCGCGCGCCAGGGCGCTTTGGCTTGGAGGGCCAATCCTGCAACGGCGCCGCACGACGAGCCTTGATAGATCGAGCGGCTCGCCTGCGTCGTGCCGGTAGCAGACCAGAGGTCCGTCCAGCGCGGCGGAGTAGTCGTGGCAGAACGCGTTGGCCGCCGCCAGCGGCCCGGGCCCGCCGTCCCAGCTTTTCCGGTAGCGCCCGAACAGCACCGGCGCCGCGTCGGCCGGATACTGCATCGCCGATATGCGCCCTGGCACGGACTCGTCGGGCAGTTCCGACAGGTCGGGCACGGACACCGCGATGTCGCGCCAGGTCGCGTCGCCCGCCCGCCACCACCTGATGCGCGTGCAGGTCCGCCGATGCCCGCCCTTGTCGGTGAAGTCATGGGGTTCAGGCGACTCAACCTCGGGGCCGCAGGTGAGCGCTTCGATCGCCCTGCCGATATCAGTCTTGGCGGAGCGGAGATGACCTTCGACGCCGAGCCGACTGGTGGGGACCGCCGCATCAAACCGCGCCACCGCGTCGTCATCCCATGCGGCGTGCACCGCGCGGACGTCGCCGAGGAACACGAGCCGCCGCGCGGCGTCGGGCCGCCGCCAGCCTGCGGCGGTGCGGCGGCAACCAAGCTGGGCGCGGAGAGCCTCCAGAAGTTCACGCTGACCATGCGTGTCCGGTATGAAATCGTACATCGGCCCAGCCTCTTTTCGGGGAATCGGCGCATCAGAGCGGCGTCCGGTCATTTATCGACCGAAACGCGCCGAAGCCCGGCTGACTCCATGCTCTGCGATAAAAGCAGGCGCAGACAGTCCGGATTCGCATGACCTGCGGGCGCTCCTGTTCGGGAGCGTGGTCGCGGCAATCGGTTCTTGACGGGGCGCGGGGACGATGTGTGAATGGCGGCTGTGCGCTGGCGCTGCGTCAGGCCCGTCACGCGCCTTCATCATGACGGGGAGAGCTTTTCCATGAAACCATCCTTGCGCCTGTTGGCGGCGGCGGCGCTGGCCGCCGCGCCGTTTCTCGCCAGCCTGCCCGCCCGCGCCGAGACGCCGCCAGACACGCTGGTGCAGGCCTGGGCGATCGACGACATCATCTCGCTCGACCCGGCCGAGATCTTCGAGTTCACCGCGTCGGAGATCGCGGGCAACGCCTATGAGCAGCTCATCGGCTATGACGTGAAGGACGTCGCCAACGTGTTCGGCGTGATCGCCGAAAGCTGGACCGTCTCGGACGACGGCAAGACCATCAGCTTCAAGGTGCGCGAGGGCACGACATTCGCCTCCGGCAACCCGATCACGGCGGCGGATGCGGTGTTCTCGCTGCAGCGCGCGGTGATCCTCGACAAATCGCCCGCCTTCATCCTCACCCAGTTCGGCCTGACCAAGGATAATGTGGCCGAGAAGGTGGTGCAGACCGGCGACTACAGCTTCGATTTCATCATGGACAACGCCTATGCGCCCAGCTTCGTGCTGTATTGCATGACGGCGACGGTGGCTTCGGTGGTGGACAAGGCGCTGGTCATGTCGCACGAGGCCGACGGCGACCTCGGTTATGGCTGGCTCAAGACCAACTATGCAGGCTCAGGCGCCTTCACGATCCGCGACTGGCGCGCCAACGAGGTCGTGGTGATGGAGCGCAACGCCAACTTCGCCGGGCCGAAGCCGGCCATGGCGCGCGCGATCTACCGCCATATCCCGGAGCCCGCCACCGAGCGGCTGCTGCTGGAGAAGGGCGACATCGACGTGGCGCGCAAGCTGGGCCCGGACGAGCTGAAGGCGCTGGCGTCCAACCCCGACATCGCGATCATGAGCGGCGTGAAGGGCTCGATCTACTACCTCGGGCTGAACCAGAAGAACGAGATCCTCGCCAGGCCGCAGGTGCGTCAGGCGCTGAAATATCTGGTGGACTATGACGCCATCGCCGAGACCATCCTCGACGGCACGGTGATCGCGCATCAGGCGTTCCTGCCGCGCGGCTTTCTGGGCGCGCTGGAGGACAAGCCGTTCTCGCTGAACGTCGAGAAGGCGAAGGCGCTGCTGGCCGAGGCGGGGCTGGCCGACGGCTTCACCGTGACCATGGACACCCGCAACACCGCCGACATCACCGGCATCGCGCAGGCGATCCAGCAGACCTTCGCGCAGGCCGGGATCACGCTGGAGATCATCCCCGGCGACGGCAAGCAGACGCTCACCAAGTATCGCGCGCGGAGCCATGACATCTATATCGGCCGCTGGGGCCCGGATTATCAGGACCCCCACACCAACGCCGACACCTTCGCGCGCAACCCCGACAACAGCGACGACGCCCGCGCCAAGCCGCTGGCGTGGCGCAACGCCTGGGACATCCCCGAGATGACCAGGGTCGCCGATGGCGCCGTGCTGGAGCGTGACGCGGCCAAGCGGGCCGAGACCTATCTGGCGCTCCAGCGCGAGCATCAGCAGACCTCGCCGTTCGTGATCATGTTCCAGGAGATCGAGAACGTGGCGATGCGCAGGAACGTGCAGAACTTCGTGATCGGCCCGTCGTTCAACGACAACAAGTTCGGCGGCGTGACCAAGTAGTGGCGCAGGCCGATGAGATCGCGGGAGGGCGCGCCAGCGCCCTCCTGTCTCTGGGCGCGCGCGCCGGGCGGCTGATCGTCACCGTCGCGGTGACGTTTCTGGGGCTGCTGCTGGTGACGTTCCTGATCGGGCGCGTGGTGCCGGTGGACCCCGTGCTGGCGGTGGTCGGCGACCGCGCCTCGGCGGATGTCTATGACCGCGTGTTCCGCGAGATGGGGCTGGACCGCCCGCTTCATGAGCAGTTCTGGGTTTATCTGAAGAAGGCGGTCACTGGCGATTTCGGCATGTCGGTGCTGACCGCCAACAGCGTGCTCGACGACATCCGGCGCGTGTTTCCCGCGACGCTTGAGCTGGCGACCGTCGGCGTGATCATCGGCGCGCTGTTCGGCGTGCCGATGGGCGTGTTCGCGGCGGTGCGGGCCGGCACGCTGACCGATCAGGTGGTGCGCATCGTCGGGCTGGTCGGCTATTCGGCGCCGATCTTCTGGCTGGGGCTGATGGCGCTGCTGGTGTTCTATGCGCGGCTGGACTGGACCGCCGGGCCGGGGCGGCTCGACATCGCCTATGAATACATGGTCACGCCGCAGACCGGGCTGCTGCTGATCGACAGCGCGTGGCAGGGGCAGTGGGGCGTGTTCCGCAACGCCTTCAGCCACATCATCCTGCCCGGCGCGCTGCTGGGCTATTACTCGATGGCCTACATCAGCCGCATGACGCGCAGCTTCATGCTCAACGAACTGGCGCAGGAATACGTCATCACGGCGCGCGTGAAAGGCGTGCCGGAGTGGCGGATCATCTGGCGGCACGCGCTCGGCAACGCCGCCGTGCCGCTGACCACGGTGATCGCGCTGTCCTACGCCGGGCTGCTGGAGGGGTCGGTGCTGACCGAGACGGTGTTCGCCTGGCCGGGTCTGGGGCAATACATCACCAACTCGCTGCAGAACGCCGACATGAACGCGGTGCTGGGCGGAACCCTGGTGATCGGGGTGGTGTTCGTCGCGCTGAACCTGCTGTCGGACGCGCTCTACACCCTGCTCGACCCCCGCGTGCGGCGCCGCGCATGAGGGTGCGCGCATGACCGCCCGCGCCTGGCTGCTGACCGAGGCGCCGCAGTCGCGCAGGCAGGCGCAGCTTGGCCAGCTTTACCGGCTGTGGCTGGCGTTTCGCGCCAACCGGCTGGCGATGGTGGGGCTGGTCATCGTGCTGGCGCTGATCGCCGCCGCGCTGCTGGCCGACGTAATCGCGCCTTACTCGCCCACCGCCGGCGGCGATCTGCGCACCGAGCGGCTGCTGCCACCGTCGGCGCAGTTCTGGTTCGGCACCGACGATCAGGCGCGCGACATCCTCAGCCGCCTGCTGCACGGCGCGCGGCTGACGCTGATGGTGGTGGCGCTGGTGGCGGTGATCGCGACGCCGATCGGCCTCGCGGTCGGCACGACCGCCGGGTATTTCGGCGGCTGGACCGACACCGTGCTGATGCGGATCACCGACATCTTCCTCGCCTTTCCGCGTCTGATCCTGGCGCTGGCCTTCGTCGCGGCGCTGGGGCCGGGGATCGAGAACGCGGTGATCGCGATCGCCATCACCTCATGGCCGCCCTACGCCCGCATCGCGCGCGCCGAGACGCTGACCATCCGCGACGCCGACTACATCAACGCGATCCGCCTGCAAGGCGCCTCCGCCGCGCGGATCATCTGGGGGCATGTGACGCCGCTCTGCGTCTCCTCGGTGGTGGTGCGGGTGACGCTGGACATGGCCGGGATCATCCTGACTGCGGCGGGCCTTGGCTTTCTCGGCCTCGGCGCGCAGCCGCCCTCGCCGGAATGGGGCGCGATGATCGCCAGCGGGCGGCGGTTCCTGATCGACCAGTGGTGGGTGGCGGCGGCGCCGGGGGCGGCGATCTTCATCGTCTCGCTGGGCTTCAACCTGCTGGGCGACGGCCTGCGCGACGTGCTCGACCCCAAGGCGCGCAAATGAGCGCGCTGCTGGAGATCGAGGGGCTGAGCGTCACCTTCCCCAGCCGCGACGGCCCGGTGGACGTGGTGCGCGACGTCAGCTTCACCCTGGGGCGCGAGCGTCTGGGGGTGGTGGGCGAGAGCGGCTCGGGCAAGTCGCAGACCGGCCGCGCGATTCTGGGCCTGACGCCGCCGCCGGGCTCGATCCGGGCGCGAAAACTGGCGTTCGACGGGATCGACCTGCGCGGGGCCTCCGCCCGCCAGTGGCGCAGCCTTCGCGGCAAGCGCGTCAGCATGGTGATGCAGGATCCCAAGTTCTCGCTGAACCCGGTGATGACCATCGGCGCCCAGATCGTCGAATGCCATCGCGCTCACGCCCCGGTCAGCCGCGCCGAGGCGCGCGCCCGCGCGCTGGCGATGCTGGAGGCGGTGCAGATCCGCGACCCCGAGCGGGTGTTCGACGCCTATCCGCACGAACTGTCGGGCGGCATGGGCCAGCGCGCCATGCTGGCGATGATGCTGATCGGCGAGCCTGACCTGCTGATCGCCGACGAGCCGACCTCAGCGCTCGACGTCACCGTGCAGCTGGAGGTGCTGGCGATCCTCGACGCGCTGGTGCGCGACCGGGGCATGGGGCTGATCTTCATCAGCCACGACCTGCGGCTGGTCTCAAGCTTCTGCGACCGGGTGCTGGTGATGTATGCCGGGCGCATCGTCGAGGAGATCGCCGCGCGCGACCTGCACGCCGCGCGCCACCCCTACACCCAGGGCTTGCTGCGCTGTCTGCCGCGCATCGACGGCGGCGCGCGGCCGCTGCCGACGCTGACCCGCGACCCGGCGTGGCTGGCGTGAGCGGCCTGATCGGGATCGACCGCCTCGCGGTCACCTACCGGCAGGGCGCCCGCCTGATCCGCGCGGTGCGCGACGTCAGCCTGAGCGTGCCGCGCGGCGAGAGCTTCGGGCTGGTGGGCGAGAGCGGCTCGGGCAAGTCCACCGTGCTGCGCGCGCTCTGCGGCCTCGCCCCGGTGACGGGGGGAACCTTGCGGCTTGACGGCGCCGCGCTGCCCTCGCCCCGCGACGCCGCGTTCTATCGCCGGGTGCAGATGGTGTTTCAGGACCCCTACGGCTCGCTGCATCCGCGCCACACCGTGGACCGCGTGCTGTCGGAGCCGCTGGCGATACATCGCCTCGGAGACCGCGAGGCGCGCATCGAGCGGGCGCTGGCGGAGGTGGGGCTTGGCCGGGGCTTCCGCTTCCGCTTCGCCCATCAGCTTTCCGGCGGCCAGCGCCAGCGCGTCGCCATCGCCCGCGCGCTGATCCTGGAGCCGCAGGTGCTGTTGCTCGACGAGCCGACCTCCGCGCTCGACGCCTCGATCCAGGCGGAGGTGCTGAACCTGCTCGACCGGCTGCGGGCCGAGCGCGGCCTCACCTATCTGATGGTCAGCCATGACCTCGCCGTGGTGGCGCACATGTGCGCGCGGCTGATGGTGATGCGCGGCGGCGAGACGGTTGAACTGCTGACCAGGGAGGACTTGCGCGAAGGCCGCTTCACCCATCCCTACACCGGCGCCCTGATCACCGCGAGCGCTGGCTTTGTGCGTCGCGCAGACAGGGAGACGGCCTGACGGCGGACGCCCCACCCCCCGTGCATCCTGTTGGCCCGCCGCTCTGCGGCGGCTGCAACCGCATGCTGCCGCGGCTTTGGCGCAAGCCCTAGACCGGCGCGCGCGCATGGGCCGGGGGCGACGGCGCGCGCGGTCTTGATCCGCCCCGGATCTGGCGGCGGGACGCCGTCCGCAGCCGAACGACAGCCGATCCCCGGAAAGGCCGGAGGATGGTTCGTTCAACGATCAGGCGATCCTTTCGGGTGCGTTCAGGTCTTCGCGCTGTCGGATGCGATCCATGTGATGAACGCCGGGCGCATCCTGCAAAGCGGCGCGCCGCAGGAGATCTGCGCCCGCCCGGCGGACGCTTTCGTGGCGGGCTTCATCGGCGAGGGCGCCGTGCTGGCGGGCCGCGTCACGCGGGCGCATGGGGGCCGCGCCGTGTTCGACGGCCCGCTCGGGCTGATCGAGGCGCCCGCCGCGCCCGCGCTGGCCGCAGGCGATGCGGCGGCATTGGTGCTGCGGCCCGAGCATGTCCGCCTCGATCCGCAGGGCGCGCACCGGATGGTGGTGACGGCGGCGACATTTTCCGGCGACCGCTATCTGTGCGCGCTGTCGCTGGGGGAGACGCAGCTGCGCGCGCGCAGCGACGCGCCGCCGCCGCAGGGCGCGGAGGTGGGCGTGGCGATCGACATCGCCCGCACCTACGTCACACATGCGGCCGCGCCATGAAGGCGCGGCGCGAGGCGCCGGCGCCGCCCGTGGCGTTGTTCGCGGCCTTGTGCGGGCTGGCGCCGCTCGTGGCGATGGCGGTGGTCAGCGTTGCGCGCATCGAGGATTACACGCTGGCGCTGGACCTGCGCGCCTGGCGCGAGGTGGCGGCCTCGCCGGTGATGCGGGGGCTGATCGGGCAGGCCGTGTTCTATGGCGCGATCCTCGCGTGCCTCACGCCGCTGGCGGCCTATCCCATCGCGCTGGCGCTGGCGGGATGCGTCGCCGCGCTGACTGTGCTTGCGGGGCGGGCGCGGCGGTCGGCGCGGAAAGATCTGATGCGCGCGCGACTGGCGGGTTCCGCCGCTCGCGGCGGCCAGTCTCTGCCTGCCGGTTCTGGTTCTGAGCCTGACGCTGCGCTGGTTCGGCAACGCGGCGTTTCTCGACGGGTTCGCGACCTCGATGACGATCGCGATCCCGGTGGGGGCGGTCAGCGCGCTGGGCGGGCTGGCGGCGGCGCTGGCGCTTCGCGGTGAGCCGGGGCGCGTCCACCCCTCTTGCGCGGGCTGGACCTTCGCCTGCCGGATCGGGCATAGCATGGCCATGACGCCTGCGCCTTTCGCCCTGACCCTCGCCACGCTGCGCCGCCTGTTTGGCGAGGCGTCCGTCGCGCGCGGCGAGGCCTATGCGCGTGCGGGGCGGGTGCTGCGCTGCGCCGTTGACGCCGACGGTCTGCTGACGGCGCAGGTGCGGGGAACGCGGGCGAAGCCCTATGCGCTGACGGCGCGGATGCTGCGCGACGCCAGGGGCGGGGTGGCGCGCGTCGCCAGCGCCTGCGACTGTCCGCTCGGCGGCGCCTGCAAGCATGTCGCCGCCGCGCTGATCGTCGCCATGGAGCGGGCGGGACGGGAGGGTTCGCGTCCCTCCGCCGCGCAAGCTCCGGCGGCGCCTTCCCTCCCGCCCGATCTGCCGCCCGATCTGCCGCCCGCGCTGCGCGCCTGGCTCGCCGCGCTGACCGAGGCAGACCGCCCGCCCGAGGCGGAGCCGACCGACTATCCCGCCACGGTGCGCGACCGGTTGCTCTATGTGCTGCACGTCGGCGACGGGCGGCGGCTGTCGGTCGAGACAGTGAAGGCGACGCTGCGCAAGGACGGGACGTTCGGCAAAAGCCCGCGCCCCTATGACGCGAGCCGCATCACGTGGGAGACGCCGCCGAAGTTCATCCTGCCGATCGACCGCCGCATCCTGCGCGTGCTCGACCATCAGGGCCTGCGCCACAGCGCCTATGGCTACGCCTATCCCACGCCGCCGCGCGAGCCGGGCGCGGTGATGGAGACGCTGGCGCTGATCGCCGGAACCGGGCGCGGGCGTCTGGAGGCTGTGGACGGGCCGGTCTTGCGCCCCGGCGCGCCGCGCGAGGCCGCCTTTGAGTGGCGCGCGGACGCGGACGGCGCGCAGCGGCTGGTCCTTGTCGGCGCCGACGCGCGGCCGCTGACGCTGCTGCCCATCGACCCGCCGGCCTGCGTCGATCCCGAAAGCGGCGAGATCGCGCCCGCGGCGCTGCCGGTCCCGCCCGCGCTGGCGCGCGCGCTGGCGCAGGCGCCCGCCGTGCCGCCCGAGGCGGCGGCGACGGTCGCCGAGGCGCTGAACCGGCTGTCCACCGCGCGCCCGCCCGGCCCGCAGGCGATGCGCACGCAGACCCGCGCGGGGCTGCGCCCGACGCCGGTGCTGCGGCTTCATGCGCTGAAGGCGCGCAAGCGCGTCTCGTACTGGGATAAACCCCAGACCGGCGCCGTCGCGGCGCTGCGGCTTTCGTTCGACTACGCGGGCGTCGCCGTCCCTGCCGAGCCGCGCGCCGATCCGCGCCTGCGCGAGGGCGACACCGTGGTGATCCTGCGGCGCGACCCGCGCGCCGAGGACGCCGCCTTCGACAGGCTGGCGGCGCTCGGGGCGGCGCCGCTGCGCGACCTTGGCCTTGAGGCGCCCGGATCGGGCCGGGGCGATCTCGCGTTTCCCGATCTGGATGACGAGACGGGCGACGCCGCCGCGCTGGCGTTCACCGCCGAAACCGCGCCGCGACTGCGCGCCGAGGGCTGGCGCG
>Ga0210044_10004688_pt1 | contig 18937 bp, 17 predicted proteins | sample CryGey13umfilter_2_FD_183959 | JGI IMG/M metagenome (GOLD analysis project Ga0210044, IMG submission 183959) | Groundwater microbial communities from aquifer in Utah, USA - Crystal Geyser 4/9/14 3 um filter (SPAdes) (version 2) | ecosystem: Environmental > Aquatic > Deep subsurface >... | reverse complement strand
GCTTACCGGGGCAAAAATCATATTAACGGTATTGAAGGATTTTGGAGTTATGCCAAACATATTTTATACAACTACCGAGGGGTTTCCAAATATCATTTTCCAATGTATCTTAAGGAAGTGGAATACCAGTACAATCACAGAAATGAAAACTTGTTTAAAGAGTTTATGAATATCTATTTTGGTTACGTTTCCCACTAATTACCAATTATTATTCGTGTAACAACACAAACATATGTCAGGACTTTGGATCCTCATAGCCGTTGTCGTGGTCGTAGCCCTCTGGCTCGTCGGCGTCTACAATGGTCTCATCAAACTGCGTAATCGTACCCAAGAAGCATGGAGTGATATTGACGTACAGCTGAAGCGTCGTCACGATCTCATCCCAAACTTGGTCAGTAGTGTCAAAGGCTACATGACACACGAACGCGAACTCCTCGAAAACATTACCAAAGCTCGATCTCAAGCAATGGACGCACAAAAATCTGGTGACACCGCAGCACTTGCATCAGCAGAAGGCGCACTCGGTGGCATGCTCGGCAAATTGCAAATCGCCGTTGAAGCATACCCAGATTTGAAAGCAAACCAAAATGTTGCCCAGCTCATGGATGAACTCTCTGATACAGAAAACAAAATCCAAGCATCACGCAGATTTTACAATGGCAATACCCGAGACTTCAACACAAAACTCGAAAGTTTCCCTACCAACATGGTTGGCAGTATGCTCCACTTCAAGAAATTTGATTTCTTTGAAATTACTGATGCAGCTGAACGAGAGAATGTAAAGGTAGAATTGTAAAAAGTTTCTCCCCCTAGTAGGGGGAGTTAGAGGGGGTTACCGCAACAGCAAGTATCGTGGTAATCCGTAACCCCACCTAACCTCCCCTACCAGGGGAGGAATTTATTCCTCTCTTCGATTCATTATGTACACTCAGATCACAGCAAATAAACGGAAAACCCGCCTCCTCATGCTTATCTTCTTCTGTGTCGTCATCGGCATCGGATATATTTTCAACTTCCTCGGCTACGGATACGGTGCCGTTGTTTTGGCATTTATTATTTCGATGTTCATGACATGGCTCTCCTACTTTCATGGTGACGCCATAGCATTGAAGTCAGCAGGTGCAAAAGAAATTACAAAAGAAGATAATCCATATGTTTACCGTATGGTAGAAAATCTCACTATTACGGCCGGCATGCCAATGCCACGTGTGCATATTATCAACTCCCCAGCAATGAACGCCTTTGCAACAGGACGAGATCCAGAACACGCATCAATTGCCTTTACCACAGGTATCATCGACGCGCTTGAAAATGAAGAGCTCGAAGGCGTCGCAGCTCACGAACTTTCTCATGTACAAAATCTCGATATCCGTGTCATGACCGTGGTGATTGTCCTTGTCGGAACGATCAGTCTCCTCTCGAATATGTTTTTCCGCATGAGCCTCTTTGGGGGTAGCAGTAGAAATTCTGATAGTAAAGGAAGTGCTGGAGGCATCCTTGCCATTGTTGGTATTGTTCTCATGATTCTCTCCCCTATCATTGCCGAACTTATCAAACTTGCGGTCTCACGAAAACGAGAATACCTTGCAGATGCATCTGGATCACTCCTCACAAGATATCCCGAAGGGCTTGCACGCGCACTCGAAAAAATCAGTGCTTCGAACGTCCCACTCGCAACAGCAAATGCTGCGACAGCACACCTCTTTATCTCAAATCCATTCAAAGGAAAAGGCGTATCAAAACTTTTTTCCACGCATCCTCCTATTGAAGATCGTGTGAAGAAATTGAGAGGAATGGCGTAAACATTATGCAAGGAGGGTATGCACAGCAAAAATAGAAAACAGAATCGATTACACGGATATAATTATGCACAGCCAGGTTGGTATTACATAACCATCTGCACAAAAGACAGAAAACACTATTTTGGTGGTATTCAGAATGGCGTCATGTGTGTAAATAGATTGGGTGCGATTGCATGGCGACAATGGAAATGGTTGGAACAACAATATACCTATGTCCGATTGCATGAATTCGTGGTAATGCCAAATCATGTCCACGGCATATTACAGGTCGTTGATCTGCAAAAACAACGTTCGGTAGGGACAGGTCGCGACCTGTCCCTACACGCGCGCGGCAACGACAAAATAAAATCCTTATCCGAATTGATCGGTGCATACAAAACAACAACATCAAAATTGATTCATCAAATTCCCTTCGCAGATTTCGCCTGGCAACGGTCATTTCACGATCACATTATCAGAAAAACACACGCATTTCATAATATCAAAAGATATATCATCCAAAATCCTGCTATGTGGGATAACGATTATTTCAACACATAACCTATGTCATCCCTCCCCCCTCAAGCAAAAAAAGTCTTCTCAGGTGTTATTTTTGACGTCTATCAATGGGAGCAAGAAATGTTTGATGGATCTACCGCAACATTTGAACGGCTCACACGTCCGGCAACACTGCAAGTCATTGCCGAGGTGGATGGCAAGATTGCCATGTCAGACGAAGAACAACCGGCAAAAGGAAGATTTCTTTCTCTCCTCGGCGGACGCCAAGAACCAAACGAAGATCCTCTCGAAGGAGCAAAGCGTGAACTGCTCGAAGAATCAGGACTTGTCAGTGATGAATGGGAACTCTGGCAGACGGCCGAACCATATAATAAAGTGGTCTGGACCATCTATATCTATATTGCCCGTAATTGTAAAAAAGTCGAACACCCAAAGCATGATGCAGGAGAAAAAATTACCGTGAAGACGTACAACTTTGATGAGTTTATTGAAACCACATTGTCAAAAGAATTTTGTGGACACGAAGTAGTCGAGCAAATCCTCCGTATGAAACTCGATCCTCCCAAACTGGAGGCATTTAGAAAAAAAATTCTTGGATGACAAAAAAAAACTTGTTACTTACTACTTGTTACTTATTACTTTTGTCACTTCCACAACCTTCTCTTTCATAAGGTCATCTTCATCCGCTTCGAGATTTAACCGTACAACATTTTCTGTATTACTAGAGCGAACATTAAACCACCACTCTCCCATATTAAAACTCATCCCATCAAAATCCTGCGTCAGATGTTCTCCGTAGGATATTTTCAATCGTTCAAACACCGCTGTTTTATCTTCCACTTCAAAATTAATTTCTCCTGAATGTGCATATTTCATGAGTGGCTCAATATATTCTCGTACGGTTTTGCTACTTTCAGAAATCACTCGCAAAAATTGCAATATAATAATCGCAGGCATTTCAAAAAATCCAAAGTCAGCTTTGATAAAAAAGTGCCCAGAAGATTCACCGGAAAAAATAGCATTGTGTTTTTTTGACTCTTCTTTGATAAGCGAATGCCCGACTTTGGTAAGGAACGGCTTTCCGCCAGCCTCGAGAATCATATCTTCGGTAATTTTTCCTGGACGAACATCATACCCCACAGCTCCACCTGGTTCTTTTTCAAGATACACTTGGGCAAGCATGCCTCGAACAATCGATGGCTCCACCGTCTTCCCAGTGTTGTCGATAAAGAACACTCTGTCTGAATCACCATCGAGTGCAATACCAAGGTCAGCGCCAGTTTCAAGAATACGTGCTTGAACATTTTTGTTGTTCGATTCTATCAGAGGGTTTGCTTCGTGGTTTGGGAAGTTACCATCGAGGTCAAAATACATGCGGTCGAGCTCACATGGCAAATGCTTGAAGAGTTCATCCATCACAAGCGCGCCCATGCCATTGGCATTGTCCACGACAATTTTGAATGGCTTGATCTTCGACACGTCTACTTGTGAGAGCGCGTACGCGACTTCATCCTCGATTACACCTTCACGCGTACTGACAGTTCCTGTGTTTGCAACAGCAGGAAATTCACCTTTTTCGACCATATCACGGATCTCCATGATGCCTGTCTCCCCACTGATAGGCCCAGCTCCTGGGCGTACCATTTTGAATCCATTATACTTGCCTGGATTATGAGAAGCCGTCACCTGAATACCACCATCATAGCCATACTTTGCGACACCAAAATAAAACGTCGGTGTGGACGCAAGGCCGATGTCAACCACGTCTATCCCCTGTTCTGTCAGACCACGAATGACCTCTTTCTTGAGTGGCGCTGAAGAAACACGCATATCTTCACATACAACCAACGTCAAGGCGTCTTTTCCTTGATCCTTTTTCATGAATACTGCAAATGCCCGACCGATATTGTATGCCAGATCTTCTGTCACTTCAGTGCCATAAATACCACGAATATCATATGCCTTAAATATGTGTGAAGGAAATGCCATATAATCAAACGTTTTATATAAAAAATGTTACGTGTTATGTGTTACGTGAATATACATTGCGAAACCCTCTTCGCTAGTATATACTAGGGGAAACACAGATTAAATGCAATATGACATCTTTATGAATCCAGACATCCTTCTCGATAGACTTTCATCTCATCTCAAAAATGCTGTTGCTCGAGCTATTTCTTTGGCAGCCACTTTCGGACATGATCATGTAGCCCCAATCCATCTTCTCGCAGCGATCAGCGAAGAAAAAGGCAGTATGGGAGAAGGGCTTCTTCGATCTGAACACATAGATACAACATATCTCGATGCATACATCAGTGCGCTTAAAGATATGCGACAAGATGCCACCATACGCACAGACACAGTGACACTCCCAAGTCTCGATACACAAGCTCGTCGCGCACTCGAAAAAGCCATGCTCATGGCCTACGAATTCAATGCACAATATGTTGGAACAGAGCATCTTCTCTTTGCTATTATTGATCTCGATGATGAACATATTATGCGCATCCTCGAAGCATGGAAGATGAACCCCGATGATCTCCAAGATCATGTACAACATGTAATTGAAAACACGAGCCAATTTCCTATGGTCGAAGATATGAATGACGCCATGGATCACCTCAATGACCATATGGAAGATACGCCACCGATGACACCACCCAAGCAAGGACTCCCAAAAAAATCTCGCCACACCATGCCAGAAAAAAATAGTCCACTTGATTTGTTTACGACCGACCTGACTTCAAAAGAAGCACAGGAGCGTATCGATCCTGTGATTGGTCGTGAAGAAGAAATAGAACGAGTCATTCATATTTTACTCAGACGCACAAAAAACAATCCAGTCTTGATAGGAGAACCAGGGGTAGGAAAAACAGCAATCGTCGAAGGACTCGCAAAGCGCATCGTCGAAGGAGATGTCCCAGACGTCCTCAAGAAAAAACGAATCCTCTCTCTCGATATGAGTTTGCTTGTCGCTGGGACTATCTATCGTGGAGAATTTGAAGGACGCTTGAAATCACTCATTGATGAAGTGCAGGCTGATTCTCGTATTATTTTATTTATTGATGAATTGCACAATATTATTGGTGCCGGATCAAATCAAGGCACCATGGACGCCGCAAATATTTTGAAACCCGCCCTCGCTCGTGGCCAACTTCGTTGTATTGGAGCGACAACACTCGATGAATACAAAAAATATATAAGCACCGATCCAGCACTCGAACGCCGATTCCAATCCATTACAGTCGAGGAACCTTCTGTCGAAGATACCCTTCATATTCTCGAAGGTATCAAAAAATATTACGAAAGCTATCACCGAGTCACCCTCCCACAAAAAACACTCCAAGCAGCAGTGACACTCAGTAGTCGCTATATTCATGACAACTTTCTTCCAGACAAAGCCATTGACCTCATCGATGAAGCCGCAGCATCAGTCCATGCGAAAGAACCCTCACATCCACTCGAACAAAAACGGGACAAACTCGAGACATCACTCATCGAATGTCGAAAAACAAAAGAACAAGCTATTTTGCAAGAAAAATTTGAAACAGCAATGGACATAAAAAAAGAAGAAGAAAAACTGCAAAAGAAACTGGAAGCACTCGACAAAGAACTTGATCAAAAATATGACCGACCAAAAAAACGTGTGACAGAAACACACATTGCTCATGTCGTCGCACGCAAATTGCACACAAAACCTGAGATGCTTCTGACAGATAGTCACGTACGCCTCGATGCGATTCAAAAAGATTTGAAAACATCTGTCTTCGGACAGGAAGAAAGCATTGATACAGTAATGGATACACTCAGACGTGCAGAACTGGGTATAAAACGCGTAGGTCGTCCACATGCGTCATTTCTCTTTGCAGGACCAAGTGGTGTCGGCAAAACAAAACTTGCAAAAGAACTCGCACAAAAGTTGTACCTCACAGATAAAGCACTCATCCGTCTCGACATGAGTGAATTTGCAGAACAACATGGCATCAGCAAACTCCTTGGCTCCCCCGCTGGCTATGTCGGACACAATGAACGAAACAGATTTCTCGACGATATTCGCAGACGTCCCTATGCCGTTATATTGTTTGACGAGATTGACAAAGCACATTCTGATGTTATCAGACTCTTACTCCAGATACTCGACGAAGGATCACTGACCGACAGTAGTGGCAAGAAAATTTCATTTGAACACGCCACTATTATCCTCACATCAAACCTCGGCGCATCCATGTTTCACAAAGGAAGCTTTGGTTTTGAAACGAAATTAGAAACGAAAACACTCACCGCAGAAACAAAAAAATCTATCATCTCTCATATAAAATCAGAACTCGGCGCAGAACTCGTAGGACGCCTTGATGCAGTGTGCTTGTTCTCTCCCCTCACAACAGAAACACTGGCAGACATCGTCTCATCACACGCAGAGAGGATGATGGCTCAACTCGCCAAAAAACATGCACTGACTATCACACTAGGAAAAGAAAGTGTCGACGCGCTCATCAAAGAAGCATACACTCCCGATACTGGCGTACGTATGGTAGAATATACAGTAGAGCGCATCCTTGGATCCCTCATTGCAGATATATTGAAAAAGAAAAAACGAAAAAAAACGTATACTGTTTCTCTAAAAAAAGGAACCTACGTATTATCATAGTGTATGGCAAGAGGTATCCAAATTTCAAAGAAAAAAGCAAGCCCCGAAGCATTTAACAGATCGATGCGAGAAGATAAAATGCGAGAACAACGTGGTAGTGGGCAATCAGGCATACCACCATTGTCACCTACAGATGATAATCCTTTGGCGACTTTTAATCCTGATGAAGAAAAATCCCAAGAAGGCGAATCCCTGGATGCAGAAGGAACTCCCGATGATCAACCTCAAAACGCAGAAAAAAAAGATAACGATGTTCAGCTAGAACCAGGTGTACCATCTGAACAACAACATGCGGATAAGCCAACTTCCGAAGAAGAACCCAGTCATTCAAATGTTCAACAATCCAAATTACCACAACAAAGTAAACCTATTCGCGAAAGAGGTACGGGGACAAAATTGTTAAACTCACTTCTCTTAAATCGAAGAGAAATTAAAAAGCTAAAAAAAGAAAATAAAGAAAACAGAAAAAGATTAAAAATGGCAGAAAAAATACTGAAAGCATTGGACGAAAAAATAAAACTGTTAAGGATAAAGATGGCATTTATTACCGCACAAATTCCAGTATTAATTATAGTAGGTCTAGTAAGTGGACTCCTAGGTATCTTACTTTTAATCACCATCATCGGAATTCCAGCAGGAGCGTCTCTCTTAAGCTTTTGTGGAAGTGTTTTCATAACAATGATACCCACACGAATGACTCGATTACTCACACTAGAACTTGAGATCAAAAAAATTGAATCAAGTGAACCCTATAAAAAGAGCAAAAATGATGTGAAAAAATTCAAAAAAAAAATAGCAAATAATCTCATGCGAATACGTTTCTTATTAAATCAAACGGCTCTCGATCCTCGTAGAATTGGCCCCAAACAATCAGGAGGAAAAAGAGCAGGTAACCTTAAAGCCCTTCCAAATTAGACTATACTATGGACAAAAAACGTATCCTCTATATAGCCCTCTTTATCCTCATTACCATTGGATTTGCGTTTGCGTTGTATTACGTTTTTTTTGCTCCAAAAAAAGATATAACACCACAAACAGGCACAGGACAACCAACAACGGGGCAATTTCCAAACGCAGGTGATGGACAGCCAGTCCAAACAACTGGCGGTGGATCAGGAACACTTCCAGGAAGCGGAACCGTAAGCACTCCAACAGGAAATGGCGGTCAGACAGGAGGGGCGGCAGCCGCACCTATTGTGTCACGAATAGTAGACACACCTGTACAGAGCGCACGTCCAGATGGAGCAGGTGGATCAAAATATTACAACGTCATTGATGGAAAATTTTATCGCATCAACGAGAATGGTGACATCGAAGCACTTAGTGATAATACCTTTTATAATGTGTCTGACGTGACATGGTCACCAGCTCGTGAAGAAGCTATTCTAGAATATCCTGACGGCGCAAATATTTATTATAATTTTGATACAGAAACGCAGGTCACCTTGCCAACACATTGGCAGGATTTTAGTTTTGATAAAACAGGCAACGATATCGCCGCAAAAAGTATTGGATTTTCTGCTGAAAATCGATGGCTCATTGTCTCTGATCCCCAAGGGAATACCGTCACTCCTATCGAACCACTAGGACAAAATGCAGACAAAGTCATAGTGGACTGGTCACCACGAGGAGATGTCATAGCCCTCTCTCGTACTGGAGAAGCAATCTCCGCAGATAGACAAGAAGTGCTCCTGCTCGGACAACATGGTGAAAATTTCAAATCTCTGATTGTCGAAGGGAGAGGACTCGAGACACAATGGTCCCCTACAGGCGACACACTGCTCCACAGTGTCTACAGTGCACGAAATGGGTATATCCCAGAACTCTGGGTTGTCGGCGCCTCAGGAGACACTATAGGCTCTGGAAGAAAACTGCTCGGCGTGAATACCTGGGCAGACAAATGTACCTTTGCTGATAGTAGATATGTCTATTGCGGTGTCCCTACCAATATCGAAACAGGATCAGGATTTGTCCCAGAATTGGCAGACAAAACACCCGACAATATTGTGCGTATCGATACACAAACAGGACTCAAGCAACCAATAGAAACAGACGGTGTCCACACCGTGAATGAAATGTTTGTAAGTGCAGATGGCAACACGCTGTATTTTACTGACAAAACACAGTCAGGACTCTTTAGCGTTCCTCTCTAATTCTATGATACAATCTCGCCACATTTTTCTCGGGATTCTCCCAGCACTCATCCTCGTCATAGGCATTTTTTCGTTTCGATTTTTGCAATACAATGCGCTGTTTGGAAACAATGAAAACACGACCCAAGCCACCACGCTCGATCTCATTCCTATTCTTCCCGATGATCCCATCATAGGATCATCCAATGCGCCACATACGATCGTTGTGTTTGAAGATCTCGCATGTACAGGCTGTCGTGCCCAAGATGCAATATTGAAAGATGTCGATACAAAACATCCAGGCAAAATAAAAATCATCTGGAAAGGACTTCCTGTGATCCCTTTTCCATACACCAGCGAACCCGCGCATGAATACGCTTTTTGTGCGAACAAGCAAGGCAGATTTGAAGAATTCAAAGACTTTGCATTTGCAAATTATGACAATCTTTCTCGAGCAACAATTACGACCATTGTACAAGAGATGAAGTTTGATGAAGACAAACTCAATACCTGTCTGAACTCTGGCGAAGCGACCACATATATCAACAAGATTCGAACCTTGGCAGAATTGCTTCATATCCAGAGTGTCCCGACAGTCTTCCTTGAAAATGAACAAATAATTACTCCAACGTCTGTTGAAGAATGGGAGGTAGTACTTGGGCTATGAGTACAAAAAAATATCTACAGACAACACTAACACGTACAATTGCTACCGTCAGTATTTTTTCTTTGTTTCTTCCGTATTTTGCTTTTGCTCAAGGTGCATCGCAAAGTCAACCTCCAGGTACATCTAAAATTGGAGATACATGCATAGAAAATGAAAATTGTGTGACAAACACATGTGAACAAAAAAAAGACACAGATAAAAAATACTGTGTTTGTAACGCAACTGTAGGGAAAGAAACAATTGGTGCAGAGCAATGCGCAGTACGATATAGTAGCTTAGACTCAAATCCAGGAAGCTGGCAATGTGAGCAAGGTATTGGAGGATCATATGATCTAAATTATTGCCAAAACCAAAACACAGATCAATCACAAGCACCTGCGGGGACAACAGGCGGGTCCAGTTGGTGGGAACTCATTACAGATACGACCGCCGCGGTGCAATTCAATGCTGAAGAACTCAACAAACTTCTCAAAAAACCAAGTCTCAGAATCAATATTCCAGGCGTCTCTTTTACAGATACAAAATCTCTCCCAATCCGGACAGAAGGTGATGCATCCTATATCTACATTCCCTACATCGGCGAATACATCGCCCCTGTGTACAAATATGGCATACTTGCAATTGCTGTCATTGCGATGATCATGATCATCAATGCTGGATTTACTTGGGTGACATCAGGTGGCAGTTCAGAAGGTATTGGGAAAGCACAAAAAGGAATTGTCCAAGCAATCATCGGCCTCCTCATCGCAGTAACATCCTATTCACTCCTCTATCTTATCAATCCTGAATTGGTAAATTTTAGAAGTTTGAGGATACAGGTGGTGGAATCAGATCCACTTCCAACGGCCGATTCAAATGACGAAGACCCACAATACGTACTTTCTCACGCTGAAGCTAGCCAACAACCGCCAGCAGGGGCAAAAAATACATATGATTTTACAGTGACAGACCCTGAAAATTTTTGCTTTCCTGTCGGTGATGGATTCTATCGCAATGAAAATAATTGGGGACAATCGCGAGAAAGGTTTGATCAATACACGTTATGCCACCAAGGAGTAGACCTCCTCACCCTGGGAACAGAAAATAGAGGAACAGTAGTATCGATGACAGATGGCATCGTTCGTAGAGTAACCAAAAATTTTTATACATGTAAAGATGGAAAAACGGATACTTCAAATCCAGGGGAAGCAGAAGATGTTGGTATGATAGAAATATATGATAAAGCTCATAACATGCTGTATGTATATGGTGAAGTGAATACAAAATCCATTCAATTAGAAAAAGATGTTACCGTAAAAAAAGGACAGATAATCGGCAAGGCCTCAAAATGTAAGATGCTTCACTTGGAAATATACAAAGGTTCCTATATGAATAGAGGAAAGGTACCGTCAACAGTCCTCGGGAACACGGTAAAAGCGAACTGGTTGATATATGATTCACTCAACCTTCCGCCCCTTACAAAAGGGAAAAATGTTTGTATGATCAGTCCATATATTGATATTATTGAGGCTACGGGATCAAAATTACAGAATCCAATGCCCCTCCTAGAACAAATCAAAAACAACAGTTGTTCTTCTTAGCTCGTATACGTATGGGACAAACTGCAACAATCTTCACCTGTACAAACTGCGATGCGCAATTTCAAAAATGGAATGGGCGATGTCTTGAATGTGGCAAATGGGGCACCTTAGAAAAATCTGCAAATACGCAAATAAGCAAACAACATACAAATAAAGATGTACCTACGGCAAAAATAACGTCGCTTGCGGATATAAAAGGAAAAAACATTGTCCGAGCACAGACACAGATAAGTGAACTCGATCGCGTCCTCGGCGGTGGCATCGTCCCAGGCAGTCTCACCCTGCTCGGCGGTGAACCAGGCATAGGAAAATCCACACTTGCACTCCAGCTCGCAGCAAATGTAAAAAATACGCTCTACTTTTCAGGAGAAGAATCTGTTGACCAAATAAAACTTCGGGCAGATCGACTTTTCCAAAAAGATGTAAAGACGCATAGCAATGCGTCTCTTTCCCTCTCAAATGAAACGAACATCGATATTATCTCGAGCACAATACAAAAGACAAAACCCAATCTCGTCATCGTCGACTCCATGCAAACCATGTGGAACGCAGACGCAACAGGAGAAGCGGGAAGCGTCTCCCAAATCCGTGCTTGTACCGTAACACTCCTCGATGCAGCAAAATCGAGCGGTGTCCCTGTCGTCCTGATAGGACACGTCACAAAAGACGGGACTGTCGCAGGACCAAAAACACTCGAACATCTCGTAGACACAGTCCTCTATCTCGAAGGAGATCGCTATCATGTGTATAGGATTCTTCGTGCTGTAAAAAATAGATTTGGTTCTACAGACGAAGTCGGTATTTTTGAAATGAAAAGCGACGGACTCTTTGGGGTAGCAAATCCCTCTGCAGCCTTTCTCGCAGAACGTGGCGATGATATCCCTGGCAGTATTATCACCTGCATCATAGAAGGGACGCGTCCCCTGCTCGTAGAAATCCAAGCACTCGTAAACAAAACAAGCTTCGGCTATCCCGTCAGGAAAGCAAGCGGCTTTGATATCAATCGTCTTCACGTCCTCGTGGCCGTATTGCAAAAACGTGCAGGGCTCGACCTTAGTCAATACGACATTCATCTCAATGTCGTCGGTGGTGTAAAAGCAACAGAGCCATCGGTAGATCTTGCAGTCTGCCTTGCCATCGCAAGTAGTTTCAAAGAAAAATCCGGTGGCAAAGATCTGGTCGTGTTTGGAGAAGTTGGTCTCGGTGGCGAAGTCCGTTCCGTGAGCTTTCTTGAAAAAAGAATAAAAGAAGCAGCCCAGCTCGGGATGACACGCGTCATCACCGCAGCGAGTAAAGCGGTTCCAAATATTGATGGCATAAAAACAGTGCAAGTAAAAAATATAGAGGAACTTATTGCGAAAACGTAATTACTGTTTGCGACACAACCCCACCCCTGCCTGCCGGCAGGCAGGCTAGCCCTCCCCTTAAAAAGGGGAAGGAATATTTTATATATGAGGACTTCATACAAAGAATATAAGGAACTCATAAACGAAAGAGCAAAGAAACTCCGGATCAATCCTACACTACCAGAAGATACTCTATGGGGGCATCTTCGACGAAGAAGTTTTATGAATCTGAAATTTCTGCGGCAACATCCAATTCTGCATTTACAAAAACAACAAGTACATTTTTTTATTGCTGATTTTTGTTGTCATGAATATAAACTGATTATCGAGGTCGATGGTGATATACATAATAAAGAAGAACAAAAAGAATATGATGTAATGCGTACAGAAACGCTTGAAGAACTTGGATATCATATTGTTCGATTTACAAATAATGATGTCATACACAATATCGAAGATGTTATGAAAAAACTTGAAAATTTTATTTCCCGTTTACAACGCAACCCTACCTAAATCCTCCCCTTATCTGGGGAGGATTTTCCAACAAACAAACAAACAAACGTGGAAGCAAGTTCCCTCCCCTTTCTAAGGGGAGGGCTAGGGTAGGGTTGCCGCATCACCGACACACCATGATACATAAAAAAACACCCCGCTTACACGGAATGTTTTTAATTGTAGAGACAACCACTCGATATGAGCTACCTTGCTCTGACTTGAACGTTTTGAGTTCAAATCACAGTGAGGTGCGAGTGGTTGGGTACAAATGCAATTTTCAAAGGAGAAGGTCGCGGACGAATACGCGCGACCTTCTCCTTGTCATGTGGACAGCGCCGAGGCGCTAGTTGTAGCGGTTGATCACCCCAGCTGCGCGACGCGCAGCGTTCATCTCATCCTGGGTTGGCTGCAGCTTCCCCAGGTCCATGGTACGCGAAGCTCCCTTGGGGAGCTCCCCGCCGGGCTCCACAGGCAAGAGGGGCACCATGATGCGACGGTAGGAGCCGAGCGTCGCCCGGCTGAAATCGGCACGCACGTAGTCTTCCCCAAACCGCTTGAGTGTGCTCAAAGCATTTCCTCCTGATGCAGTCGCCTCTTCTTTCCAAAGCCTACCCAGGCAAAGGATCGAAAGAGGCATCCAACGATGCGCAAAATAATACACAAAAAAATGCCTTTTGTAAAGACACTTCTGTGTACAAAGCAAATTCTTCCCCATAATCATTAGAAACCTTAGCTACCTTATCAACCTAAGAAACCTCAATCTATTCCAAATGTACCCTCCTCTCCCACTCCTCCACCTTTTCTTTCAAAGATGTATATTTTTCAAAATCAATGCCTCTCGCAACATCACGCGCAAGTTTGATCAGCTCGCCATCTTGCATCGTTGCAAACTTCAGTTCACCCATCCCACTTTGCATCTTCCCATACACTTCTCCCGGCCCACGCATCTCGAGATCGTATTCAGCGACTTTGAATCCATCCGTAGTACTAGAAAAAAATTTCAACCGCTCTGCGACGCGCCAGCTATCACTATCCGTAAAAAGAAAACAATACGACTGATATTCACTTCGCCCGACACGCCCACGAAACTGGTGAAGCTGCGCCAGCCCAAAATGTTCTGCTCCTTCTATCATCATCACACTGGCGTTTGGGATATTCACACCAACCTCCACGACAGATGTCGAGACGAGAATATCGATATCGCCATGTGCAAACTTTTTCATTGTTTCATCCTTTTCCGCTGGTTTCATTTTTCCGTGAATGTACGCAACACGTAAATCAGGGAAGATATCCTGCGATAATTTTTCGTATTCAGCAATGACTGATTTTCTATCAGAATTTTTGAAATTTGAAATTTGTACTAAAGCATCAGTGTTTCCTGAAAATTTGAAATTGTTTGTATCTTGTTTCTTGTCACTTGCATCTTCAATAAGTGGGCATATTACAAACACCTGTCTTCCCCCCTTCACTTGTTCCCGAATAAATCCATACGCTTGTTCACGTTTGTTTGGTTCGATACGTTTTGTCTCCACAGGCTTTCGCCCTACGGGCATTTCATTAATAATAGATAGATCCAAATCTCCATACAACGTTAACGCAAACGATCGTGGAATCGGTGTTGCTGTCATAGAAAGAAAATGTGGCATCGTATCCGGAGTTCCAGATTTCGCACGAATTGTTTTCCGTTGTTCTACACCAAATCGATGTTGCTCGTCCACAACCACGAGCCCAAGATTGTTGAATAACACATCGTCTGTGAGTAATGCATGCGTCCCGATCACCACTTGTGCTTCTCCACCTTTCATGTACGTTAATGCAGTGTCTCTGCGTTTCTTCTTCGAAGATTCTCCAATATCTAATTTCCAATTTCCAATTTCTCCCGATGTAATCAAAAGGATCTTCGCATCTGGTAATAATTTTTGAAACGATGCAAAATGCTGCTTCGCGAGTATCTCCGTCGGCGCCATGATCGCTACCTGAAACCCAGCATGTATAGCATCGAGTGTTGCCATTGCCGCCACAACTGTTTTTCCAGATCCAACATCCCCTTCAAGCAGTCGGTTCATTGGTTCTGTTTTTTCTATATCTTTCAAAATTTCCCATGCAGCAATCTTTTGAGCTTTGGTGAGAGTGAATGACAATCCATCCACAAACGTTTTGATCGCTTCTTCTGCAAAGGGAATATCAAACGCCGTTTCTCGTTTTACTTCCTGCCGAATCATCTCAGCTCGGAGCTGCAACAAAAACAATTCGTCAAACTTCAGCCGTCTCTCTGCATGTCTCAAACTATCCATATCTTCTGGAAAATGGATATGCGCAAGCGCCTCATGCAGTGGCATGACATTAACCCGATCCTGAATATCTTCGGGCAACCATTCTTCCAATTCTTTTGCAACAGGAAGCACCTGCTTTATCAACATGCGCAATTGCTTTTGCGTCAACCCCATAGTCAATGGATACATTGGGACAATTCGTGCTGTATGCAAAGGTTCCTCCCCTGCCAAAGGGAGCCTGCCCGCCGAATTGGAGGGGTGAGGTGGGGTTTCCTTAATTTTCTCGTATGAAGGCCCCACCATCTGCAACCCAAACATATCATCCTTTACTTTTCCAGAAAGAAACACTCTGTCACCGACATGTAAGCTTTTTGCAATAAAGGGCTGACCAAACCACACGACGCGCATCTGTGCATGTCCATCTGTCACGACAGCTTCTGTAATCATCGTCCGCTTCCTAGGACTTCGTTTATTGGCAATCAATTCTATCGTACCCTCTATCGTCGTCTCTTGCCCATCCTGAAGCTGGCTAATACCAGCCACCTGACTAAAATCTTCATAACGGAATGGAAAATGGAAAAGCAAATCACGAGCTGTTTTTATCCCAAGCCGAAGCAAACGCTTATTCAGCGCCTCCCCTACTTTATTGAGATGAATAACGGGGGTATCGAGATGCATGAATCTATTCTAGCAAAAGAGCCAGGTATTGACGAATTGCCAATTTTGCCATATACTCGTTTCGCACAAACAGCTCTCGTTCCGCCTTCGCTAAAGCTACGGCAGGACAAGCTTTATACGCTCTCGTCGTTCAATGGATAGGACATTGGTTTGCGGAACCAAAAATCTAAGTTCGATTCTTAGCGGGAGCACAAAAAAAACAGGCATATTGCCTGTTTTTTATTTGTTTATTTCCTTTATTCTACGATGAATGTTCCTATCATACCATTTGCACGATGTGCACCTACACTACAGTAATATTCATATGTCCCAACCTGATCAGCAACAAACTCAACGGATACCGTTTCCCCTGTCTGTACACGATCTGTAGCAGCTCCAAATTCATCGAGGACCCAATCATGAAAACCACTTTCACTCGTAAAATCGATATGTACTGTTGTGCCTTTTTTCACTTTCAGTACAGGTGCTTCTTGTCCGTCCATCATAAATGCAAAGTTTTTTCCTGAAAGTGCAAAAATTGCTTTTGCTTGGTCAGTCTCTTCCACTGCCGTATCACCTTTGCCTTCGTCAATCATAACATCAAGCTGTCCTATTTGTTCCAAAGAAACAGCATCATTTTCTGGTGCAGTACTTGATGCACATCCTGCCCCGACCAAAGGGAGAACGAACGCGAATCCAAGCACGAGCAATACCGTTTTTTTCTTCATACAATGTTTAGTGAGTAAATACACAGGTTCATTACAAAACGAACAGACAGCATAATTCCACTCTTATCTTAGTGGAATCAATGCATTTTCCATCGTCTTGCTGCGCGATCTGCCAAAGGTTCTTCTTTTTCAAGATCTTCTTCGAGTACTTCCTGAAGCATCTCACGTATTTCCATAGGATCAACATCTTCTGATATGGGAACGCGAATATCTGGACGTACGGCAGATTTTGTATCAAAAAAAATCGTCTGTACCTCCTGATTATATACAATATAAAATGCTCGAAACTCATCGTACTGGTAAAATCGATTGCCCAGAATAATACCGAGATCTGTAATCGCAAAGTAAACGCGTACGGGCTCTACCGCAGACTGCAAAAACAAAATAATGGCCGCAAGAATAATAATAATAGCAAACAAAAAATTGTCTGTGGCCAACGCATAGATGACCAATATAATACCAAAAGATATGACAAGCACATGCCACAACGTTCCTCGAACATGCTGTTCATATTCCACGACGTCCCATTCAGAAGAAACATCGCCCGTCAGTGTATTAGCTGTCAATTTTTCTGGCATATAGCTATGCGATTAGTAACCAAAGTATAGCACAGGTAGCCAATAGCCCACAAGATTGCAAAAAGCATATTTGTTGCGTATACTATCCGAGCTATGGAAACTCGCCAAACAAATTTTTTGAACAATACTCCTCAAGAACCACAGATCTTTGAACCTCCAAAAAAGCGGAGGCGTCTTTTTTTATTTGTACTTGTTGGTGCTGTATTATTCCTTTCTGGGTGTGTTGGGAGAATCTTTATAGAGCGCACACTCTCAAATGATCCTCTGGCATATGACCCAGTCACACTTGAACCCATAACACCAGAAGGTCTTCTGAGTAAAATCAAACATCTTGTCTTTAATAAAGAAAAATCCTTGGCAGGACAAAAGCAAGATCGAATCAATATTTTGCTCCTTGGCATGGGTGGCCCAGGCCACGATGGTCCATATCTGACCGATACAATCATTATTGCCAGCATCCAACCATCTACTGGTGAAGTAGCGTTGATGTCTATTCCTCGAGATCTAGGAGTTGACATTCCGGGCCATGGATGGTACAAGATCAACCATGCGAATGCATTTGGAGAGGCGAGCCAATCTGGCAGTGGCTCTGCTTTGGCAGCAAAAGTCATTAGTGATATTTTTCATACTAATATTCACTACTACATTCGCGTCGACTTTCAGGCAGTCCAAAAAATTGTTGATGACGTCGGTGGTATTACTGTAGATGTGGAACGAAGTTTTACCGATGCTGAATTTCCAGCCGACAATCATGAATACAAAACCATTTCCTTCAAAAAAGGTATACAAACCATGGATGGCACGACTGCTCTCGAATATGCACGTTCAAGACACGGTAATAATGGAGAAGGATCAGATTTTGCCAGAGCCAGACGACAACAACGGATGATACTTGCACTAAAGGAAAAAATACTTTCTTTTGAGACATTATCAAATCCTATACGCATACATAGCATCCTTTCAGCCCTCGACGAGCATATTTCTACCAATATGCTCTTCTCCGACATTATGTCGACGATGAAATTGGCAAAAGAAATAACCTTTTCAAATATCAAAACTGTCGTCCTGGATAGTTCCATAGGCGGATATCTCAAAAATGGTTATAGTGCAAGCGGATCATTTATCCTCGAACCCGTCTCTGGTAACTTCGATGATATTTCCTATTTGTTTGAGCATATATTTGATCCAGATGCTATACTAGACAACGTAAAAGAAATTGATACACCAGAACAAGAACAGCCACAACTACCACCAACTATTGTCGAAGTACAAAATGGTACATGGCGCGCAGGACTTGCCGCAAGAACAAAAAAAACACTGGAAGATCAAGATATTTCCGTGTCAGCAGTCGGGAATACAGACGAGCGTCCTACCATGGACAGTGCAATCTATATCCTAGAACCACTCGGCCAAGATGTAGCACAAGCAATCAAAAGTGCACTCGACATTCCTATTAAAGAGCCTCAAGAAAATCTTCGCCACGCGGTGGGGACACAAGTGCTCGTGATCTTGGGAGAAGATTTTGAAGAATAG
>Ga0210044_10004687_pt1 | contig 18939 bp, 18 predicted proteins | sample CryGey13umfilter_2_FD_183959 | JGI IMG/M metagenome (GOLD analysis project Ga0210044, IMG submission 183959) | Groundwater microbial communities from aquifer in Utah, USA - Crystal Geyser 4/9/14 3 um filter (SPAdes) (version 2) | ecosystem: Environmental > Aquatic > Deep subsurface >... | reverse complement strand
CTATATAAGAAGTATGCTGAACGAACACGAATGGTGTCATCGTAAGCATTTTCGTTTGCTATCCAATCAAATGTTTCAAAATTATTTCCCGTACTTGCTCCGCTTCTTGCACCAAAAGCTTTATTGTAAGCTAACTGCCCGGTAAAACTAAGGTTCTCATTTGTCGCCCAGTCCATATTGATCCATAAGCGGTTTGTCATAAAGGCATCGTTGTTTTCTTCTGAGCCATCAGCCATCTTGTACTGCATATTATCAAGGGCAAATCTGTAATCAACACCGAATTTTAAGTGATTGCCGGAAGTAGCTTTGTTTAACTCTGAGAGAGCTCCATGAATATCTTCGATTTCTGCTTCAACATCCATTTTTTCTTCATCTTCTTGGGCTTCTTCAGAATCTTTGTCTACTTCAACAGCATCTATTTTGTCTTCATCATCTTCTATTTTGCTATTTGCAATTTTCTTTGCACTTTTAAGTGCAGAGACTTCTAGTTTTAAACTCTTCATCTCATCTTCAAGAGCTTGAAATTTAGTATACATTGACTCGGCATTTAGGTTTGTTCCTAGCAGAGCTATGGTGGCTAACGACAGTACTAAGGTCTTATTCATGTTTATCCTTTTGATTTTGTATTTGTCACAAATATAACAATAATTTATGTTATTAATGTGATACTATACAACAGCAAATATAAAATCATTGTTAACCGCCTGTTACTTGTATAAAAAATAGTAATGAAGTTACACTCCTAAAATAATCATTTCCACATGCCAAACAAAATATACTATCATGATGAAAGCTATAATTAAATATATTTTTAGTACAATTCGCGGATTTTTCTTCCTTAGGTTGAAAATATTAACAAGTATGTGTCAAAAGTTAGTGCAACCCTCTTTTTAGAGATAATTGTTCGACATTACTAAAGACTAACTAACAAAACTAGAGAATACGGTTTTGCGAAAGCAAAAAGTTTCTCTAGAAATTTCTGGCTTGAAAAATTAGCCTTTGAGGATTACCCATGGTAACTATGAAAGACCTTTTAGAATGTGGTGTACACTTCGGACACCAAACACGTCGTTGGAACCCGAAAATGAAAAAATATATTTTCGGTGTTCGTAAAAATATCTATATAATAGATTTACAAAAAACACTTCGTTATTTCCGTAACACGTACCAAATTGTTCTTGATGCAGCACATGAAGGCAAAACAGTTTTATTTGTTGGTACAAAAAAGCAAGCGAGCGCTTCTGTTAGAGATGCAGCTATCTCGTGTGGTATGCCATATGTTGATAACAGATGGTTAGGCGGTATGCTTACAAATTTCCCTACTATTCAAAAATCAATTCGTAAACTTGACATCATTGCAGAGATGCAAGAAAATGGTCAAATCAATCTTTTAACTAAAAAAGAAGCTTTAATGCTTACTAGAAAAAAAGAGAAACTTGAGCAATATTTCGGTGGTATCCGTGGTATGAAAAAACTTCCAGATATGCTTTTTGTACTTGATGCAGTAAAAGAGCACATTGCTGTTTTAGAAGCAAGATGTTTAGGTATTCCAGTTGTTGCTCCACTAGACACTAACTGTGACCCAGACTTAATTACGTATCCAATTCCCGGTAATGATGATGCTATCCGTTCTATTCAACTTTTCTGTCGTGAAATGGCTGCGGCTATCAACGAAGGTAAAGCTCTTAGAAATGCTCCTGCCCAAGAAGAAATGGCTGAGGAAGAAGTAGAAGTAGCTCCAGTAGCAACTGAGGAAGTATAACCATGGCAGAAATTACAGCAGCAATGGTAAAAGAGTTGCGTGCAGCAACTGATGCACCAATGATGGATTGTAAAAAAGTTTTAGTTGAAGCTGATGGCGACATGGCAAAAGCAACTGAACTTTTAAAAGAACGCGGTATCGCTAAAGCAGCTAAAAAAGCTGACAGAGTAGCTGCTGAGGGTCTAGCCGGTTTTAAAATCGCAGATGATTACTCAAAAGCTACCGTAGTTGAAATCAACTCTGAGACTGACTTTGTTGCGCAAAACGAAGGTTTCAAAAACTTAGTTAAAGCTACAACTGAAGAAATCTTCAATACACAACCTGTTGATATTGAAACTTTAATGGCTAGTCCATTTGCTGATACATTCAGAGCTGCAGTTGCTAAGATTGGTGAAAAAATCGAAGTACGACGTTTTGCTACTCTTGAAGCTGATGCAACGACTGCTCTTAACGGTTATATTCATTCAAATAACCGTATTGCTGTTGTTGTTACTGCTAAATGTGACAGTGAAAAAACTGCAGAAGGTATGAGAGCTGTGCTTAAACAAGTTGCTATGCATGCCTCTGCAATGAAACCGACAACTCTCTCTTATAAAGATTTTGATGCTGATTATGTTCAGTCTGAAACTGTAGGAAGAATCGAAGTAATTAAAAAAGAGAATGAAGAACTTTCTCGTCTTAAAAAACCTCTTAAGAATGTACCTCGGTATATCTCTATGAGTCAGTTAAGCGATGCTGTATTAGCTGAGGCTGAAGCTGCTATCAAAGCTGAATTAACAGCTCAGGGAAAACCTGAAAAAATCTGGGATAAAATTATTCCTGGTTCAATAGCTCGTTTTATTTCTGATAATACGACTCTTGACAAAGAACAAGCGCTACTAGACCAAACTTATGTTTTAAATGACAAATTAACAGTTGCTGAAGCTGTTAGTGAAGCTGCTGCGTCTCTTGGTGGAACTGCTGAAATTACAGAGTTTATTCGCCTTGAAGTTGGTGAAGGAATTGAGAAAGTCGTAGGTGACTTTGCTGCAGAAGTTGCTGCGCAAGTGGGCTAAGGATTTTTCCTTACCCACTTTTTTAATTAACCCTCTCTAAATCTTTAGCTATATTTGCTATAATCCTTTTATGAATTTATTATCCGCAACCAACATATCACACACATTTGAATATGAATTATTTAAAGATGTATCTTTAGAATTAGATGAAAAAGAGTCTATCGCTATTATTGGTATAAGCGGAAGCGGAAAATCGACGCTTCTTCATATACTCTCAACACTATTAAAAGCTGATAGTGGAGATGTCTCTATTTTAGGTAAGAATATAGCGAGTTTATCAAAAAAGATATTAGCGAAAATCAAAAGAGATTCCATGGGTCTAGTTTTTCAGTCTCATTACCTTTTTAAAGGATTTAGCGCTTATGAAAACCTCGAAGTTGCCGCAATACTCTCTCATCAAAAGATAGAAGAGGAACTTTTAAATAGACTTGGAATAAGTGAGTGCATCAATCAAAAAGTGACAGAACTCTCAGGCGGACAGCAGCAAAGAGTTTCAATTGCGAGGGTTTTAACTAAAAAACCGCGTCTGCTTTTTGTAGATGAGCCAACCGGCAATTTAGATAAAATAACTGCGGATGAAGTGATGAATCTATTTTTCGAATATTGTGAAAGCTCTAATGCGGGTATGATACTTGTTACGCATGATGAAGTCTTGGCCTATAAGTGCAAAAAAGTATATAGACTTGAAAATAAAAAACTTGTACAAGTTAAATAACTTGTTTGGTTAGGGGCAAGGATTATGAATTGGGCAGGAATATTTTCTGATACCTATATAGTCGGTTTTGTACTTCTTTTTTTTCGTTTTGCCGCACTTTTTATAGCTACACCAATTTTTTCTCACCAAAATATTCCTATGACTATTAAAGCTTCTATGGCTTTTTTTTTCACTATCGTATTTTATTCATCTATGCCTCCTCTGCAGATAGAAATAAATTTTATAACTATTTTAATCGCCATACTGAGTGAATTTATGTTTGGTTTGGTAATTGGGATTGTGCTACAACTTGCATATAATGCTCTAACGTTTGCAGGCGGACAAATATCTTTTATGATGGGGTTTTCTATGGCAAGTGCAATCGACCCGCAATCTGGCGTTTCAATGCCAATCATCTCTCAATTTTTATCCTTACTAGGTTTGATGGTTTTAATGGCTATTAATGTACACCACTGGCTCCTACTTTTTATTGACAAATCACTGAGCAGTGTTCCTCTTGGCGGGTTTCTTATGAGCCAAGACCTGTTTAATTATATAATTCATGCAGCATCAAATATGTTTATGGTTGGATTTATGATTGCATTTCCTATAACAGCATTAAGCTTATTACAAGATATTATATTTGGTATGCTTATGAAAACTATGCCACAGTTTAACCTTCTTGTGATTGGATTTCCTATAAAAATAATGGTTGCTTTTGTGGTTTTAATAGCCACGTTAACAACTACTATGCTTATTTTGAAAGGTCAGATGCTAGAAGCATTTAACAGCTTAGAAATGTTTTTTTAGTTTTTTTTTGATACAATGGTGCCCAAAGGGCTTTTATAAAATTTATCATATTGCCTCAAAGGAAAAGAAGTGAAAATATTACTTTTAAACGATAACCCAGTTGTCAACAAGTTGGTAACTTTAAGTGCGCAGAAAACTTCTGATGAGTTAGATATTGTGAGCAGTGTTGATGAATTGAAAGTTGGAGAATATGACCTTGTAGTCGTTGATGATGCTATGTATAGTGAAGATTTATTCACTAAAATAGAAGAAAAAATTGATTTTAACAAATCCCTTTATATATGTGCCAGAGATGCCCAAAATATAGAGGGGTTCTCTTCAATACTAACAAAGCCATTTTTGCCAACTGACTTGGTTGAACTGTTCTCAGTATTTGCTAAAGAAGCAAGTTCAATTAATTTAGAAGAAAAAATATATGAAAGCAAGGCTGATGATATGGAATTAGGGGAGATAGAAGAACTTGGTTCATTAACTGATGAACCTAAAGAAGATAGTGACATTTCTCTTGAGGATGAACTTAGTCTTGACTTAGATCTTGATGATTCCATTGAGGAAGAAGCGCTTTCAGAAGATTTGGAATTGGACGAAGATTTTAATTTTGATGAAGAACTTGGTCTAGACGATTTGCAAGACGAATTACTAGACGATTCCGATAATGATCTAAATGAAAGTGTTTTAGATAAAGATGAGTTACAAGAAGTTCAAGACCTTCTAGAAGAAGAAGAATTATTTGAGCCAGGAAGTGAACCAGAAGACAATCTTGAAGAAGATATTTTGGGAGACTTTGAAGAAAGTCTGCCAAGTAATCAGGAAGCAAAACCCTCAGAAGATTTAGAAGATGACCTTGAAACACAATTTGATGATGATGATAACTTAACAGAAGAGACTAAAGAGATTAACACCTTAACAGAAGAGCCAGAAAATCTTAAAGAAGAACTTTTAGAAGATGATTTATCGGAGCTGGGTATTGATAATTTAAGTGAAGAAGACACTGATGATGTGAAATTAGACGAGTTGGATGATCTTGATTTTGAAGAGAAGCCTTCTGAGGAGTTAGAAGATGATTTTGACTTTGAAAATACAATTAAGAGTGCAGTCGAAGAGCTAAGTGAAGAAGATTTACAAAGCGAGCTTGATGAAAAGACTTTGCTTGATATTGCTACGGGTGAAATAGACGATATCGATTCTTTAAATACGAGAGATTTAAAATTAGCAATTGGTGAAGAAGTAGAAGAGTTGGAAGAACTTGAAAATATAGAAGAGGCCGAAGTAGATATTAACAATTTTGATGAGTTAACTAACAATGAATTGGCGACAAATGAAAATAAAGGGGTAGAGTCTTTGAAAAAACTTCTCAAAGCTCTTACAAATGAAGATGTAGCAGCCTCTTTAAACGGCATGAAAATAAGTATTAATATAACATTAGGCGATCATTAATGTATAAAAAAAATGGTGCAGTACTGGTACTATCGGGTCCTAGCGGCGCCGGTAAAAGTTCTCTATTAAAAGAAATTATAGAGGATATCGGTGAATGCTATTTTTCAATATCTACAACAACACGTCCAATCAGAGGTAATGAAGTGGATGGTATTCATTATAATTTTACAACAGTTGAAGAATTTAAAAAAGAGATAGAAGCCGATAATTTTTTAGAATATGCGACTGTTCACGGAAATTATTATGGAACATCTTTAAAGCCTGTTAGAGAAGCATTAAACAACGGTAAACTTGTTCTTTTTGATATTGATGTTCAAGGAAATACAGCTGTAAATAACCGCCTTGGAGATATTACAACCTCTGTTTTTATAACGCCTCCTACTTTGTCTGAACTTAAAAAAAGACTTGAAGCTCGTTCAACAGACTCTCAAGAGGTTATGACAGATAGACTTAAGATGGCTAAGCGTGAAGTACAAAGAATTTCTGAGTACGATTATTTAGTTATCAATGATAATTTAAAAGTAGCAGCAGATGTACTAAGACAAATTGCAATTACAGCAAGAATTAAAATACCAACTGACAAAATAAATGAATTTGTGCAGCAATGGGAAGATATAGAACAATAATTTATATATACTGCATTTTGATAAGAGTATTTACAGCAAAGAGTAGCTATACTTTTTGACTTAATTTAAAAAAAAAGAAGGAAACAATTATGGGAATGCCTGGCGGAACAGAATTATTAATAATATTAGGAATTGTAGTTTTATTATTTGGTGCTAAAAAAATACCGGAACTAGCAAAAGGTTTTGGTCAAGGGATTAAAAACTTCAAAAAAGAGATGAAAGAGGTAGATGAAGAAGAAGTCGCATCTACTGAGAAACCTAAAAAAGTAGAGAAAAACGAAGAAGTTGCAACTACTGAAGCTCCTAAAACTACTACGCAAGCATAAGCTTTGAAACAACGAGTATCGGCGCTACTGCGTGAAAAATTCGGTCGTGAAGTTATTCTAGAAAAGCCAAAAGATCGTTCTTTTGGTCATTTTGCCACTCCAATCGCTTTTTCTTTGGCTAAAGAGTTAAGAAAATCTCCTATGGCTATTGCAGAAGAACTCGCTTCTTCTTTTGAAAATAATGATGTTTTTTCTAGTGTTGAATCAGTAAAAGGGTATTTAAACTTTCGTTTAAGTGAAAACTTTTTAAGCGAATACGGCACTTGGGCATTAGAAAATCAAACAGACTTTGCCAAGCAAGAAAAAAATGAAAAAATCCTCTTAGAATTTGTGAGTGCAAATCCTACCGGTCCTTTACATATCGGTCATGCCCGCGGTGCAGTTTACGGAGACACACTTTTGAGACTTGCCCGTCATTTAGGGTACGACATTACCGCCGAATACTATGTAAACGATGCAGGAAATCAAATTGACTTACTTGGACTCTCCATTCAGCTTGAAGGACGTGCAACTGTTTTAGGCGAAGATGTTCAATATCCTGAGAGCTATTATAGGGGTGAGTATTTAACAAGCCTTGTGGACGGTGCAATAGAAAAGTTTGGTATAGAAATATTAAGCGATGAATCTCGTCAAAAAGAGCTTGCACTTTGGGCAAAAGACGGTGTTATGAACATCATTACTAAAGATTTAGGCGATTTGAATATTTTCTTTGATACTTTTGTAAACGAGTCATCTTTATATGATGACTGGGAGAGAGTTTTACACAAGATGGGCGATAGCATTTATGAAAAAGACGACAAGATGTGGATTGCTTCAGAGTCCAAGGGCGATGAAAAAGACAGAGTCGTTGTCCGCGAGGATGGTCGTCCTACATATTTGGCAGGAGACATAGTCTACCACAATCAAAAATTTGAACGTGGGTACGCACACTATATAAACATTTGGGGTGCTGATCATCATGGTTATATACCCCGCGTTAAAGCTGCCGTAGAATTTCTCGGTTATGACTCTGCTAAACTTGAAGTACTGCTTTCTCAGATGGTAAGTCTGCTCAAAGATGGCGAGCCCTATAAAATGAGCAAACGTGCTGGTAATGTAATACTTATGAGTGATATAGTTGAAGAGATTGGTTCTGACGCACTTAGATTTATATTTGCATCTAAAAAGAGCGATACTGCTTTGGAGTTTGACTTAGCAGAGTTTAAAAAGCAAGACAGCTCAAACCCTATTTTTTATATACAGTATGCACATGCCAGAATAAATACAATTCTTTCAAAAAGTAACTTTACTAAAGAAGAGATTTTAAAATCCTCATTTAAAGGTCTTGATGAAAATGCAGACAGTTTACTGTTCGATGCACTTTTGCTTCCTGAAATAATAGAAGACGCTTTTAATTCTCGTCAGGTTCAAAAACTACCTGAATACTTAAAGGCACTTGCAGCATCACTGCATAAATTCTATTATGATTGCAGAATCATCGGAAATGAAGATGAAGCCAAACTTCTTAAACTCTTTCTTGTAGTAGCCCTTTCGTTAAAAACTGGACTCTCTTTAATGGGAATCGAAGCTAAAGACCATATGAGCAAAGAAGAAGAGTTTACAACTGCTATATAAAAAAGCACTCAGTGAAATAACTGAGAACTTTTCTTTGTCAATTCAACAATCCCTAAGCCCCATCCAAGACCGTTTCTCCTATATTAACTATTGTATCAAAGAATTTATTGCCATCTTCATAGCACTCAAGCAAAGCTTTTCAAGTGTGTAAATTTTTACTTGCAACGAGGAGTATTTGTTCACCGCAATAGAGAAAAATTTGTAATATTATAAGAATTAAGAAACTTTTTATCATAAAGTATGGTACTATTACTTTATGGGCATCTCTATAAACTCTAGACTGCTTCAGAGGCTAAGATTTTTAGAGTTGCTCTGATATGAGTTTAGTTAATTTTTTGAATTGGAATAAGTTATGAGTATTAAAATAAGACAAGCAGTGGTTGCAGATGCACCCTTTTTAGCAAAGATGATGTTACAAAGCTCTAGGGCAGGAAAGAAAGTGGGTATATTTGATTTATTCTTTTCAACTAGTGAGGATAAGGTAGTATTAAAAAATTTGGAAGCACTTGCCAAAACTGCAGTTAAAAACCGTTGTCATTTCAGTAATTTTTTAGTAGCAGAGCTTGATGGGCAGCCAGTGGGTTCTTTATGCGCCTATGAGCCTAGAATATCAAATAGAGAATCGTTTTTAAAGTCCTTAGTAGAAATCGGATATGAAGAAGATATTTCAGAGCAATTGGAAGTTATTGACAGTTGTTCTTTTAACTTAAACATTAGAACACTAATGTTTGATTTTATGGAAGAAGCAGATAATTTCAGAGATGTCGGAATTTTAAAAGCCTTAATGCAGAAGAGTCTGCTAACTGCTAGGTTAAAAGGGTACAGGATAGCACAAAGCATCGTTGAAATCGGCTCTTTGGAGACTATACTTTTTTATAAAAAACTCGGCTTTAAACAGATAGAAGAGCGCGAGTGTGAACTTTATAAAGAGAAGTTTGGACGACCTGGCTTGGTTCTTTTAGCCATAGAGTTTTAATCATATAGCTTTGCACACTTTCATTACTCCCCTCCCTTTTAGCAATAGTTTTTGCGCTTTATACAAAAAATGTTATTCTCTTACTCTTTAGCGGGGCACTTTTGGGTGTTCTTGTTCTAAATAATTTCTGGCTTGTTTCATGGTTGAGTGAATTGCTTTGAGTATTTATTTCTCTTTTTAGTGAGGGATGGATACTCAAAACATTATGGCTTTAATAGAAAAGTCCGGCGGCATATCTGCTTTAGTCTAAACAACTAGCTAAAGGGCAGCTCTAAAATAAGCACTCATATAGCCAACAACTCTGCTGACGTCATCACTGGCATCAGCGCTTGTTCGGTAGTCCAGTATGACAGGCACTAAGTCGAGTTTTTTAGCACTCAGCAGCATCGCTTCAACGCCTATCATTCCACATGCCTCACATCCGCGGTGAAGCAGGTCTATGTTTAAAGTTTCTATGGCATTTACGCATATATTGTCTAGTTCATTAGCCTCTGAGAGAGAGTGAAAGTGGCTAAGGTCTGTGCTGATAATAACTCCACAATCCTCCTTTTCTAACAAAAAATCTATGATTTGTGCTATAAATTTGGGAGTCTCATCTCCGTAAACAAGCTCTACAATACTCGCATCGCTCAGATAATGCTTAATAAAAGGAAACTGTACCTCTGTGCTATGTTCGGCATGTGGATGTAAAATAGCCCTAAGGTTAAACTTCTCTTTAAGTTCTTTAGCTAACTTTTTAGAACTTTGTATATTTCCAAAAGGTGTTTCATAGCTTTGCGCATCGCAGAGGCTTATTCCCTGAAATCCAACTCTGTGGGAAGGACCGATAACTACAAAGTATTTAAGATTAGATTTTTCTAAAATTCTAAAGGCAATGTTTGCTGTATAACCGGAGTAAATATATCCGGCATGTGGAACTATAACAGCTTTGATTTTTACATCCGTAAGTGTTGCAATTTCATCATATACTTTACTGAAGTGAGTAAAGTATCTCTCCAGTTCTACTGCTCTTGCCGGGTAAAATGCTCCGGCTACACTCATCTCTCGTGTCATTTTAAGCTCCTTCTAGGAATTTTACAAGGGTTCAATTTTTTGAAAATCATCTTCTATGGCTTCAACTCTGTATCTGTAAATAGCGGGGTGTTTTTTATAAATAGAGGGATCTGCTCCTGCTTTCATGCTTAGATGTTCTAAAAAATCTTTAGGAGAATGAAGCTGCTCCCAAACTTGGGGTAAAAAAGTACCATGATAAGATTCGTGTTTGAGTATAAGTCCATCAATATTTACTTGAACTTTTTGCACCAAATCATCAAAATCTTTATACTCTAAAATTTCAGGTTGCGTTAAAACAGAAACTTCCAGAGTAAGTTGCTCAAATTCATCACTACGCAAAGGATTGAATCTTGGGTCACTAAACGCAGCAGACTCTGCATTGTATATAATGTCATCAAGCAGTTTTCTGTGGGCAACAATAGAACCTATACAACCTCTAAGTTGATGCTTATATTTGAGTGTAACAAAGACCGCACCCTCTTTACCTAAATAAGGGTACTTTGCAATCAATCCCTCTTTGTCTATACTCCTATGCTTATCAAAAGAGCGAAGAATTGCACTTTTAGCAATTTGTAATAAAACTGGATTAATCATCTTAAACTACCTTATAGAGTTGTTTTGATAATAATACCTCAGGAATGCTATGCCGACAATTAATTGACTATTTTGCATTTAATAAAAAAACAAATTGTAACTTTAAGAAACTATAATCTATGTAGTTTTAGGTACTTTTTGTTTAAGTATCCATAAAATACTTTATTGAGTATCGCATATCATCATCAAGATTTTCCATGTTGCTTAACATCCATCTCAAGTAGCCGGCGTCACTGCCGGCTACCTCTTGAAGCGTTTTGCCTTTATACTTGCCAAATTTAAATATTTTAATGATAATAGGAGTATTAGTCAAATCAACCATTTTTTCAACAGGGTTGGCATGTGGAAACGCCAAGGCCACAGCTTCTTTGAGTTTAGATAAAAATAGCTTTAAAATTAAAACATCACCTATCGCATCATGGGCTTTTACAACTATTCCAAGAGTATTTGCCTCTTTTTCTTCATTTTTATAAAGGTCCATTTTATAACGAAAATATTGAAGTCTGTGGGCTTCTTCATCAGGAAACAGATGTTTTGCAACTCTTAGCGTGTCTATAACTTTCATCTGCGTGTTAAACCCCTCTTTCTCGAGCATTCCTAAATCAAAAGGAGCATTATGGATTATCATATAGTTTTCATTGGTGTTTAGCTCTTGTAATCTTTTAAACGCTTTTGTCTCTTGGCATGTGGATTTGCCCTCAATCATATCAGGAGTAATTCCGTGAACTTCCATAGCACCAACGCTTATAGGCACATCACAAGAACAAAACTCGTTATGTACTTCTACCTCTTTTGAACCAAGAACAATGTACCCGAGTTGAATTACTCTGTCGTTATCTCCAACTCCGGTTGTTTCCGTATCTAAAATAATATATTGCACTGCCAAATTAATCCTTTAATCACTAGTTACTTAAAAATTGTTCTATCATATACTCTTTTTCAGCATGTAAATACTCTTCACTCAGCTCTATCTCAATCATATCACCATTAAGCGTATATGTACAAAATATAATAAACCTTAGCGCATAGGTCTTTGCATAAAACTTAAAATTTTTAACGCCTATTGGCTCATTCAGCTCATCTAAAATATGCTCAACATATGCGCGTGATTCCTCGCTCTGAGTAAGTTTAAGCAGGGAATAAATAGTTTTAAGTTTAATCCGCATATGCAACTCTTTATCACTATTGAGATATGTGTAATACAAGGCGCGCGACAACTTTAGAGCATCCAAAGAGAAAGGTTCTGATAACAATTGTTGTCGTTGTATTTTGTGTATTGCCATAATGAAGAGAGTATAATCATTTTATCATTAAACTTCACTAAAAATTAAAATTACTTACTTTAAACCATCCAGTGAGCTAGATTTTAGGTTTAACGGCTGCGACATATTTCAGCCAGAAAAATCCAAATAGACCAGCAAAGAGTGATGCGCACAGTATGCCGACTTTGGCTTGAAATATTAAAGTCTCATTGCCTATAAATGCCAATTCTGCTACAAATATAGACATGGTAAAACCTATGCCACCTAAAAAAGCGACGCCAAAAATCTGGTTCATGGTACTTCCCTCAGGAAGTTTGGCAATTCCTAGTTTTATGGCAAGCCAAGCAACTCCCGCAATGCCCAAAATCTTTCCAAGAACAAGACCTGCTATTATTCCCAAAGAGACAGGCTGGAGTATTGTCTCTCCCATGGAAGAAAAATCAATAGAAATTCCAGCATTTGCAAGGGCAAAGAGAGGAATAACAATCAAACTCACAGGCAGATGTAAATTATGTTCTAGCCTTGCAGAGGGAGAATTTACTGAATCTATTTCATCTTGTATATTGAGTAAAATGGCTTTTTGTTTTTCGTGAAGCATATGGTCGGTTGTCACAGGGTAGTTGTCATACTCGTCAAGTTTATTTCTTGTACGATTAGTGAAATCTGAGGGAGTCAGTTTTGGTTTTGAGGGAATCGCCATAGCAGCGATTACTCCTGCTATAGTTGCATGAACACCAGACTCAAGCATAAAAAACCACATGCCAAGACCAACTATGAAGTAGGGCAAAATCATATGAATGCCAAAACGGTTAAAGGATACTAAAATTAAAAAAGAGAGTCCCGCCAAAGCAAGAGGGAACATTTGAATCTGCTCTGTGTAAAAAACAGCAATAACTACAACGGCACCGAGGTCATCAACAATGGCCAGAGCTACTAAAAATGTAACAAGAGCGGGCGAGACACGGTTTCCTAAAAGAACAAGGGCGCTAATGGCAAAGGCAATATCTGTAGCCATAGGAATACCCCAGCCATGTTCACCTGCAGTGCCGTTATTTATGCTCATATATATAAGAGCCGGTAAAGCCATTCCTCCAACTGCTGAGAGTATCGGCAAAAGAGCGACTTTAATGTTTGAGAGTTCCCCGACTAAAATTTCTCTTTTTATTTCAAGTCCGACTATAAAGAAGAAAAAAGCCATAAGTCCGTCATTAATCCAGTGATGAATAGTGTTTGAGAGCGTCCATGAACCGACATTAAAATCAACATTTGTATGAAAAAAGTGGGCATATTCATCTGTTAATGGTGTGTTTGCCAAGATGAGCGCAACGATTGTCATAAACATCAGTATGATTCCCGTCGTGGTTTGAGCATGCAAAAAATGCTCAAAGGGAGTAGCTATTTTGTCAAAAGCTTTTTCCCATGGTGCGTAAAGTTTCATAGTATTTCCTCGTATAATATAATATTTTAAAATTTTCGCCTGATTATAACTAAAAAGAGAAAATCAACCTGAGACAATACGGTTTCAGCCTCTTTTTTTGGCTTTTCCTCTTAAGAGAACGGTAAACTTCATTGAGAGTTTAAGTCTGAGTTTATTGACTCTGTACTTTTTTAGAAGAGTAAACTTATAAAATAAAAGTATAATCTGTTTATGAATTTAAAAGAGTTAGAAAATAAAACAATACTATTGTTCGGAAAAAACAGGGCATTTAGTTCGGATGAGTTTGCATCTCAGATGAAGTTTCATAAAATCAGTGTCGTAGACGAATACAGCGATGCTGTTGTTTTGATGGTTGATGGCAAGATGATGACGCCCTATGAGCAAAATGCCAGCGATGCACTTTATGCGCAAAAAAAAGTCGCTCTTGTTTCTATAGATTTACTGGAAAAAGAGTTGGCACAACACATCGACGCCGATACGCTTTTGATGAGTCTTAAGCTCTCGCATGACAAAGAGCGTCTCAAAGGCTTTTTAAAAAATTCCATGGTGAGCGATGAACTCTTTTTGCGTCTGCTAAAGATGTACGACTGGGGTGGTGAAGACTTCTTTGAAAATGACGACAACCGAGACGTAACGGCAGCACTTATTGTACGGTTTTATAACAATATAGAGAGAAACCACAATGTTCAGTATGCCACGCTCGGGCTTATGCACCTTATAGTTCAGTGTAAAAATGAAAAGCTTATTGAGACAATAGCCTCACTTGAACCGCTTCAAAGAAGTTTTAAAAATAAAGACGCCAACAATAAAATCATCACCTCTATTACGACACACTACATAACCCCGCCAAACGTGCTCTCAAAACTTGTTAAAACATCAAATAGTTATGTAAAAACTTTAATCGCTATGAGAGAAGATTGCCCTAAAAATATACAGGAGTTACTTTATGAAAGTGGCGAAGAAGAGGTCTTAGAAGCCCTCTCTTGCAATGTTGATTTAGATAAAAACATAGCCAAAAAAATGATAGCCAATAAAACCTATGCTAAAAATATAGCTACATATATGAGACTTAAAAATGAAATATTTGATATCTTGTCCCTGCAGCACGGGCTTGATTTAGCGCATAATGAAACTTTGACTCTTAAAATGCAAAAAGCTCTCATTTGTATTCATGATGAAAATATTATGCTGGCTCTCTCTTCAAACAAAAGAGTCGATAAAAATATAATTGAGGAACTCTTCTTGGAGGTATGTGAGGAGGTTCATCATAACCTTTACGCAAATAGTAATACCCCAAAAGAGAAACTAGAAGAAGCTTATAAAAATAGAGAGTATCATCCCTCACTCTCCACCAATACAAGCACACCTGAGCATATTTTACAAAAACTCTCAGAGTCTAATGATGCTAAAATTTTAGAGGCTTTAGCCAAAAATGAAAGCACACCCGTTGCGGTTTTATACCAACTGCAACTTGAGAGCCGTTATGAAAGGTTTGTTAAAGAAAACACAGCCTTTGGCAAACATATACAGACCCAAAATATCGGCTGGGAAGTTTAAGAGGAACAAACATGAAAGCATCAAATCTTACAAAAACCATACAATCTTTAGTAGAACAAAAAGTGCCAACCTTTCTTTGGGGAGCACCGGGAATCGGTAAGTCATCCATTGTAAAGCAGATTTCACAAGAAAAAAACATAGGTTTTATAGACTTACGATTAGCACTTATGGACCCGACAGATTTAAAAGGCATTCCTTTTTACGACAAAGAGTCGCACACCGCACTTTGGGCGCCACCAGCATTTTTGCCGAGTGCGGGAGAGGGTATTTTGTTTTTAGACGAACTCAACTCCGCTCCGCCAAGCGTCCAGGCTTCTGCCTATCAGCTTATTTTAGACCGAAAAGTCGGAGAGTATGTTTTGCCTGATGGCTGGGCGATTGTAGCTGCTGGAAACCGTGAGGGCGACAGAGGTTTGACCTACAGAATGCCGAGTCCGCTTGCAAACAGGTTTGTTCATTTTGAGATGGAAGTCGATGTGGATGACTGGAAATTTTGGGCTTATAAAAAAGAGATAGATGAGAGAATCATCGCGTACATTAGTTACAAAAGTGAACACCTTTTTACTTTTGACGCAAAAAGTGACGTGAAAAGTTTTGCAACGCCTAGAAGTTGGGAGTACGTAAACTCCATACTCAAAAGCTCAATTTCACAAGAACTTCTTTTAGACGCTCTCTCAGGTGCCGTGGGAAAAGATGTTGCAGTAGGCTTTTTAAGTTTTTGCAAAGTGATGAATAAACTCCCAGATATCAAAAATATCTTGGCATGTGCAAAGGGTAAGTACAGCCAAGAGGTCGACGTGCTTTACGCATTAAGCACAGGACTTGTAAGCGCACTTTTAAAAGAGAACACAGAGCAAAATCTGGACAATTTACTTAACTATACACTAGAGCTAAAGAGTGAGTTCGCCGTAATGGTCGTGCAAGACCTGCAAAGAAACGGCGTAAAGATGGAACACTCCGAGGTGTTTAAAAAATGGGTAAGAAAATTTGCCTATCTTTTAGAGTAGTTTGCACATGCCAAGATTTGCACATGCCAATAGATAAAAAAATCTCTCAGGCTAAAGCCAAACTTTTAGTAGATTACCCATACTTTGGCACGCTTGCTTCAAAGTTGGAACTTGTAAAAAATGAGAACATCAAAGCCTTTAAATGTGACGGAAAAAAGCTCGAATATAACGACGACTATTTGAGAGGGCTTGAACTTCCTGAAATTGAGTTTATTTTGGCAAACGGTGCTATGCATACAACGCTCGCCCATGAGAGCCGTAAAAACAAACGCAGCGGATGGCTTTGGCAGATGGCGACAGATATGGCTATAAATGATATGCTGGTACAAAACGGTCTTGAGTTGCCTTATGGAGCACAGTACAGAGTCCGATTTCGTGGGATGTACGCCGAAGAGATTTATGCCGAGCTGAAAAGTGACATGTTTCGTGATGAGTTAGAATACGAAGCGGATGATTCGGATAATGTTGAAAAAAACACTGACGAGAAGCAAAATGAAAAACCGCAACAGACACAAGAACAACTCCAAGAAGAGATACTCCAAGAGCAACTATGGGCTGAGGAGGCGATAAGCCTTTTAACAAAAGAGGTAAAAAAAGGGGAAGCTCCAAAAGCAATAGAGCGGTTTTTTCACCTTGAAAACTTTGGCAAAATAGACTGGAGAGAGGAGTTAAAAGTTGCCATCGAGAGGTTTCATAAAGATGATTACGTGCTTATTCCCCCAAGTAAAAAGTTTTTATATTTAGGCATTTATTTGCCCTCTTGCGTGAGTAACAGATTTAACTTAGTCATTGCCGTTGACAGCTCAGGTTCGGTTGATGAGAAACTCCTAAATGAGTTTTTAAGTGAGATAAATTTTTTAATGAGCTCCACAGGAAATCATGAGATAACTCTGCTAGTTTGTGATGACAAAATACACTCACACCACACTTTTTACAGCGGAGATACTTTGGAGTATGCACTAACTGGTGGCGGAGCAACGGACTTTAGACCTGTTTTTGCGTTTATAGACAAAGAACTTCACGACACAAAACTGCTACTGTATTTTACAGATTTACAGGGGAAGTTTCCACATGCCCAACCCTCTTATACAGTGAAATGGATAAGCCCAAAAGAAGAAGCAGTTCCTTTTGGGGAGCTTATTGTTTTAGAGTAAAGGGCAACTTTTTAAGCCTAAAAGTGAAGCTAGTTTGTAGCAACCTGATTTCTGCCGTTTTGTTTTGCATTGTGAAGCATTAAATCTGCTTGATTTACTGTCTCATCCAGGGTATCTTCGTTGTTGGTTATAAGACCTATGGAGATGGTAAACTTTATCTGCTCACCTTTGTTTGACTCTGTGATATTGCTCTGTGTTTTTGTTCTGAGTTTTTGTAGAATAGTCATAGCATCCTCTGATGATATATTTTTGAGAAGAATACAAAATTCTTCACCGTTAAAACGCGCTACTAGGTCATGTTCTCCGGTGTTTGCTCTTAAAATATTAGCCAAATCTACGATGGCTTTGTCTCCTGCTTCTTGAGTGTAAGTGTCGTTTATCTTTTTAAAATGGTCTATATCTATCATGGCAATGGCAAAACGCTCACCCTCATGCACGGCACGGCTAAAATACTCCTGGGCATTTTTGTAGAAATGTCTGCGGTTATAAACTCCTGTTAAAAAGTCTCTGCTAGCGTGGTTTGTAATGATATTAATGTTCTCAAGCGCTTCTATGGAGTTGTTCACTCGGCATGAAAACTCCTCTTTAGAGAAGGGTTTTTTGATGTAGTCATTGGCTCCGTTTTTTAAAAACATGGCTGTGATGGCATCATTTTCGTTCGATGAAACGGCGATGATGCTGAGGTCATTTTTGCTTTTGCTTTTTCGAATCTCACGGGTAAGTTCAAGCCCGTCCATGACCGGCATATTGTAGTCGGTTAGCACTAAAGAGATGTCGGGGTGTGTTGCTACCATTGCTAGTGCTTCTTCGCCGTGTGCAACGGTTATGACACTGAAAAAGAGATTTTCAAGCATAGCTTTTATTTGTTTACACATGATTATAGAGTCATCAACTACCAAGACTTTATGCTCTTGATTTTTTTGCAGTCGTCCAATGGTGGCGAGTACGTAGTTTATGTCGTCCACTCCGCCTTTTGTGACATAGTCTATGATGTTTTTTTTCATCATATTTTCTCTGAAGTTTTTATCTATGTTTTCGCTGAGAACAATAACACGGTTCTCTTTTTTCAAAAGATACTCTACGACTTCGCCATTGGGCGCATCGGGCAAATTCAGGTCTGCTAAAACTAAACAATATTTATACTTTTTTAGAAATAGTTTTGCCTCAGAGAGTTGATAAGCGACGTCAACTTCTATGTTTAGTTCAGAGTTTATCTTCTTCGCAATGAGTTTCGCCAGTGTTTGGTTATCTTCAATTACTAAAATTCTTTTCATACTTTTTCTTAGACTCCGTATAATATTTTGTCGGGTATTTTACCTTTATTTAGCTCTTTTTACATATATTATAGATATCATTTTCTATGAATTACTTAAATATCGCTATAAATAAACTAAAACAAAAACAAAATATTTTTTTAACCGGCGGAGCAGGTGTCGGAAAAACAACCATTACACGAGAGATTATAAAATCTTTCGAAGAAGATGCAAAAAAAGTTGCCAAACTCGCCTCTACTGGAATGGCGGCAACGCTTATCGGCGGACAGACTCTTCACAGTTTTTTAGATTTAGGAATAG
>Ga0210044_10004685_pt1 | contig 18940 bp, 14 predicted proteins | sample CryGey13umfilter_2_FD_183959 | JGI IMG/M metagenome (GOLD analysis project Ga0210044, IMG submission 183959) | Groundwater microbial communities from aquifer in Utah, USA - Crystal Geyser 4/9/14 3 um filter (SPAdes) (version 2) | ecosystem: Environmental > Aquatic > Deep subsurface >... | reverse complement strand
TATTTTGGTTTTGTCAGAAAATATAAAGGCTTAGATTTGCTTTTAGAAGCCTTCAAAAATTTAGAAGAAAAAGATAATTATTTTCTAATTATTGCAGGAGAATCTTATCTATCTGATAGTGAAAATAAAGCACTTCAAACTATTTTAGATAATCACCCAAAAAAGCAAAATATTAATACTCGTCTGCGTTATGTTTCTGACCAAGAAGTAAATCTACTTTTTTCGGCTGCTGATGCTAATGTTTTGCCGTATAGACACGCTACACAAAGTGGAGTTTCTGCGATTGCTTTTCATTTTGAAGTGCCTTCTGTGGTTACCGATGTGGGTGGACTTCGTAATTTGATAGAGCCTTACAATGCAGGAACAATCGCTGAGAGTGCGACACCAAAAGCAATTCAAAATGCCATAGAAGAGCTTTTTGAGAATAAAAAGAATGTTGATTATGGCGAAAATCTACGAGTTTTTAAAGAGAAGTATTCATGGGAAAATTTGGCAACGAAAATTTTGGATTTATACCAACAAATATCTTAATATTTTATTACTATGCAATTTGATAATTTTATTTCTTTAGAAGATTTTATACATCTTTTTCTTCCTTACTTTTTACTTTCTATATGTTTTTTAGTAGGTGTTTTTTTAATAGGGCTGATAGCTAGAAGTTCATTTTTTTTGCAACTTAAACATAAACTTAATACAGTAAATCTTTTTTATAATTTATTTGTAGGAATAGTAGTAATTGTATTTATAGTTTCTTTATACAAAACTAATTTTCATTCAATCAATATATTATTTTTATTGGTTGGTCTAGGATTTTTTTACAAGAGGAAAGAGCTCATAAAAGATGCTTCAAAAATTACCTCCAAAAAAATAAATCTAGTTTTTATTAGTATAATTTATATTTTAATTTATACTGTTTATTTTTCATTAATTTATCAAAGAGATGCCGTAAATCTATTAAGTAACTTCATGGCAGATGATTTATATTATAGCTTGATTTCCTATCATATTTATAATCAAGGTATTGAGAATATGTCTCATGTGGGCAATTATGTTACAGAAAGTCAAGATATTGTTCCAATTTATTATCATTATTTTGAACTTTGGCTTACAGGTTTGTTCAATACTATTGATGGACAAAATATAAATCAAACTTTTATTCTTTATACAAGTACATTGATCACTTTTATTGCTAGTAGTGCTATCTATTTTATATTTAATGTGTTTTTTGATATAAAAAATAAAATATTGTATGTTTTAATGTGTTTGTTTTTTTTACTTTCGCCTACATATTTCTTTTTTTATGAAAAAATATTCGGAAACAGTTTAGATTATCAAGTAATTAATTTGCTTTTTGGAAGAACAGATACTGTGAATATAAAATATGCTATAATTTTAATTCCTTCTATACTGGCATTTTACTTTCTTCTAAGAAATAAATTATTTATTAGTTCAGTTTTAATAAGCAGTATAATTATCATTAATGTTATAACAGCTCCTACATTGTGTGTGTTTTTATTAGGTATTTTTATCTATGCTAAGATAAATAACAACAAGGATACTTGGCAAATTTTTGTTTATGATGCGTTTTTTTGTATTTTTTTTGTTTCTTTTTATTATTTTAGTGGAACATTTAAAAATCCAGTAGAAGGAAAGGTAGATTTTCCTTTTTGGAAAGATGTTTATTTTTATGTGCGTCTTACCTTTTCATTGACTATAAAAAATATAATTATATATTTCCCTTATATATTTATATTGCTTGTTTGTGGAGGGAAAACATTTTTATTACGTCATAAAAAAATTATTGTGCTATATTTGATGATTTTGTTGGGTTGTGGTTTTGCAGGAGGTATTTTTTATAAAAAAATCAATTACTTACAGATAACTAATTTGACTGCTAGTATAATTACGTTTAATTTTTTTATATACTGTATTGGATTTTTAATAAAAGATTTAAGTAAAAAAAATAGAAATATATTATTGATTCTTTTTGGATTATTATCTGTTTATAATTTATACCTAATCATAGGAAGGGTAGATAAAGGTTACGGTTTGTCAGATACTAAGTTTGTTAATCAAATTAAATCTGAATTTGAAGGTAAGAAAGAAATATGGGGAGTTTCAATTTTTGAGATTAAGCAAGTTGAGCCGTATAGTATTATTTCTACATATGTTTCACCTTTCAATTTTTTATCTACTATACATTCTGGCACTTTTGCGATAAGCCTTAGCCATTATGGACTGACGCATACTACAAAAGATCCTATTGACTCAATGAATGTAGAGTGGGAATTACAAAAAGATCCTTTTACGATTTTTATACAAAAACAAAAAAGTCAAAATTCTTTCGTATCTCTTAATCAAAGTCGTTTAGATTTTGTACTTAAATATCGTCCTAAATTTTTAGCAGTGTTGAGGGAAGAGTTACTTCCAGTCAATTTTACTCCTTATTTAGGCAAACGTATAACGAATTCAAATAATAGTGTCATTATTTACCTTCTCAACTATGAGAAATAGAAATAAGATTTTGCTTGGGTGCTTAAATAGTAGTTTAAATAGAATTGTAAAGGATTAGAATAATTCGACAAAAACCATTATTTTCTCCATCAACAAAGTACCAATGGCTAACTATTTGACTTAAATTGTGTTACAATAAGAAATCCTATTCTATAAATAATTTAATAAAAAACTTCAAGATAAAGCTATAAACTATCAAGATGATACGTTGAGAGTCAGTTTGTAATTTTTTGCTTTGTCCTATTTTTCTATTCTACTTACTTTAGCAATACGGATATGAACTTAAATAATAATATACAGAATAACATAAATACAGATAATTCTTCTATTAATTCTACAACTAGAAAAAAAACATCTACTAGTTTAAAACCTATTTTTCCTCCTACCAAACGTCCTCCAGAAGACCAGCCTTTGGCGCAAAGTCTTCATAAAAATATGGTAGATACACCTACACATTTCGAAACAGATTATATTTCAATGAAATGGATTCCAGAAAAACGTCGTATAGATGTAATTTGGAAACAGTTTGTAAGTGAGGATAAAGTTCGTGAAGTACTTTTGAAAGAAGTCGCTATGATTCGTCATACAAAAGTAAAATGTTTGTTTTTAGATGCTCAAAAATTTAAGGGAACAAATCCGAATATTCCACGCTGGGCAAATGAAGTGTGGTCGCAGATGGTTCATGATGCAGGTTTGAAGCACTTTGCTACTGTTGTTTCTGATAAAGATATTTTTGCTGTTTTTTCTTTAAAATATGGAATGGGAGAAAAACTTACTTCACTTGTTAATTGTGCTGTCTTTAAGACGGTAGAAGAAGCAGAAGTTTGGCTAAGACAATATACGCACCCAGAAAGTCCAGTATATAGTGATGATGAGCTAGAGGAAGTTATGGAAGAGTATGAGAATTTAATAACTGACTTGAATACTGTTACAACTACAGAAACTAAAGTTGATAAAGAAATCATAAAATCTATTCCTACAACTGAAACTCAAAAAGAAAAAATTGCAGAAAATGAAATTATAGAACCTAGTACAGAAACGAAACTTGCTAAGTTTAATTTAAAAAATGAAGTAGCATCAAAAAAAGAAGATGATGAAACAGAAGAAGAAAAAAATCTTTCCCAAATTCAAGTTTTTTCAAACTTTGAAGACTTAGAAAATCATATTCAAAATATAGAAACTAAATATTCAGCCAATGAAAATAATTCAGAAAAATCTGAAAATCAAAGTTGATTCGTTTCTGAAAAATAATTATCAAAAACTCATTTTGCATGGATTGTAAAATGAGTTTTTTTGTTCTGATAAATTCTAAGTACTCAAAATACGAAGCATTCTGACAAGGTCATTATCAATAGCTCTAGGTTTCAAACAATCTTCTATGGAAGTATAGGTCAATTTTCGTTTCAACTGTCCGACCATTACATTCGTTTTTCCAGACAAAAGTCCTTCTACTGCTCCCAAACCCAACTGACTTGCCAAAACTCTATCGGCTGCTGTTGGCGAACCTCCACGCTGAATATGTCCTAAATTAGTAACTCTAAACTTAAATTTTGGGATTTGTTCTCTTACTTTTTTACCTAATTCTTCGGCATTTCCAAGCTCATCGCCTTCTGCTACTACGACTATTAAAGACGTTTTTTTGTTAGCTAACATTTCTTTGATAGACTCAACGATTTCATCTAAAGAATCTACAATTTCGGGAAGCATGACGATTTCTGCACCTCCTCCAATTCCTGTCAAAAGAGCAATATCTCCACAATGTCTTCCCATTACTTCAATAAAAAAACCTCTTTCTAATGAATCGGCTGTATCTCTAATTTTATCGATGGCTTCTAAAGCTGTATTGATGGCTGTATCAAATCCGATAGTATAATCTGTGCCGTTGAGGTCGTTGTCTATTGTCCCCGGTGCGCCTACGAATGGCATTTTGTGTTCTTCCCAAAACTGTTGCATTCCTGCTAGTGTTCCATTTCCACCAATGGCTATAAGGCCATCAATTTCTAAGTTTTTGAGGTTTTGATAGGCTTTTTCTCGTCCTTCTTTTGTCATAAATCGTTGGCTACGAGCTGTTTTTAAGACTGTTCCTCCACGCTGAATAATATTACTGACATCTCTAGAAGTCATCATGTGAATATCATTTTCTATCATTCCACGATAGCCTCTACAAATTCCATAGACTTCAACGCCATAATACAGCGCACCTCTTACAACAGCTCGTAAGCAGGCATTCATACCGGGGGAATCTCCTCCAGAAGTAAAAACTCCAATTCGTTTCACGTTTTTGGTAGCGATTAATGGTTAATTATTGGTTATTTTTTTAGAAAGCAAATTTTTATTCTTCATTTTCTAATTCTGCCTCAAGATAGCGTATTTCTAAATCTCTTTCTAAATCTCTTTTGATTAATTTTCTTTTAAAGAATGTAAAAATACCCAGCATTGCGATAATAACCCATTTTAGCCATTTAAAAACAAAAGGAACAACTTTTACTTTCGTCAGAACTTTTCCAGCCAAAATACCAGTAAATCCAAAAGCTGCTAGATTATCAAAATTAGGATCAAAATCTTCGTGTCTGAATCCTTTATAAAATTTTACACTAGAAGTAAGCAAAGGAATTTTAGAATTGATTTCTAAAAGATGTTCAGGAGAGGTACTAATATTCATCTCCAAAACTCCATATCTACCTAGTTTGTGTGTGCTGTGGCGAATATAATTTTTGTTATTAGAATGACAAGAAACAGCCCATTGCAGCTGATGTTGATGTTCTAAAAAATAGGGTTTCATTGCCCAAGAATTAATAGCCAAAGTATCACAGCCATTTTCTTTGATATATTTATTTTTTTTGTGATTGATTGTCAAAATATCATTCCAAAAAAACTCTTCTGGTGTTTTGAAAATAGTAGTATCTGGGATATAACCTGTTTCTATATAAACTAACTCAATGATGAAAGGAGGAACAGAATCAGCCATATTTTCAGAAGGAGTGGCGACCAAACAACCCAAATATTCTATGCTATCACACGCTACTCGATAAGGAGATTGTGCAGAATTTCCTTCCATAAAAACAAAACCTTTTGGCACAGATAATAAAGCTACACCAGCCAAATCTATTTGTCCAATTTGTCCGATTTGTTGTTGTTGGCCTTCATTTTGAGCAAAAGTAGAAGAAAAAATAAATAGGCAAAAAGCTATAAATAAATAGATTAAAAAATTAAAAAATGTTTTCATAGCTCAATAGTTTAAAAGTCAGTAGTGTGTTGGTATTTTTTATATCATTTAAGATACAAAATTATTTTCTATCTCTTTTATTCTTCTTGAATACTGTACCCTACTTTTTTTAAAACACAGAGTTCACAGAGGAACACAGAGAACTAAAAGTCAGCGTAGCTAATTAAAATACGTTTTTTTAAGAAAGTGGCTTTAAAATTGACTTATTCAAATAGTATTTTGTATTAATCTGTATTTTAAATTCTATCAATCCTTAACTATCCTACCCTACAAAAAAATAGTAGGGTACAGTACTTCTTGAAAATACTTTTTTTAGGGAAATTATTTTGACAAAAAAGAACTTAATTTACTTTTTGATTCGTGCAATAAAACAAATTCATTTCTCATTTAGTAGTAAAATCAAAATGGATTTAAGGTTTACGTTTTGCAAAATTTTTGCTAAAAAATTCGTAGCTTTAGAGCTAAAATCAATAAAAAACAACCATAAAAAAAATAAAATATATGCCAGTAGCAACACTTACACAAACAAATACAGATGAAACACTTCAAATGATTGCCAAAATGGTACAAGATTTTGGAGAACGTGCCATCACTCCTTTTCGTAATAAATGGGACGATGACCAATATTTCCCTATCGAAGTAATGAAAGAACTAGGAAATTTGGGTTTAATGGGCGTTTTAGTGCCAGAACAGTACGGAGGAAGTGGTTTTGGTTATCAAGAATATGTAACTGCAATTTCAGAACTTGCTGTTATTGACCCTTCAATCGGTCTTTCTATGGCTGCTCATAATTCACTCTGTACAGGGCATATTTTGCAGTTTGGAAACGAAGAACAAAAAAAGCGTTGGTTGCCAAAATTAGCAACTGCTGAATGGATTGGTGCGTGGGGACTTACAGAAGCCAACACAGGTTCGGATGCAGGAAATATGCGTACTACTGCTGTTCAAGATGGCGATTATTGGATAATTAATGGTACAAAAAACTTCATTACACACGGTAAAAGTGGCGATATTGCTGTTGTAATTGTTCGTACTGGAGAAGTAGGCGATTCTCATGGAATGACGGCTTTTGTTATCGAAAAAACAACAGAAGGTTTTTCTGGTGGACGTAAAGAGGACAAGTTAGGAATGCGTCTTTCTGAAACGGCTGAACTCGTTTTTGATAATTGTAGAGTGCATAAAGATAATATTTTAGGAGAAGTAGGCGATGGATTTGTTCAGTCATTGAAAGTCTTGGATGGTGGACGTATTTCGATTGCTGCCCTTAGTTTGGGAATTGCACAAGGTGCTTTGCGTCATTCTCTTGTTTATGCAAAAGAGCGTGAGCAGTTCAATCAACCGATTGCAAACTTCCAAGCGATTGCCTTTAAATTAGCAGAAATGGCTACCGATGTAGAAATTTCAGAACTTCTTACTCGTCAAGCAGCCGACCTTAAAAACAAAGGAAAAAGTGTAAATAAAGAATCTGCAATGGCAAAATATGTTGCTTCTGAAATGTGTGTAAAAGTAGCAACTGAAGCTGTACAGATTTTTGGTGGATATGGATATACAAAAGATTTTCCAGTAGAGAAATATTACAGAGATTCTAAATTGTGTACAATCGGCGAGGGAACTTCTGAAATTCAGAAACTCGTTATTTCAAGAGCGATTTTGAAGTAATAAACTGTTTTCAACGCTTGCTAAGGTCGGATTACCGACCATTATCAACGTTTCAATTCTGACGGAATCAATAAAAAAATCCCTTAGCAATCGTCCGTAATCGGACGATGATAATGGGGAGAAACACACAAAATCCATTCAAGAAAAATATTTTTTTGAATGGATTTTTTTTAAATAATTTATACGCAATAGTTACATTTTTTAGAATTCTGTTCTACCAAGCCTCCTCATTTTCTTCTTGCATTCCCTCTCTATATTTATTAAAAATGGTTGATTTTGATACAAAACCTAGATATTTTCCATTTTTGATAACGGGCAAATTCCATGCTCCACTACTCTCAAATTTCTTCATAACGGTATCCATTGTTTCGCCATATTCTACAATTTCAGAAGGGCGTTGCATCAAATTCCGTAAGGTAATCGTTTCGTATTTTTCAGACTCAAACATTAGTTTTCTGACATCATTGAGTATAATCATTCCTACAAATTCTTTTTCTTCATTCAAGACAGGAAACAAATTACGCTGACTAAGTTTGATTGCATTTACAAGGTCTTTTAGCGTTCCTTTTTCAGGAAGTGTTTTAAAATCTTTTTCTATTAATTTGTTGATTTTGAGATTGCTAAGGACTTTTTTATCTTGGTTGCCTTTGATAATATCTCCTTTTGCTATTAATTCTCTTGTGTAAGGCGAGTGAGGCTCAAAATAAGTAACCGTAATATAAGTAACAGCAGAAATAAGCATCAAAGGTACAAATAATTCGTAGCCACCAGTCAGTTCGGCAATCAAAAATATAGCTGCTAAAGGTGCATACTGAACGCCACAAATGGCAGCACACATTCCAAAGAGAATAAAATTACTTTCTGATAGATTTTCCCAACCCAAAATATTAATTATTCTGGCAAAAGTAAAACCCAAAACCCCTCCCAAAAATAACGAAGGCGCAAATGTTCCTCCACTTCCTCCTGCTGCAATCGTAATGGCAGAAGCAACACATTTGAACAAAAGCATTACCAAAACATACGTCAGAAATAACCATTGAGGAGGCAATTCTTTAAAAATAATACTGTTGGCAAAAATGACAATTTCGCTACCATTCAAAAGAGATTTCAAAAGCATTGTTCCTTCACCATATACAGAAGGAAAAACGACAATCAAAGCAGAAAGTACAAGGCCTCCAATAAGAGCCTTTAGGTATGGGTTTGGAATTTTATTAGCCGTTTGATTTACTTTTTTGACTACAACTATAAAATAAAGCGACAAAAAGCCACAAATAACTCCCAAAAAAATACAGTAAGGAACATCTATCGTTTGGAAAGCATCTTTTAGGCGAAATGTAAAAAGGGCATCATCGCCACCCAAAACCAAAGCTGTAAGTTTTGCAGCCACAGAAGCGAGTAAAATAGGGACAATGTTAGCAATGCTGACATCAAATAAAATTACTTCAGCAGCAAAAATAACTCCTCCGATAGGCGCATCAAAAATAGCTGCAATCGTACCAGCTACCCCACAAGCAATCAATAAAATTCTTTTTTTCTTGGCAAAAAGCATCGCCGTCGAAACATTTGAACCAATGGCTGCGCCTGACATCACGATAGGAGCTTCCAAACCAGCAGAACCACCAAAACCAACCGTAAAAATCGCTCCCAACATACGAGAGTAGATATTACTAAATTTTATTTTTCCATCTTTTTTGGAAATGGTATAGAGAATATCTGTAAAACCGTGTCCAAAATCCGTTTTAAAAACTACATTTGCCAAAAATGCCGTAATTAGAAGTCCAACAGTAGGATAAAAAAGCAATCCATAATTATAATTTTCAGAAAACTGACTTGATGAAGCCAAATGATGTTCTACCCAAAGTACAGTAGTGCGTAAAAACATGGCAGCCATACCAGACAAAATGCCTATAAAAATACTGACAACCAGTAAAAAATTTTTGTCAGATAGATATTTACCTTTCCAAATCAAAAAACGAATAATAGTTCCATTTAATTTTTTGGAATAATGAGTAAATGATGTGTGTAGCTTATCAGAATAGGTTTCAAAAAAGTAGGGCAAAATTAGCGTAGGGTTCTAATGTAGTTATCTGATTTTGAGAAAAAACAAATTTATTAATCGTATTTTTAATAAATTATTAGGGTAAACGCACGAAACTTTTTATACTGCTTTCAGTGTATTTAAACACACTTTAACTATCAGAGTAAATTCAATTTACAAAGTTAAAAACTAGCTTGATTTGCTTTAAACGAGTACAATTTTTTTTCGTGCGTTTGCCCTAATAAATTATTAAGTTTAGCAAAAATAATGGGAATATACTATACTTTTGTTAATTAAAAGATTAGAAATTAATAATTGCGAAAAATCAATCTTAATTTATGAAATACATATACGCTACAAACAAAATATTTTACTTTATTTTTTTTATTTTCTTAGCCTTCTCTTTATTTTTATCATCGTGTGGAATGAGCAAGGAAGAAAAAATAAATGATGCTTTCTTGAAAGATAGTTTGCAATACGAACAAACCAAATTATTAAAACAATCAAATAAAGAGATTTTAGAAATTGATACAGCTATGAATAATCCGAATTCGAAAGACCCTGCAATCCCTGTTTTTGATGATTAGGAGTAAAAATAGAAAATATAATCACAAAATGAACTACAAATCCAAACATCAAGTTAAGAATTTAAAACCAACTAAAAAGTGTACTAAGAAGCCGTATTATTTTTTGTAAATTTGTGCTTTAATATGAAATACATCAAAAACAACATATAGAATTATCCTTATGAGTAAAGATACCAATGCCTCAAACGTCAGAGTTCGTTTTGCGCCATCTCCCACAGGTGCATTGCATATCGGAGGAGTCCGTACTGCCCTTTTTAATTATTTATTTGCCAAAAAACATGGTGGTGAGTTTATCATTCGTGTAGAAGATACTGACCAAACTCGTTTTGTAGAAGGTGCAGAAGAATATATTTTGGAAGCTTTAGAGTGGATTGGAATTACGCCTACTGAAAGTCCAAAACATGGAGGACAATATGCGCCTTATCGCCAGTCTGAGCGCAAGGACATGTATAAAGACTACGCCATGCAACTTATCGAAAATGGCCATGCTTACTATGCTTTTGATACTTCGGAAGATTTAGAGGCTATGAAAGAGCGTTTGAAAAATGCAGGTGTTGCATCTCCTCAATACAACAGTATCACTCGTACACAAATGCGTAATTCTTTGACTTTGCCAGAGGACGAAACAAAACGTCTTTTGGAAAGTGGCGAAAAATATGTAGTTCGTTTGAAAGTTCCACGCAAAGAAGAAGTTCGTCTGAATGACATGATTCGTAATTGGGTGGTTGTTCATTCGTCTGCGATTGATGATAAAGTTTTGTTGAAATCTGATGGAATGCCTACGTATCATTTGGCGAATGTTGTCGATGATCACTTAATGAAAATTACACACGTTATTCGTGGCGAAGAGTGGCTGCCGTCTGCTCCTTTGCACGTTCTTTTGTATCGTTATTTGGGTTGGGAAGACACAATGCCAAAATTTGCTCACTTGCCTTTGATTTTGAAACCAGACGGAAACGGAAAACTTTCAAAACGTGATGGTGCAAAATTCGGTATGCCTGTTTTTCCTTTAGAATGGAATGGAAAAGGTGCAGAAGATGAAAAATTTGACGGTTTTAGAGAATGGGGTTTTGAACCTGCTGCTGTCGTAAACTTTTTAGCTCTTTTGGGTTGGAATCCGGGGAATAATGAAGAGGTTTTTTCAATGGAAGAATTGATTGAAAAATTTGATATTTCAAGAGTAAATAAAGCAGGTGCAAGGTTTGATTTTGATAAAGCAAAATGGTTTAATCAACAATATCTACGCAACAAACCAAATAATGAAATAGCTGATTATTTAGCTTCGCAACTGGTTTCTAATTCGTTGGCTGATACTTCTTATTTAGAAAAATTAGCTCGAATACTAAAAGAAAGAGCCGTATTTATGAGTGATTTTTGGGAAGGTTCTAAAGTATTTTTACAAGCTCCTTCTGAATATGATGAGCAATTAGTAGCCAAAAAATGGAATGCTGACGCTGTAAAAGGATTAAATTCTCTTGTAGAACTTTTAGGCAAAACAGAATCATTGAATGATGAAGCACAAACAAAACAACTTGTTTATGACGCTGCAACTGCTGCAGGTGTAAAAATGGGTGTTGTTATGTTGCCTTTGCGCTTGGCTTTGACAGGTGCAGGTTCGGGCCCTGATTTGATGGAAGTAGCTACTCTTTTAGGAAAAGAAGAAGTTATTGCTAGAATTGAAAAGGCTATTAGTGAACTGGAAGTGAAGGCTTAGTTGAAAGCATGTCGTTTGTGAGGACACAAACCACGGTGAGATAAATTAAAAAAGTCTAATCTCGTTTTTGAGGTTAGACTTTTTTGTTACTTCAAAAATTTGATTTTTTAGACTTTTAAGAATCATACAACCTAGAAATCAAATCTTTTCTTCCTAATTGCAACATCGTTTTTTCTATCTTGTTAATATCTTCTAAAGGAAATGTTATGGAAATTAAATCTTTAATTTTTATATCTAACAAACGATGAATAATCATTAAATCTCTTGTAGTAAATGGATAAACTCCATTCATAAGCTCAGAAATATAAGATTTACTATGGTTTAGTATTTTACCCAAATCTTGTTGGTTTAGATTAAATTCTACTAATTTTGCTTTGATTATTTCCTTTCGTTTGGTTAAAAACAACCTTTCTTTTTCTGCAAGAAGTTCAGCATAATCACTTTCTTTTAGTTTCTCTTCTGTAATGATTGAATCATTACTCCAGTTTTTGGTTTCATATTCTTTTATGATAGCTCGCAACTGTTTTCTAATTTCTTTATATTTTGGATTCTCTGAAATTAGTAATCGAAGTTTTCTCTCTATAATCAACGCACGCTCAAATTCTAATTCATTAGAAATTTGCTTGTTTCTTAGAATAGCTTGATATACTTGTTCATATTCTCGTTCCATATTTTTGAAATTTAATTTATCCATTCACGATCTTTCAACCATTTATGGATTGTATCTTTGTTATTTTTAAATGTTTCTTCGTATTTATCATGTGAGCCACACCAAACAATGGTAACTTCACCATCTTCTTCAAATTCTATAAGTATTAATGTTCTATGAACATTAATATTGAAGAAATAAAAACCATCAGAGTGAACAGAATCTGCATCGGGTCGTATATTTTTTAATTCTTCCTGTGTTTGAAAAGTATGATTTTCTAAATCTCTTACCAAATCATCAATAGCCGTTTTCAAAGCTATATTCCCTTTATTTTTTCTTTTAAGTTTTTCAAGTTGCTTTTTACCTACTATTTCCATAAACGATTACTAAGATAAAAAAGTTCTAATAAAATCAGAACTTTTAAGTTTAAAATATTTATTGCACAAACTTATTACCCAGCAACCAATTTAATAATACTTCCTTCCGTTTGATTTTTTTGAATGTGTAAATGTGTTCTGATTTCTTGTTGAAGACTTTCTACATGCGAAATAATACCAACCACTTTGTTTTCTTTTTGCAGACTTTGCAAGGTATTAAGGACAATTTGAAGCGAATCATTATCCAAAGAACCAAAACCCTCATCGATAAAAAAGAACTCTTGTTGTTTTCGCATACTCTCCGAAAGTGCCAACGCTACACACAAAGAAGCCTGAAAAAGCTGTCCACCCGAAAGCGTTTTGATAGCTCTTGTTTTGCCTTCACTCAAAAAATCTCGTACTTCAAATTCATTGGTTTCATTCAAGATAAGTTCTAAAGAATGATGCGTTAGTTCTCTAAAACGAACATTTGCCAGCCTACATAAATTTCTCAGATATTCTGTTGAAGCAAAATCAACAAAACCACCACTTCCTCCTTTAAAAAGTTTGGTAAGCGTTTGTAGATTATCTTGTCTTTGTAAAAGTTTGGATAATTTTTTCTCTAAATCTTCTTTTTCTAATTTATCTTTTTCGGCTTTTTTGATTTCTTGATTGATGATAGTTTGCTGCGAATTATCTTGTTTTTGCTTGTTTGTAAGTTCCTTTATTTCTTTTATGAGTTTCTCAAAAGAGTCATTTTCATAGCTTTTTCCTTCAGTTTGCTTTTCTAGTCTTTGATATTCTTCTAAAGTTGTTTTTAGATTTGTAAAGAAAGTAGTTATTTCTTTTCGCTCATTATCGGTATTGATGTTTTGCTTTAAAATGGTTTCAATATCAGTTTGAGAAAACTGCTTTTCTGAATTTTGATTTACTTCATTATTTAACTTTTCTATTTTTTGTAAAATCTGTTTTTGATTACTTTCTAATTCTTGATTCAGCGTTGAAAATTGAGAAAGAATTGATTTTAATGTTCCTTCTAACTCACTTTTTTGATGAAAAAACTGTTTTTCTTGTTCTTGATTTTTTAGAAATTTTTGTTCTGCCAACTCTGCATTTTTCTTTATTTCTACAATCGTTTTTTCTAATTCTGAAATTGAAGAGTTTAGGTACAACTGACTTACCTTTTCAGAATTTCGTTCTAATTCTTTTATTTGTCCAGTTTGTGAGGCGTGTTCTTGTTTGATTTTTTCTAAACCTTGTTTGTATTTTTCTATTTCGGAGATTATTTTTTCGGTATTTTGTTCTAATTCTGAAAGCTGAGTTTCTGATTTTTTGATTTGAGTTTGAACCTGTTTTTGTTCTTTCTGAATGTTCAAGATTTCAGTTTTAGATAAATTTTTCCATTCTTTTTCCTTCTCTAAAAAAAGTTTTTGATGAGCTGAAAATTCAGTTTTAATTAATGATTGCTTTTGGATTTGTTTGTCTAAATTTTGTTTTTTTTCTGTAATTTTTTCTATAAAACGACTTAATTCTGTTTCTTCTTTTTGAAGTGTTTTGAGATTTTGTTCGTCTTCTTTTTTCTGTTTTTTGAGTGATTTCAAATTACTATCAATATTTTCTACATCTAAAATATTGGGGTGTGCTTCCGAACCACAAACAGGACATGGCTGACCATCTTCCAATGCATGAACGGCTTGATGAAGTCCTTTTTGCATCGTCAGTTTTTCGATTTCTTGATTTGTTCTTTCTATATTTCTTGTTATCTCTTTTTCAGAAAGTTGTAGTTTATTGGTTTCAAAAGTAGTTTTTTCTGTTTCTATTTTTTTAAGTTCTAATTTTGCATTTTCTACTTCTGCATTAATTTCAGACTGATTTTTTGATAGCGTTTCATTTTTATCAAACCAAATAAAAGCATTTTGCAGGTTTTCAGTATCAATTATTTTACTTTTAAATTCTGAAACTCTCTCTTTTTCTTTACTAATTGCTGACTTAATTTTTTCAAATTCTTCTTGTTTTTGAAGAATTAGATGTGTTCCTTTTTCTATTCTTTCAGCTTTCTTTGTATATTCTTTTTTTGCTTCTTTGAGCTTGATAAGTTGATTGATAGGTTCAATTTGCTCTAGTTTTTTTAAGTTTTCTTCTTTTTGGATAGAAATTTCTTTTTGTAACTCAACTGTTTTGTCATAATTTTTTTGAGCCTTTTGAAGATTTTGTTCTGTTTCTTTTTGTTTTTCTTTGATGGAATTTAGATTTGTATTCAATCTTTTTTGGTCTTTCAAATCCTGTTCAAATTCATTTTTTACTAGAATAAATTCATTCAAGTTTTCATCTCTCTTTTTGATTGTTTCTTCTTGAGATTGCAGTTTTTGAAGTTGAATCTGTTTTTTGTTTTTCTCTTCAAAAATCGTTTTAATGATTTCTAACTGACTTTTTTGTTCGTTTTTTTGATTGATTTGCTTTTCTTGTTCTGAAGTTAATTTTGTAAGATTCTCTAATTCAGTTTTTTTATTTTGAATAAAATCATCTGTCAAATATTCAAATTGATGCGAAATCACATTCTCAATTACTTCAATTTTGTTTTCAGTTTCTTTTCTCAAACTCTTTGTATTTTCTGATAAATCATATTCATGAAGCGAAAAAATATCTTTTATCATGTCTATTCTAGCAGCAGGTTTGAGCTGTAAAAACTCGGCAAACTGTCCTTGTGGAATAATAACCGTTCTTTTAAAATTATCATACGAAAGTCCGATAGCTGTTTCTACTTCGCCAAACTCAATAGCTTGCCAATCATTACCTATTTTCTTAGCAGCTTTTCGTTCGTTAGTAGAAATTTTATCAAACTGTTTTGAGTTTCGTTTGGCTATAAATTCACATCTAAAATGGTCTTTTTCCTTTCCTGCTAGAAACTCAAAATTTATCTCAACGACATCACAATCAAGATTCATCATGTTGTAATATCTGTTGTCGCCACTAATATTGAGTTTGTCTGTCTTGCCAAAAACAGCAAAGGTAATAGCTTCCAAAATGCTAGATTTTCCACTCCCAACCTTTCCAAAAATGCCGAAAATACCAGCTTCTGAAAGTGTATCAAATTTGATAGTATGCTTTTTTTTGTACGAATAAAGACCGTTGATAGATAATGAAATTGGAAACATTTGTTTAGGAATTGGGGGTTAGGAATTGGGAAATAGGAAATAGGAATTGGGAGTGAAATTATTTTGCAATAAAAATAATTACTCTTTTTCTCTCAGCAAATCATAATTTATGGTAGAAGTAAAATTTATTTTCATATTACCAAGGTTGAACTGCATACCATTTGCTTGATTGGCATCTGCACTTTGCTTCTGCAATTTATTCAATTTCATCTGAATTTTTAGTACAACTTCTCCTTCTGTGAAATATCCTTTTTCTATATCAAAAATAGACTCTCCTTGTCCTTTTATTTTTGGTTTGTCTTCTTCTTTAATTTTACCTTCTAATTTTGGGTTTTGGTATTTATCAATCAGAATATCGTTTTCCAATGTGTATAGATTTCCATTGATAGATTTGAGCGTAAGAGTTTGAAATCCAGTCATGATTATTTTTTCATCTGCAGACGGAATAGACATATTTGCTTCTATTTTGACAGACTCACCTACTTTCAAATCCTTTGTCGGAATTGGTAATATTCCAGTAGAAAACAACTTCATAGCTTCACTTATCTCTCCTTCTATTGTGCCATCAGGTTTCAATCCCTTGATAGACATATCGGTAAGTTCTTCGTTTTCTACTTTCATATTTTGTAAAAGTATAGTACCCATTTCTCCCATATCCATATCCTCTAAAGCAAGATTTGCTTTTCCGTCTTGGGTAGGTATAATTGTCAGCTTTCCTTTTGCCGTGTTTGTGATTCCAAAACCCAAAAAAATTCCTCCCATCGGGCTAATTTCTGTTTTTTGAGTGAAATTATAGTTCAGTTTATCAAAATTTTGAAATTTCCATAGTATTGCTCTTTCATTTTCAGAATCTGAACAAGAGGTAAATAAAAGAAAACTCAAAGCAATCCCAAAAGCAAAATTTATTGATATTTTTTTCATGTCGTTTCAGTAAAATAATTGTAATTTGAAATAATGTAAAGCTATAAAAAAATAGCCATTAAAATTATACTATTAGTAATAATTCTAATGACTATTTTATGCGTGTTTTGACTACTATTTGTTAAGTGTTGAGATAAATTAGTCCCAATCTTTAGTTTCTCCTAACTTCACTTTTTGAGCATTTAGTACATAAGGTTTAGAACCATAACGTAACAAAACAGCAACTACATAAGAGTCTGTTAAATTGTCATTACGAGTAAGATTGATTTGGAATGTTTTCTTGAATTTTTTGAACTCTCCCACATTTTCAGAACCAATTTCTTCTCCGTCTAATGCTGTGAAAGCACGTCTAGCCACATGATTATGAACAAAATCTTGAATTACAGCAGGAGCGTTATAATATTTGTCATAATTTCCACCTTGAAAACGTGAATCTCCAGAGAGGTAGTTTTGTTGTGGCGATACAATTCCGTCTTCTATTAAATAGATAAGCACTCGGTATCTGATAGAAGTATTTACATCTTTTCCAAAACCAACATGAGCCTGTACAGTAGCGATTGCATCAGCCTCATTGATATTTGTTTCTAAAGCAATTCCAACAGAAGTTGATGATGTTTCTAGTTGTTTGTCGATAGCTTCTGACCATTCTTCGGGGTGCATAAAAAGATCTCTTGAACTTGGCGAGGGCAAACGATTAATCAATCCACCTGGAAAACCTGATAAATTATAGCCTCTAGCTAAATTATCTAACAGTGCTTGATTCAACATTGGTTCAGTAGGAGAGCCACCATGAACAGCTACTCCGTACACACGGTTTGGATATTCTGCTGTATATTTATCCATCATTGATGTTCCCATTGGACACCAGCCACACCATGTACCTGTAGCTTCTTCGATAACCATTTTGTATGTAAATGTTTTAGGGATTGGACTAATTGCACCGTCTTGTGGATTTGGATCAGTATCACCACCAGTATCACCACCAGTATCACCACCAGTATCACCACCAGTATCACCACCAGTATCACCACCAGTATCACCACCAGTATCACCACCAGTATCACCACCAGTATCAGCATCTACAGGGTCAGTAGTAGGTTGTACAGCTTCATCTCCACCACCACATGATGCTAAAGCGAAACAAAATAGAAAAATAAGTAAAAAGTTAAAAGCGTATTTCATAGTATTATTGTATTAAAGTGTTTTTGAATGATTATTAGAAATTTAAAATAGTAAGCAATATATAGTTTTTGTTTGAATACTTATTCAAACCCTTAAAAAATATAATTCCAAACCTATTGTTCACAAAAATACGGCTATTTATTTAAAATACGAAATAGAATTTTGTATTTATTAAAAAAAATAAAATTTCAGAATAAAAAAATATTCTAAAATTTTCTTATTAAAAATAAACTAATTTAAAACTTACTTTTACTAAATTGTTTTAGTATGTACTCGATTTTTCTTTAAATTTTTTGATCTGACGACGCAAAGCTTCTACGGTTTCATCAGCAGCAGCTTCGAAGGTTTCTCCAGCTTCTTTAGCAAAAAGAGTTGTACCTGGTACATTTAAGCGAATTTCGACTACTTTTTCTTTCTTTGGGTCTCCTTTTTCAGTACGAATATAAACTTCTCCATTTATGATTCCGTCATAGAAAGTTTCTAGTTTATTTACTTTTGTTTGAATAAAATCGCTTAGTGTTTCGCTTCTGTCATTATCGACATAATACATTTCTAACTTCATAAAAATCGAGGTTAAGGTTAAAAAAATAAAATAGTATTTTTTTTATAAAAATCGTTATTGCAAACTGATTTGAAAAATTATAGTTTGTATTGAATTCTTTGTTAAATTCCTATTACATTCTAGCTTCAATCTACATAAATCATAGAATAAAAACAAGCACATGAACAGAAATTTTGATAATTTTTATCTCGTTTTAATTTTTATTTTGCTCTTATTATTTTGCTTTGGTAGGTAATGAGAATGAAAATATAGTTCCTTTTCCTTCTTCGCTATCAATCCATATTTTGCCTCCATTTCCTTCAATAAATTCTTTGCAGAGCTTGAGTCCGATTCCTGTTCCTTTTTCTTTGTGTGTTCCTAAAGTAGTAAAGTTTTCT